>Ga0310811_10002168_pt1 | contig 24461 bp, 21 predicted proteins | sample YCmetagenome_FD_207642 | JGI IMG/M metagenome (GOLD analysis project Ga0310811, IMG submission 207642) | Soil microbial communities from experimental microcosm in Duke University, North Carolina, United States - YC | ecosystem: Engineered > Artificial ecosystem > Soil microcosm > Unclassified ... | reverse complement strand
CGTTCACATACAGTGAGCCGAGATAAATCTGCAGCGTATCGAACACCGACGGCACCGAGACGCCGAGCTGCTGCGCGCGAGTACGGTCGAGATCGGCATACAGCTGTGGCACGTTGATCTGGAAGCTAGAGAACATGCCCTGCAGTTCCGGCGCCGCATAGGCTTTCGCCATGAAGGCTTTCACCGCATCGTTCAATGCTTCGTTGCCCAATGCCGCACGATCCTGGATCTGCAGCTTGAAGCCGCCGATCGTACCGAGACCCTGCACCGGCGGCGGCGGGAACATCGCGATGAACGCACCCTTGATGCTCGAATATTTCTGGTTCAACTGCTGCGCAATCGCGCCGCCGCTCAAGTCCTTGCTCTTGCGTTCGTCGAAAGGCTTCAGCGTGACGAACACAATGCCGGAGTTCGGGCTGTTGACGAAACCATTGATCGACAGGCCGGGGAAGGCCACCGCCGATTCGACGCCCGGCGTTTTCATCGCGATATCGGACATCTGGCGAATCACATCTTCCGTGCGATCCAGCGACGATGCATCGGGCAGCTGCGCAAAACCGACGAGGTATTGCTTGTCCTGACCTGGCACGAAACCGGCCGGCACGTGGTGGAACAGGAACATCGCGGCACCGATCAATACGCCATAGACCACCAGCGACATCGACTTGCGCTTCAGGATCTGCGTCACGCCGCCGCCATAGTTTTCCGAGCCGCGATGGAACATCTTGTTGAAGCGAACGAAGAACCAGCCAAATGCCGCATCGATCGCGCGCTGGAACTTGTCCTTTGGTGCGCCGTGATTCTTCAACAGCAAGGCCGACAAGGCAGGCGACAAGGTCAGCGAGTTGAACGCGGAGATCACCGTCGAGATCGCAATCGTCAACGCAAACTGTTTGAAGAACTGTCCGGTCAGACCGGATACGAAGGCCAGCGGAACGAACACCGCGCACAGCGTCAGCGCGATTGCGATGATCGGACCGGAGACTTCACGCATCGCCTTGTAGGTCGCTTCGCGCGCCGTGAGACCCGCTTCGATGTTGCGCTCGACGTTCTCCACCACCACGATGGCGTCGTCGACCACGATACCGATCGCCAGCACCAGGCCAAACAGACTCAACGCATTGATCGAGAAACCCAGTCCCAGCATCACCGCGAAGGTACCGATCACCGACACCGGCACCGCCAGCAACGGAATGATCGAAGCGCGCCAGGTCTGCAGGAAGATGATGACCACAATCACGACCAGCAAGATGGCTTCAAGCAAGGTATGCACGACCGCTTCGATCGAGGCGCGCACGAACTGCGTCGGGTCGTACACGATGCTGTAGTCCACGCCTTCCGGCATGTCCTTCTTCAGCTCGGCCATCGTCTTGCGCACGTTGTTCGAAATCTCCAGCGCGTTCGAGCCTGGCGCCTGGAAGATCGGAATCGCAACGGCTTGCTTGTTGTTCAGCAGCGAGCGCAGTGCATATTCGCTGGCGCCCAGCTCGATGCGCGCCACATCCTTCAATCGCGTCACCACGCCATCCGGCGAGGTGCGGATCACGATGTCGCCGAACTCTTCTTCGGTCTGCAGGCGGCCACGCGCGTTGACGGAAATCTGGTAATCGACACCCGGCACGCTCGGCGAGGCGCCGATCACACCGGCTGCAACGTTGACGTTCTGCTCGCGTATCGCTTTCACAACGTCGTCCGCCGACAATCCGCGCTCTGCCACCTTGCGCGGATCGAGCCAGATGCGCATCGAATAATCGCCGGAACCGAACAACTGAACCGCACCCACGCCCTGGATGCGTGCGAGCTGGTCCTTCACGTTCAGCACCGCGTAGTTACGCAGATAGGCCATGTCATAGCGGTCGTTCGGCGACAGCAAGTGCACGACCATCGTTAGATCGGGCGAACTCTTGGTGGTCGTCACGCCGAGCCGTTGCACGACATCTGGCAGACGCGGCAGCGCCTGGTTCACGCGGTTCTGCACCAACTGCTGCGCCTGATCAGGCGACACGCCGAGTTTGAATGTCACGGTCAGCGTCATCAGACCATCAGACGTCGCCTGCGACTGCATGTACAGCATGCCTTCGACGCCATTGATCTGTTCTTCGATCGGTGTAGCGACAGTTTCCGCGATGGTCTGCGGATTCGCGCCGGGGAAATTGGCCTTGACCACGACCGACGGCGGCACGACTTCCGGGTATTCGGAAATCGGCAGATTGAGCATCGCGATCAAACCGCCCAGCAGAATGATCGACGACAGCACGCCGGCAAAGATCGGGCGGTCGATAAAAAATCGGGAGATATTCATGTCTTTTTCTTTTCAGTTATGCAGCGGCGTCTCAGTTCAACGCAACTGTGTTGTTCTTTGCGTTGGCAAGCCGCGCGTCCATCGCCACCGTTTCAGGTGCGACCGTATCGTTCGGGCGGATGCGCTGCAGGCCGTCGACAACGATGCGTTCATCCTTTTTCACGCCGCTACGAACGATGCGCAAACCGTCGACCATCGGTCCCAGCGTGACCGGGCGATAGACCGCCTTGTTGTCGGCGCCGACGACCATCAGGTATTTCTTGTCCTGGTCGGTGCCGATCGCCCGGTCGTCTACCAGCAGCGCGTTCTCGGCGTGCGCGGTGCCGGTGCGCACGCGTGCGAACATACCAGGCGTCAGCGCGCCGTTCTCGTTATCGAACACCGCGCGCACGCGAATCGTGCCGGAACCGTTGTCGAGGCGATTGTCGAAGGACTTGATGTGGCCTTCGCGCGGATATCCGGTTTCGCTGGTCAGTCCCATCTGCACCGGAATGCGGTTCACGCCGGAGTTGCCGACCGCGCCGGTGCTGGAATAGCGGATATAGGTCGGCTCGTCGATTTCAAAATTGACGTACATTGGCGAGACCGACACTACACGCGTCAATACCGGCGCCGTCGGACCGGTCGCTACCAGATTGCCGACGGTGATCTCGGCGCGCGACACGCGGCCGGCGATCGGTGCAGAAATCTCCGTGTACTGAAGATTCAGGCGCGCAGTCTGCACCGCGGCATCCGCCGCTTTCAGGTCGGCGTCAGCTTCCTGAAAGGCATTCTCGCGTGTATCGAGTTCGCGCTGCGCGACGGCATGCTCCTCCAGCAGTTTGCGGGTACGCTCAAGCTCGGTTTTGGCCAGCGACAGACGTGCCTGCGCGCCCGCGCGTGCTGCTTCTGCACGCGCCAGTTCTGCCTTGTACGGACGCGGATCGATAGTGAACAGTCGGTCGCCCTTCTTCACCAGCTGACCTTCCTGAAAATGCACTGCATCGATGGTGCCCGAGATACGGGGCCGCACTTCCACCTGATCGACTGCTTCGACGCGCCCAGAAAAGTCGTCCCACTCGGTGACCGAACGTTCCAATACGGCGGCAACGGATACCGGGGTCGCGGCTGGTGCGGCGGCCGCCTGCGCTTTTTCTGCATGGCCGCTCAGAGAGACGGTCGCAATGCCGGCGATCAGCAGAACGCTGACGGCAATCGCGATCGCGCTGCGGGAAAAACGGATTGTGCTGTGCTTGTTCATGGGTATTCCTTGATACAAATGAGTTGAATGGGTAAAAAACGAAGCTGCCGCACTGCGTATCGATGCTCGCAGTGCAGACCTTCTGCCAATTTCGAATGAGGAAGCGCGATACCGCTGGAGCGGCCGTGAAACTGAAGACTTAGCGCTGTGCCAGACCGATGACGTGCGTTAGCGACAACAAGCCGCGCTGGCGGCGGGACGGCGGATCAAGGACATCATTGATGCACCGTCAAGCCGCTTTGCCCGAAATTGCCGACCGAAGCCGTGGCGGTTGCCCACAGACTGCCGCCGGTCAATGCGCCTTCGACGATGGCGTCGGACACAGAGCTGTTTTGTAAAATAGCCGTCAGCGCCAGCGAGCCGGCGACGGCAATCGTTGCTGTATAGATACCATTTTTCATATTCTTGCCCTCTAGAATTTGTTTGTATTCAGCATGTCAATCCACTGATAAACCATGCGCCCACGCCTCCCGAGCAAGTCCTTTGTCATATAGTTTTAATATTTGATAGTGATCGCTATGATTCTGTTGGGAACTTTAACGGGCTTGCGGAACTCTGTCAAGCAATTTAATATCGATCACTATGGAATCTGAAATTCAGGCTGAAAAGCCGCGAAAAAAAACCGGTCGCCCCTTGTCGTTCGATCGCGAGGTGGCGCTCGAGCGGGCCATGCTCGTGTTCTGGCGCTATGGTTACGAAGCCGCTTCGCTGCAGGAGTTGACTTCCGCGATGGGGATTACGCCGCCCAGCCTGTACGCCGCTTTCGGCGACAAGGAAAAGCTGTTTCTGGAAGCGGTCGAGCGCTATTCAAGCAAGCGCTGCGATGTATTGCAGTGCATGTTTGCCGAAGCGCCGACGGCGCGCGATGCGGTGGAAAGGCTTTTGCAGAGCAGCGCGGTAGAAAACACCTGCCCCAGTCATCCGCCAGGATGCCTCGTCGTGACGGCAGCGACCAATTGTTCCGCATCGGCCGAACACGTGCAGGACGCAATGGTGCAGCGGCGTAGCGACATCGAAACCATGGTCAAGGAACGCATCGAACACGGCATCCGGGAAGGCGAACTGCCGCCCGAGACCGATGCCGGCATGCTGGCAGGCTTTTACATGACCGTCATTCACGGCATGTCGATACGCGCGCGAGACAATTGCAATCGGGACGATCTGCTTGCCATCGCATCATCCGCCATGAGAGCCTGGCCGGTGAAGAAGTAAGGAAGACCTGGTCGCGTGTCGACCGGATTGCCGTGCGTCTCGGATGTCTTGCGGTTCCGGCACTCTGAAACGGTCACTTCTGCAGTATCGCCATTCCCCTTTGTACGGCCGGCCTTGCGCCAACCGTATCGAGCCAGCGGCATACCGCTGGTTTTGCGCTCAGGCTTTCGCCCAACACGTTGCGCAAATAATCGCTGGCCGCCGCAGTCCATGGGTAGGCGGCGATATCGGCGATCGTGTATTCCTCGCCGCCCAGATAGGCACAGCGTGACAAGCGCGTTTCCATCACGCCGAGCAGACGCTCGCCCTCTTCCGTGAAGCGTTGAATCGCCGGTGGCGATTTCTCTTTTGCCCGTACCGCGAAATAGCCGAGCTGACCGAACATCGGTCCCAGATTGCCGATCTGCCAGTGCAGCCAGGCCAGAGCTTCGTAGCGGCCGCGACCGGAAGCTGGCAGAAAACGGCCGCTTTTGTCGGCCAGATAGGTCAACATCGCGCCGCTCTCGAACAATGCCAATGGCCCTCCTTCAGCGGCGTCATCGACCATCGCCGGAATCTTGTTGTTCGGCGAAATCGCCAGAAAGGATTCGGCAAATTGCTCGTTCCTGCTCAGATCTACCGCGCGCACCTGATATGGCCAGCCCAGTTCCTCAAGCATGATGGCGGGCTTGCGACCGTTCGGCGTGGTCCAGGTATAGAGCGTGATCATGGCTTTCTCCATTGCGATTCCTCGTCGTGTGAGTCGCCGCAAGAAGAAAAGTGCGCCGCCATCGCGTCCAGTCGCGAGATAAATACCCTAGAATACCGGGCACTGTCCTCATCCCCTGGATAATCGCATGGACCGCTTCGATACGATGCTGGCTTTTACCCGTGTCGTGGAACTCAAGAGTTTTACGCAAGCGGCAATCTCGCTGAACCTGCCGAAAGCCACGGTCTCCGCCCAAGTGATTGCGCTGGAAAAGCGCTTGCGGGTGAAGCTGCTCAACCGCACAACGCGGCATGTCAGCCTGACACCGGACGGCGCGAGCTACTACGAGCGTGCGGTGCGCCTGCTCGGCGAACTGGAAGAAACGGAAGCTTCGGTCCGGCAGGCTGCGATGTCGCCCAAGGGGCGGTTGCGCGTCGAGGTCCCGGCTGCAATCGGACGCCGCATCATTGCGCCGACGCTGGCCGATTTCTTTGATCGCTATCCCGACATCGAGCTTGAAATCGGCTGCAACGAACGGCCGGTGGATTTGGTACATGAAAACATCGACTGCATGATACGCACCGGCCAGAACACGGACGAATCGCTGCTCGCGCGCCAGCTCGGCGAATTCCAGATGAAGACCTATGCTGCGCCATCCTATCTTGCCCGGCACGGACGTCCGGCTTCGTTCGACGATCTGCAGCAGCATGACTGCATCGTCTTCGCATCGCCTCGAACCGGCCAGGTGCGTCCTTTCGTCTACGAAAATATCGTGGAAGGTGCAGCAACCACAATCGAAGTGCAAGGTCGGCGCCGGGTCGTCATCGATGATCTCGACAGTTGCGCTGCCGCCGCCTGCGCCGGCGTGGGCCTGATCCAGCTGGCCGACTTCATCGCCGATGAACTGGTCGCCAGCGGCAAGCTCGCGCCGGTGCTGGAACACCATCTATCGCAAAAGATTCCGATCTGGCTGCTGTATCCGCCCAACCGTCATCTTTCCACGCGCGTACGCGCCTTTGCAGAATGGAGCGGCGACCTCTTCGCCGGCATCGGCTGCGGTTTGCCGGCCTGAGCGCTGCCGGAATTCAGAACGAGGATCCCGGCGTCAACAAAAATGCCGTCTCTTCCGGAGTGGAAGGACGGCCGAGAATGGCATTGCGATGCGGGAAGCGCCCGAAACGCGCAATGACGTCGCGATGACGCATCGCGAAATCGTGGTAACCCGCGAACGTCTGCTTGTGCGAGTGTGGCACGTCGCTTAGCAGGCGCTCGAACAATTCCACCGCACGGTCCTGATACGCCAGCGATTCCGCATGCTCGAGCGGCAGATACAGGAACACGCGCTGTATCGGCCGCAAGGCCTGGTCCATGCCGCGGGCGATCGCGTCGATGGCCCATTGCAACGCGAGCGGATCGTAGGCGAAAGACTGCGGCCGCCCACGATAGATATTGCGCGGGAACTGGTCGGTCAGCAGTACCAGCGCGAGCGTCCCCGTCGGCGTCGCGGCCCAGCTAGCGTATTCGCCCGCAGCGGCGGCCTCCACATCCGAGCTGAAACGCGTGGCAATCTCGCGGTCGGTCGCGTCGCTCTTCGCCCACCACATCCTTCCCTGCTGCTGCGCCACCGCGCGATCGTCTGTCTCGCCACCGAACCAGTAGCCGAGAATCGCCTCGGCGCGATCAGAGAGCTGCTTCGCATTGGTGACGTCTTTTATGCTGCCATGCGCAATATTCATCGTGTCTCCTTTCTTTCGATGCGCGAACCGTGCGGCATCTTCACCATTTTCTTTACACCCGTACCGGCAATTTTTACAAGCTGACGCTGGCCACGAGAAAGCGCGTCACCTAGTTTTTAACAAGTGACAACTTTCCACCTGAGCCATTGTCTCAGGAACATGCAACGCAAGCCACGACGTACGAACACAATGCGCTTTCATTCCTCTACCCAATATCTGGAAAAACTGATGATGTTTTTTCTCAGCCTGCTGCTGGCTGCATGTGCAACGCTGCCGGACGTGCAATACCTGAACGCTTCGCTGGACGCGCCCGCCGTCCCCACTATCAAGGCCGCAAACGGCAAGGAGCTTCCCGACAGAACGGCGGAATCGTTGCTTTCTCAGCGATTGCGTACGGCACAAGTTGACATACCTGACGTCGCGGCGCTGGAAGAAGCCGCCACCAACAGCCCGCTCATTGCCGGCAACAAGCTGACCTTGCTGAACGACGGGCCGCAGACCATCTCGGCAATGATTGCGGCAATCAAGACCGCGACGGACAACATCAATCTCGAAACCTACATCTTCGACGAAGGCATGCTGGGCGAAGAGTTCTCCAATCTGCTGATCCAGAAGCAGCAGGCTGGCGTACAGGTGAACATCATCTACGACAGCGTCGGTTCCCTGAAGACGCCACCGGAATTCTTCCAGAAGCTGCGCAATGCCGGCATCAGCGTGGTCGAGTTCAATCCGGTCAATCCGCTGAAACGCTTCGGCCGTGACTGGCGCCTGAACAATCGCGATCATCGCAAGATTCTGGTGGTCGATGGCAAGATCGCCTTTACCGGCGGCATCAATATCAGCGACGACTATTCTTCCGGCTCGCTGTTCCGCTCGAAATCCAAGGATACCTCGCACCTCGGCTGGCGCGATACGCATGTGCGCGTCGAAGGACCCGCCGTCGCCTCATTCCAATGGCTGTTTTTGCAGACCTGGGTGGATCAAAAAGGCGTGGAGCTGAAACACGCGAATTATTTCCCGCGCTTGCAACCGGTCGGCAACCAGATCGTGCGCGTGATCGGCAGCGAACCCGGCGGTAACTACGAAACCTACAAGGCCTATGTGCTGGCAATGCAGCAGGCAAAGATGTCGATCCATGTGACGAACGCGTATTTCGTGCCCGACAAGCAATTGGTGCAGGCGCTGACCGACGCCGCCAAACGCGGTGTCGACGTCAAGATCATTTTCCCAGGCGTGTCGGATGCAGGCCTCGTGCGATTCGCAACGCAGTCGTTCTATCAGCAGTTGCTGGACGCGGGCGTGCATGTGTATGAACTTCAGGCCTCGGTGCTGCATGCGAAGACTGCGGTCATCGACGGCTACTGGGCGACTGTGGGCTCCACCAATCTCGACATGCGCAGCTTCCTGCACAACCGCGAAGTCAACATGATCACGCTGGATGCGCCCTTCGGCGCCGTGATGGAAAGCGCATTCAATGAAGACCTGAAGAACTCCATTGAAATCACGCAGGAGAAATGGGCCGAACGTCCGTTCTCGCATCGGATGCGCGAGTGGCTGGCGCGTCGCCTCGGATATTGGTTGTAGCGATGCACGATGTTTCCAATGCACCATTGCGTGTGCGGTACGCCGGAGGGAAAATACGTTCATCGCCACACATCGAGAGGCGGGAGATCGAAGATATCGTCCCGCTTACAGCCGTACAAGCATGACGCTCAATTCCCTTTCCCTGGCGCCGCGCAATGCGAGAGCAACGCCGCGCCTGCTGTTTCACCGCCCTGCCACACTTCACATCGACGATAAGCGCGCGGTATCCGCGCGTACCGTCGATATTTCGATGGAAGGCCTCTGCATCCAGGCAGATCTTGCTCTGCCGGTGAATTCCTTTGCCACCGTCGAATTCAACGCGTCATACACTGCCGAACCGGCACCGCTGCGCTTGCGCGGCCGGGTGGCCTATTGCGTGCTGGCCGGAACTGCCGGTTTCCGCATCGGCCTTCACGTGACGCAAATGGACGCCCGTGCGAAAAAACAGGTCGAAAACATCCTCGCGATGCAAAAATTCTGAGCGCAGGCAGCGCCGGCCGCCGTTTCGCTTCTCTGTCACAATAGACGTTTCGCAGGTGCCGCATGCACGACAGCGCACCCGCAGCCGTTCCCAGGAAAGTCCATGACCGCACCCATACCGGCGCAGGCGAACAGCCTGGATGCCCTGCCGATCGCGAATTCCTTCGCGAGCCTTCCTCCAGCGCATTACACCGCCCTGATGCCGAGCCCGCTGCCGGAGCCCTATCTTGTCTGCGCCAGCTCGGCGGCGGCATCGCTGATCGGCCTTGCGTCGGCGGACATGCAGTCCGAGCAGTTCGTGCAGACGTTTACCGGTAACCGCATCCCCGAAGGAGCGAACCCACTGGCCGCCGTCTATTCCGGGCACCAGTTCGGCGTCTGGGCCGGGCAGCTGGGCGATGGCCGCGCGATTCTGCTGGGCGACGTGCCGGCGCCCGCGGAAGCCTTCCCGCATCGGATCGAATTGCAATTGAAAGGCGCGGGACTGACGCCCTACTCGCGCATGGGCGACGGTCGCGCGGTGCTGCGCTCGTCGATACGCGAATTCCTCTGTTCGGAAGCGATGGCCGCACTCGGCATCCCGACCACGCGCGCGCTGTGCGTGACCGGCTCGGACCAGCTCGTAATGCGCGAGCAGCCCGAAACGGCTGCAGTCGCGACGCGCCTGTCGCCCACCTTCGTTCGTTTCGGTTCCTTCGAACACTGGTTTTACAACGACAAGCCGGATCAACTGACAGTGCTGGCCGACTACGTGCTCGACAATTTCTACCCGCAATTGCGTGCGGCCGAGCAGCCGTACAAGGCCTTGCTGACCGAAGTCACGCTGCGCACCGCGCAGCTGATCGCGCACTGGCAAGCGGTCGGCTTCATGCATGGCGTGATGAACACCGACAACATGTCGATCCTCGGCCTGACGCTCGATTACGGCCCCTTCGGGTTCATGGAAGCTTTCAACGCGCGCCACATCTGCAACCATACCGACAGCCAAGGCCGCTATTCCTACGGCAACCAGCCACGCATCGGGGAATGGAACTGCTACGCGCTGGGCCAGGCGATGCTGCCGCTGATCGGCGAGGTCGAAGAAGTCCAGGCCGCGCTGCGTATCTACAAGCCAGCTTTCGCCGAGAAATTTCTTGCGCTGATGCGGGCCAAGTTGGGCCTGCGCACCGCCGTGAACGAAGACGGCGCGCTGCTGGATGCGATGTTTGCGATGCTGCAGGAGAGCCACGTCGATTTCCCAAGCTTCTTCCGCAAGCTCGGCGAATTGCGGCTGGATCATCCCCAGCAGGACGAGCCGCTGCGCGACCTGTTCATCGATCGTGCGGCCTTCGACGCATGGGCGCTACAATACCGCGCACGGCTGCGGCAAGAGAATAGCGAGGACGAGGAACGCCGCATGGCAATGCATTCGGTTAATCCGAAATACGTGCTGCGAAACTATCTTGCTCAGATCGCAATCGAAAAGGCGCAGAAGAAAGATTTTTCCGAAGTCGCCCGCCTGTTGCAGGTACTGGAAAAGCCTTGCGACGAGCAGCCCGAAAACGAGCGCTACGCCGCCTTACCGCCCGACTGGGCCAACGACCTGGAAGTGAGCTGTTCATCATGATCGAGAAAGTTGTGAAAAGCGACGCCGAATGGCGCGAGATGCTGGACGAGGAACAATACGAAGTGACGCGCCATGCGGCGACCGAAGCGCCTTTCACCGGACGTTACTGGGATCACCACGAGCCTGGCATCTATACCTGCGTATGCTGCGGCACGCCGCTGTTCGCCTCCGATGCGAAATTCGAATCCGGCTGCGGCTGGCCCAGCTACTTCAAGGCCTTGAACCCGGCGATGGTCAAGGAAAAGCGCGATCTGAGCTACGGCATGGTTCGTACCGAAATCATCTGCAACGTCTGCGATGCGCATCTGGGCCACGTCTTCAACGACGGTCCGCCGCCAACCGGTTTGCGTTATTGCATCAACTCGGCATCGCTGAGCTTTTCGCCAATGCCCGAACTGAAATAAGAGAAACGCGCACATGAAATTCCTGTTCGATCTGTTCCCTGTCATTCTCTTCTTCAGCGTCTTCAAATGGGGCGAAGCGCATGCGGCAACTGCCCAAGGTCTGGCGCAGCAATACCTGTCGATGCTGGTGTTCGACGGTCAGGTCAGCGCCACGCAGGCACCGATTCTGCTCGCCACCGCAATCGCGATCGTCGCCACTTTCCTGCAGATCGGCTACGTGCTGGCGCGCGGCCGCAAGGTCGATACCAGCCTGTGGATTTCACTGGTCATCATCGGCGTTTTCGGGGGCGCGACAATCTACTTCCATAACGAAGCCTTCATCAAGTGGAAGCCGACCGTGCTGTACTGGTGCTTCGCCGCCGTGCTGCTGTTCAGCCAGGTGGTGCTGAAGAAGAACCTGATTCGCGCGATGATGGAAAAGCAGATGGGCTTGCCCGAACCGATGTGGCGCAAGGTCAACCTGTCGTGGGTTGCCTTCTTCGTGACGATGGGGCTGCTGAATCTGTACGTCGCCTTCAATTTCTCGCTGAGCAGCTGGGTCAACTTCAAGCTTTTCGGCGGCATGGGACTGATGTTCGTCTTCATCGTGGTGCAGAGCCTGCTGTTGTCCAAGCACATGACGGATCCGCAGCAATGAGCGATCGCATCACGCGCATTCGCGCACGCCTGATTGAAAGCTTCGCTCCGATCGAATGCCAGCTGGAAGACGAATCGGCATTGCATGCCGGCCATGCCGGCGCTGCTTCCGGCGCAGGGCATTTCCGCCTGCGGATCGTTTCGGACAAATTCGAGAACCGCGGTCGCATCGCCCGTCACCGGCTGGTGTATGATTCCCTCGGTGACATGATGCAGACCGAAATCCATGCATTGGCCATTACCGCCCTGACGCCCTCCGAAGCCTGAGGCGCCACGACCGAACGCCTGTCATACACAACAATAACTTTTTGTCCCTTAGGAACTTTTATGATCTTGAAACCCGCTCGTTTGCTGGTGGTATTGCTTGCATCCGCCGCTCTGCCCGCCATGGCCCAGAATCTGGCCGTCGTCAACGGCAAGCCGGTGCCTTCTTCCCGCGCCGACCTGATGATCAAGCAGATCACCGCCCAAGGCCAGCAGGACACGCCGGAATTGCGCAACATGGTGAAGGACGAACTGATCAACCGCGAAATCCTGGTGCAGGAAGCGGACAAGCTCGGCCTGAGCACCAAGCCGGAAGTCAAGACGCAGATCGACATCGCGCGCCAGTCGATCCTGATCCGCGCACTGGTCGCTGATTATCTGAAGAAGAATCCGGTCAAGGATGCGGACGTGAAGGCCGAGTACGACAAGTACAAGGCGCAGGCCGGCGACAAGGAATACCATGTGCGTCACATCCTGGTCGACAAGGAAGAAGATGCGAAATCGATCATCGCCAAGCTGAAAGGCGGCGCGAAGTTTGAAGATCTCGCCAAGCAGTATTCGAAGGATCCGGGTTCGGCCCAGAATGGCGGCGACCTCGACTGGGCGACGCCTTCTGCATTCGTGAAACCGTTCTCCGATGCAATGGTTTCGATGCAAAAAGGCCAGTTGCTCGATACGCCGGTCAAGACCCAGTTCGGCTATCACGTGATCCGTCTGGACGATGTGCGTCCGGCGAAGATCCCTGCTTTCGACGAAGTGAAACCGCAAATCATTGAAGCGCTGCAACAGAAGAAATTGCAAGCGTATCAGCAACAATTGCGGGCGAAGGCAACGATCAAGTAAGTCTGCCCGCCGTCAAAAAAGGCGCTCCTCGGAGCGCCTTTTTTTTTATTCCCTGGGTCATACGCCCCCACTTGGGCAAGGGCCGATACGCTTCTGCAGCGGCCTTTCATCGCCAAAGAAAAAGGCGAAGCGCCTTTCGGCCGCTCCGCCTTTTTTACCGAAGATGCTTGCTTCTCAGCCTATCCACTTGCGCGCATTGCGGAACATGCGCATCCATGGCGAATATTCACCCCAGTTTTTAGGGTGCCAAGACTGCTGCACGCTACGGAACGAGCGCTCGGCATGCGGCATCAGCACCGTGAAACGGCCGTCCGGCGTGGTGACCGACGTGATGCCGCGCGGTGAGCCGTTCGGATTGTATGGATAGGTTTCGGTGGCCTGTCCTTTGTTGTCGACAAAGCGCATAGCGACGACAGCCTTGTCGATGTCGCCCGTCAGAGAAAAGTCTGCATAGCCCTCGCCGTGCGCGATTGCGATCGGCGCCTGCGAACCTTCCATGTCCTTGAAGAAGATCGATGGAGATTTGCAGACTTCCACCATTGAAAAGCGCGCCTGGAATTGTTCGGCCTTGTTGCGCGTGAATTTCGGCCAGGCGTCGGCACCCGGGATGATGGACTTCAGGTTGCTCATCATCTGGCAACCGTTGCAGATGCCGAGCGCAAAGGTGTCCTGGCGGAAGAAGAAGGTTTCGAACTGGTCGGACAGCTGTTCGTTGAACAGAATGGTCTTGGCCCAGCCCTCGCCCGCTCCCAGCACGTCGCCGTACGAGAAGCCGCCGACCGCAATCAAGCCCTTGACGTCATCCAGCGTTGCGCGACCGCTGATCAGATCGCTCATGTGAATGTCGACCGCAGTGAAGCCGGACTTGTGCATCACGTAAGCCGTTTCCACCTGAGAGTTTACGCCCTGCTCGCGCAGGATTGCCACGCGAGGCTTCTTGCCGGTGGCGACGAAAGGTGCGGCAATATCTTCCTGCGGATCGAACGTCAGCACCGGCGTAATGCCCGGATCGAGCTTGTCGAGAATGCGGTCGTATTCCGCATCGGCGCAATCCGGATTGTCGCGCAGGCGTGCAATGCGCCAGCTGGTTTCGCTCCAGAAGCGATGCAGGTCGATGCGAGACTGCGTGTAAACAATCTTCGCATCGCGCGTGAACTGGATCATGTCGCTATCGCAGGGCTTGCCAATGATATGGCTGCAGGCGCCGAGATTGTGCTCACGCAGCACTTTCATCACGTCGTCGCGATCGCTCGCACGTACCTGAATCACTGCACCGAGTTCTTCGTTGAACAGCGCACGCAAGGTCAGGTCGTTGCGGCGTTCGGTCACCTGGCCAACCCAGTTCTTCGCATCGCCGGCGTCGCTGGCATGCTCGCCTTCCAGCGTCAGGATATCGAGGTTGACTGCGAGGCCAACGTGACCGGCAAAAGCCATTTCGCACAGCGTGACGAACAGGCCGCCGTCCGAACGATCGTGATAAGCCAGCAGCTTGCCAGCGTTGTTCAATTGCTGGATCGCGACGAAAAAGGCTTTCAGGTCCTCCGCACTATCGACGTCCGGCACTTCGTTACCTAGCTGCTGCAGGACCTGCGTCAGTGCCGACGCACCAAGGCGATTCCGGCCGCGGCCGAGATCGATCAGAATCAGCGACGTCTCACCGACATCGGTGCGCAGCTGCGGCGTCAGCGACTTGCGCACGTCATACACCGGCGCGAAGGCCGAGACGATCAGCGACACAGGCGCGACGACGGCCTTGTCTTCGTCGCCATCCTTCCAGGTCGTGCGCATCGACAGCGAATCCTTGCCTACCGGGATGCTGATGCCCAGCGCCGGGCATAATTCCATGCCGACCGCCTTCACGGTATCGAATAGCGCAGCGTCCTGCCCCGGCTGGCCGCAAGCCGCCATCCAGTTGGCGGACAGCTTGATGTTGCCGATCTCTTCGATCGGTGCAGCCGCGATGTTGGTCAATGCCTCGCCGACCGCCATGCGGCCCGAGGCAGGTGCATTGACGACGGCCAGCGGCGTACGCTCGCCCATCGCCATCGCTTCGCCGAGATAGCCTTCGAAGCTCATGGTCGTGACGGCGCAATCGGCCACCGGCACTTGCCACGGCCCGACCATCTGGTCGCGTACCGAAGTGCCACCGACTGTGCGGTCGCCGATCGTGATCAGGAAAGATTTGTCGGCCACCGTCGGCAGGCGCAACACGCGCACCGAAGCCTCCAGCAGATCGATGCCGGTAAGGTCGACCGCAGGGAACGATTGCGTTACGTGCGTCACGTCGCGATGCATCTTCGGCGGTTTGCCGAGCAGCACGTCCATCGGCATGTCGACCGGGTTGTTGCCGTGTTCGGGATCGATTACCTTCAGCTGACGCTCTTCGGTCGCCGTGCCGACTACTGCAAACAGGCAGCGTTCGCGCTCGCACAAATAGGTGAACAGCGGCAGGCTTTCCGGCGCAATCGCAAGCACATAACGCTCCTGCGATTCATTGCTCCAGATTTCGCGCGGCGACAAACCGCTTTCTTCCAGCGGCACCTTGCGTAGATCGAAGATTGCGCCGCGCTTGGCGTCATTCGTGATTTCCGGGAAGGCATTCGACAGGCCGCCGGCGCCGACGTCGTGGATCGACAGGATCGGATTCTCGTCCTGCATCGCCCAGCAGGCGTTGATGACTTCCTGGGCGCGCCTTTCCATTTCAGGGTTGCCGCGCTGTACGGAATCGAAGTCGAGGTCCGCCGTGTTGGTACCGGTCGCCATCGATGAAGCCGCGCCGCCGCCCATGCCGATGCGCATGCCTGGGCCGCCAAGCTGGATCAGCAAGCTGCCGACAGGGAGATCGTGTTTCTTCGTGTGCTTGGCGGCGATGTTACCCAGGCCGCCGGCGATCATGATGGGCTTGTGGTAGCCCTGTACAGTACCGCCGACATTCTGCTCGTAGGTACGGAAATAACCGGTGAGATTCGGACGACCGAATTCATTGTTGAACGCCGCCGCACCGATCGGACCGTCGACCATGATCTGCAACGGTGACGCGATGCGATCCGGCTTGCCGTAGCTACCTGGTTCGCTGTCTTCCTCGACCGGCGCCGTCACGTCATACTGGTTTTCCCACGGCTGCACGGCATCCGGCAGCATCAGATTGGAAACCGTGAAGCCACACAGGCCGGCTTTCGGCTTCGCGCCGCGGCCGGTCGCACCTTCGTCGCGGATCTCGCCGCCAGCGCCTGTCGAGGCACCCGGGAATGGCGAAATCGCAGTCGGATGATTGTGCGTCTCGACCTTCATCAGGATGTGGGTCAGCTCTTCGAACTCTGCATACTCGTTGTTCGCCTGCTGGCCGCGCGGATAGAAGCGCATCACGTTCGCTCCTTCGATCACGGAGGAATTATCGGCATACGCGACGACCGTGCCCTTTGGCGCCAGCTTGTGCGTATTGCGGATCATCGCGAACAGCGACATGTCCTGCTTCTCGCCGTCGATGGTCCAGTCGGCGTTGAAGATCTTGTGGCGGCAGTGCTCGCTGTTGGCCTGCGCGAACATCATCAGTTCGACGTCGGTCGGATTGCGTTTGGCAACGGTGAAGGCATTCAGCAGGTAATCGATTTCGTCTTCCGACAGCGCCAGGCCGAGTTCGCTGTTCGCCTGCAGCAGCGCATCGCGGCCACCCTGGATTACGTCGACGAAAGCCAGCGGCTTGGCATCCAGTTCCGTGAACAGGCCGGCTGCGTCGTGCGCGTCGCGCAGGACGGTTTCCGTCATGCGGTCATGCAGCAAGGCTTGCACGCTTTCGATGGCCTCGGCGGAAAGCTTGTGCACGCCGCCGAACAAGCCATGCTTCATCTGTACCGCATACAGCACGCCACGCTCGATGCGATGGATATGCGTCATGCCGCAATTGTGCGCAATGTCGGTTGCCTTGCTAGCCCACGGCGAAATTGTGCCGAAGCGAGGGATGATGACGAATTCCTCGGCGTCATCCCGACCATGAAACGGGCCTTCGTAAGGTTCACCGTAGGTCAGCAAGCCGTCCAGACGCTCCTTGTCGTCGTCGCTCAGTGGCGCAGTGGCGTCGATGAAATGCAGATACCGGCCGGAGACGCTGGCAATGTTCGAATCGATGTGTTGGAGTTGCTGCAGGAGACGTTCGGTACGGAAGGCAGACAGGGCGTTGGAGCCTGGCAAGATCAGCATGGTGTGATGGAAGTAGGTGCGAAAAATCAGGGGAATCGGCTGCTCTTTCGCGCGTTGAACCGGAAACCGCGATTATACCGCGACGGCAGCCATGCCCTCTCTGAACACCACGTCTTTTTTGCGCAGACCGGCAGGTACTGGCCATCCGTCGGTAAAGGGCGGTCAGGCGCCGTCCTTTACCGCCGAGCGCTTCAGTTCCAGCGCCCGCCGCGGCCGCCGCGGCCGCCGATGCTGAAGCGGCCCGCGCCCAGGCAAATCAGGCTGACTGCAGCAATGAAAAACATGCCCTGCAGTTCCAGCGCCCAACCACCCTGGTCATTCAGCGTGAACAACTGCTTCATGTGCACGAGATAAACGGCGAACACCATGTTGCCGGCGATGACGAGCGCTGCGAGCCGCGTCCAGATACCAAGAATCAGCAGCACGGGTGCGACGACTTCACCGAGATACACCAGATAGCCGATCGCCGCAGGCAGGCCGGCGCTGGTCGCAGTCTGGATCACGAAGCCAGGCCCCGCCACGATCTTTGACACGCCGTGCAACAGGATCAATCCGCCGAGCACCACGCGCAACAACAGTTTTCCGAAATCGTCAGCATTCTGCATGTCGTTCTCCTCGATAAAAGTGAGATGCCGCCTGCTTCCATGGACCAACTTTGCCGATCATACGCCCGCATGCCGCCTGGCATCAATTGCTGCGAAACCCTATGCGCGACATGCTATTCGCCCAGGATCTCCGAAATCTGCTGCATGCCCTCGACATGCTCGGAGACCACCTTGAGGATGACGACGATCGGAATGCCGAGCAGCATGCCCCAGATACCCCACAGCCAGGCCCAGAAGAGCAGCGAGACGAAGACAGCGGATGCGTTCATTTTTGCGATGCGCCCCGTCATCCAGGTCGTGACGAACGTGCCGATCAGGACCGAAATAGCGAGCGTGGCGCCGCCTACTGCGAACACCGAGGCGAAGGTACCGAACTGCATGAAGGCCGTGACGCCGGCAGTAGCGATGATCAATATGGGGCCAAAGTAAGGAATGATATGCAGGCAGCCCGCTGCGATCGCCCACGCGCCGGCGTTTGCCAGCCCTATCCACTCCAGCGCGCCCCACATCAGCAGCGCGAACAGCATGTTGGTCACCAGCAGCATGAACATGTAGCTCTGGATGGATTTGTTGATGCCCTCCAGGATGTGCACCGTGATCTTCCTCGACGATAGCGAACGTCCGCTGATCTTGACCAGCTTGCGCTTGAAGGTATCGCCTGAGAGCAGGAAGAAAAACACAAGGAACACGACCATCGTTGCCTGTGCCAGCAGCGTCAGTACGCCGACCGATCCAACCAGCAGCCACTGATTGAAATTAAAGAGCGGCTGATCCTGTGACGGCCGTGCGGGTGGCCGTACGCCAGCGGCCTGATTGGTCGCCTTCTGGATCTCATTCGCGGCAGCCTGCATCTGCTGCAAGGCGCTGTGCCGGTTGTCCATCGCTCGTACTGCACGCGTGAGCTTTTGCGTGGCGGCAGGCAGATTGAGCAGAATGGAATTGAATTCGTCGCGCAGATTCACCACGGTGGCGATGCCGCCACTGACGATCGCAACCAGGAGGATCGAGGTGCCGAGCAGGCGCGGAATACGCAGTTTTTCGAGCCAGGCGACGACCGGATTCAGCGTATAGGCGATGAAGATGCCGAACAGCAGCGGGATAAAAAAGGCGTGGGCGGCATATAGCGCATAAACGACGGCGATCGTTGCGATCGACGTCAGCGCCATGCCGCGTGCGTCAACCGGAAAATGGATTTTGGCGGCCGCCATGTTGGTCGCATGCGTGTCGTTGGCGTAGCTCGTCTCCGGCTGAGCCGGCCGTTCGGTCCCCGCATGCACGGCGATGGCCGGATTCTCTGTCTTGTGTTCGGGTGTATCGCTCATCGCTCTTCCTAGATGTCTCCGCTGGAATTGTCCCACACGATTTCAGTAAATCATGCTCTCCGGCATTGCAATGTTCGTTAGCGAACGGAAAGCCCTGCTCCAGTGGAGGAGACTGCAAGCGTCAAGCGGCGGCGCGGCTGGGCCGCTTTGTGCCGCCACGCGCAGCGATGCGCATGTTTTTGCCTCATGGCTGGTGCTGCCGTAGCGAGTCACCTGTTACAAGCGAAAGGAGATCACCATGCTTTACACCATTGCCGTCATTCTCGTCATCCTGTGGCTACTCGGCCTCGTCACCTCGTACACGCTGGGCGGTTTCATCCACATTCTGCTCGTGATTGCGATCGTCGTGGTGCTGCTGCGCATCATCAGTGGCCGCAATCCCTTGTAGCGTTCTTCACTCGTAACGCAAAGGCCGCATCCATGATGCGGCTTTTTTTTGCTGCGCCGTCAACCTCCAAACGCAATTTGCGTTGTCACCCACTGGCGTCGGACAGGTCCCGCTTGGTAACATGACGGGTCCATTTAAAAAGGTAGAACGCATGCAAGTAGCGGTGGTCGGCGCGGGTGTTACGGGGGTAAGCACCGCCTATTTTCTGGCCGAGGCGGGCCACGAGGTGGTCGTCGTTGAACGCCGCAACAATGTCGCGGAAGAAGCCAGCTTCGGCGATGCCGGCCTGATGTCGTACGATAGTGCGATGCCATTGGCCTTACCCGGCATGCCGCGGGCGTTGTTGTCTGCCTTGCGCAAGCCGGCTTCGCCGATCTTCTTCAGACGTCTGCTCGACCCCGCGTTGTGGCGCTGGATACGCCGCTGGCGCGGCGAATGCGAAGCAGAACGCTATCAACGTAACCACGAGCGCATGCTGCGGCTTTCTTTGTACAGCCGTGAATTGATGCAGTCGCTGCGCGAACGCCACCAGCTTGACTACGAACAGAACGCCGGCTGCCTGCAACTGCTGCGCAGCGAACGCGACGTGCAGCTGATGCAACCCGTGTTGCAATTCTTGGGCGAGCAAGGCATTGCGCACAAACTGCTGGATGCCGACATGGCGCACAAGATTGAACCGGCGCTTCATCCGGAAACGCCGCTGGCCGGTGCGCTGTACTTCCCGCAGGACGAGTCCGGCAATTGTCCGCTGTTCACGCGCCAGATGCGTCAGTTGACGCACGCGATGGGTGTCCAGTTCCATTTCGGCAGCGAGGTCGAGACGATCAGGCAAACCGAACGCGGCGTGTCCCTTCAGATAGGCGAGCAGCAATTCGCTGCCGACGCGGTGGTGCTTGCCAGCGGCGCCGACAGCGTTCGTCTGCTTGCACCGCTCGGCATCCAACTGCCCTTCCAGCGCGTACGCAGCGTGGCTGTCACGGCGCCGGTCCGCAATTTCGACGCCGCGCCTGCTGCGGCGTTGTTCGACCAGGCTCATCAGGTGGCGATCACGCGGCTGGACAAGCGCGTGCGCGTCGCCGGCACGCTCGAATTCGGCGTACGCAACGAAGCCAATGCGATACGCGACGCGGCGCTCCATACGCTATTCAAAGTGGCGGAGGACTGGTTTCCGCAAGCCTGCAACTTTCACAACGCAACCTTCTGGTCCGGCACCAGCCTGATGCTGCCCGATGGGCCACCCGTTGTCGGCGCAACCGCGGCTCGCAGCGTGTTCGTCAACCTGGGGCACGGCACGCAAGGCTGGACGATGGCAGCCGGTGCCGCAAAACTTGTTGCCGATCTGGTTTCGATGCACGACACGGATATCGACACCGAAGGTTTGACGCCGGCCCGCTATTCGTAGCAAGATGCGGAAGCCCTGCTTTCGCAGCTGCCGTCTTTGCCAGCGCGCTTCGCATCGGACCCGGCCATGACTTCACATTCGCTCTACACCGTCGCCGACATTCGCCAGATCGAACGATCCGTCCAGGCCGAATTGGCTCCACGCACCTTGATGCAGCGTGCCGGACGCGTCGCGGCCGAATACGCGCTCCATCTGCTGTCGACTCATGCGAATCCCGCCGTGCTGCTGCTTGCCGGCCCCGGCAACAACGGCGGCGACGCATTCGAAATGGCGACGCATCTGGCAGAAGCCGGCTGCGAACCGACAGTGATGTTCGTGGGCGAACCGGCAGCGCTGCCGGCCGATGCCGTACAGGCATTCAAGCTGGCACAAGCGCATACCGGCATCCATGTTCGGGCCCCGGATCCGCGACTGATTGCCGCGCAGGATTGGGCACTGGTCGTCGACGGTCTGTTCGGCATCGGCCTGTCGCGACCGATACAGGGCATGGCGCGCACATTGATCGAAGCGGTCAATATCTTACGCTGCCCGGTGCTGGCGCTCGATGTGCCGAGCGGACTGCATGCCGATACGGGCTGCATCATCGGCGGCATGGAAGGCATCGCGATCCGCGCCACGCACACAGTCACCTTTATCGGCGACAAACCGGGCCTGCATACTAGCGACGGGCGCGACCATGCCGGCCGGGTACGGGTGGAGGATCCCGGCATCGATCGAACACGATTTCCCGTGACGAAGCTGCAGTTGAATGGCGTCGAACTCTTCAGCAGCGCGCTGCAACCGCGGCTGCAGAATTCACATAAAGGAAGCTATGGCGACGTCACCGTACTGGGCGGCGCACGCGGTACGGTTGGCGCAGCGATTCTTGCTGCACGCACCGCGCTCAAATGCGGCGCGGGCCGCGTCTTCATCGCCTCACCCGATGCCGCGCTCGCTTACGACGACACGCAACCGGAACTGATGTGCCGCGATGCGCACCAGGTGGATTTCGACAAGGGTGTGATTGCCGCCGGCCCTGGACTCGGCGTCACGCGCGAAGCGCACGATCTGCTGAACAAGGCAATTGCCTCCCGCTGTCCGCTGGTGCTTGATGCCGATGCATTAAATCTGATGACAACGGAGTCCGCCTTGCAGCAAAAGCTGCGGTCGCGGCGAGCACCGGCTTTGCTGACCCCGCATCCGCTGGAAGCCGCGCGCCTGCTCGGCACGACGACGCAGGAAGTGCAGAACGATCGCCTCGCTGCGGCACGCCTGCTCGCATCTCGCTTCAATGCATGCCTCGTGTTGAAAGGTTCGGGTACCGTGATCGCATTGCCTGACGGCCGCATCGTGATCAATTCCACCGGCAACCCTGCTCTCGCCACCGCCGGTTCGGGGGATGTATTGAGCGGCCTGTGCGCAGCATTGCTGGCACAAGGATGGGCTGCGGATGCCGCGGCATGCGGTGCCGTCTGGCTACACGGTCGGGCTGCCGACGACCTGGTGGAAAGTGGCGTTGGTCCGATCGGGGTGACTGCCGGTGAACTGATCCCTGCGATACGCTTTGCGCTGAACCGTCTGGTTCTGCTGCAGCCGTCCTCTTTCAGGCAAGACGTCCGGCCGCGATCGTGATCGTGCGCTTGCACATGGCGGCAATCGCCGGATCGTGTGTAACCAGCACCAGCGTCGAGCCCCGCTCCTGATTCAGTTCGAACATCAGCTTGATCACGGCTTCTCCGGTTGCCGCATCCAGGCTTCCGGTCGGCTCATCCGCGAACAGCAGCGGCGGCTCGCTGACAAAAGCGCGTGCCAATGCCACGCGTTGCTGCTCGCCACCGGACAAATATTTCGGATAGTGGCGCAGCCGGCTCGACAAGCCGACTCGATCGAGCATCGTCCGCGCTTTGTTGCCTGCGTCGGCGTCGCCGCGCAATTCCAGCGGCAGCATCACGTTCTCCAGCGCATTCAGATGGCCGAGCAGCTGAAAGGACTGGAAGACGAAACCGAGTTTCTCCTTGCGCAAGGCCGCGCGGCCGTCTTCATCCAGCTTGAAGATATCGACGCCGTCGAGGATCACCGTACCTTCGGTTGGCGTATCGAGGCCCGCCAGCAAGCCCAGCAAGGTTGACTTCCCGGACCCCGAGGCACCCACCACCGCCAGCGTGCTGCCGGCTTGCACGTTAAAATCGATGCGATCCAGGATGGTCAGTTCGCCGCTGGCGTCGGCCACGCGTTTCGTGAGATTACGGGCTTCGATAGCAAAAGACAGAGAGGATTCAGGCATGCCGTTCGATTTCAGGTTGTCGCATCAAGTGGGAACATTGTTTCGTCTAGGCTTGCAGATGATGCTGACGGCGATGCTCGCGTCGTTTGCAATGAGCGCCTATTCTGCATCAAAAACCATCGTGGTGCTGGGCGACAGCCTGTCGGCAGAGTACGGACTGGAGCGAGGCCGCGGCTGGGTCGGCCTGTTGCAGAAGAAACTGCAGGCAGAACATGTCCAGGCGTCCATCGTCAATGCGAGCATCAGCGGTGAAACGACCAGTGGCGGAAGAACACGCCTGCCTTCCCTACTGACCAGGCATCATCCCGACATCGTCGTGATCGAGCTCGGCGCGAACGACGCTTTGCGCGGTCTTTCGCTCGCAGCGACACGCGACAATCTGCGCGCCATGACTGCCGGCGCGCAGAAGGCAGGCGCACGTGTGCTGATCGTCGGCATGCAGATTCCGCCGAATTACGGTCCTGAATACAGCAGACAATTCGCTGCGCTGTTTCCCGAAGTGGCGAAAGAGAGCAAATCGGCGCTCGTACCGGTCATGCTGGCCGGCGTGGTCGAACATCCCAATTTATTCCAAGCCGATCGCATCCATCCCACGGCGGATGCGCATCCGATCATCCTGAACAACATCTGGCCGGCATTGAAACGTTTGTTGAACGAACGTTGAAGCGTTGAAAAAACACGCCATTCGCTGGCGGTCTTGATGGCAGCACGAATAGCGCTGAACACCTGCCGTCTCCTGATCCTGTCTCCAGATATGGCAATAAAAAAGCCGCTCGATGAGCGGCTTTTTTAAGAACGATGGTCCAGCACTGTGATCGGCTTACTCGATCGATGCAGGTTTCGGATTCAGCGGCTTCAGAATCTTGACCTTGGCTTTTTGCTTCAGGTATTCGATATAGGCAAGCGTTTCCTGCTGCGCCACCGCTGCAGTGATCTGCTGCGCTTCAGCCTCGCGCTTGGCCGCATCGATGTTCGCCGGTTGCTCCACCTTCACCACACGCACAATGCTGTAACCTTGCTTCCCTAGATCGGCGCCGGCATAGGTCGGCAGTTTGGCGGTATCGGCCTTCATCGCCGCAAGGAATACGGCCGGAGCAATGCCTTGGCTCTTTGCACGCGAGATGGTCTGCGCTGCGGCAAAACCGCTGGCGTCGTCCTTCTGCTTCAGTGTTGCCAGTTTTTCTTCTCCGGCCTTCTTCGCCAGCGCTGCTGCTTCCTGCTGCACCAATTGATCGCGTACCTGATTTTTTACTTCTTCGAACGGACGCTTGGTCGCCGGCTTGTAATCC
>Ga0310811_10002167_pt1 | contig 24468 bp, 20 predicted proteins | sample YCmetagenome_FD_207642 | JGI IMG/M metagenome (GOLD analysis project Ga0310811, IMG submission 207642) | Soil microbial communities from experimental microcosm in Duke University, North Carolina, United States - YC | ecosystem: Engineered > Artificial ecosystem > Soil microcosm > Unclassified ... | reverse complement strand
GACGCAGTACAAGGACAAGGCCTCACGGATGGAGAGTGTACCGGCCGGCATCCTGAACTATCCCATCCTTCAGGCCGCGGACATCCTGCTATATCGCGCTGACCTCGTGCCGGTGGGCGAGGACCAAGTGCAGCATCTGGAGCTCTCGCGCGAGATCGCCCGGCGCTGGAACGCGCGCTTCGGCGCGGAATTTTTCCCGGAGCCACAGGCGAAGCTCACGCCAGCGCGTCGCATCATGGGGCTCGATGGCAGCGCGAAGATGTCAAAGTCCATGGGTAACACCGTCGGACTACTCGAGCCGCCGGATTCCGTCTGGGAGAAACTGCGGCCCGCCGTGACCGATCCCGCACGCGTGCGCCGAACGGATCCGGGGACGCCCGAAGTCTGCAACATCTACCATCTGCATCGCGCGTTCAGCCCGCCGGGCGTAGTCGCGAACGTGGAGACCCACTGTCGCACGGCAGGGTGGGGCTGCATCGAGTGTAAGAAGGTTCTGTTTGAGCAAGTGAACAAGGAGCTGGCACCGATCCGCGCGCGCTCGGTCGAGATCCGCGCGCGCCCGGAGATCGTGGACCAGGTGATCGGCGACGGGGCCGCCACGGCGCGTCGAGTGGCGAGCGAGACGATGCGGGAGGTCAAGGAACGCATGGGGCTCGTCTAGAGCGGGCGAGCCCGACTGCGCGCACCGCACGCATCTTGCACGAATGACGGCGCCCCCTACCGAGAGCAGTCGATGGCGAATCAGAAGGGTTCACGCTACGTCACCACGATGGTCTGCGTGACATGTGGCGCGGAACAGTTCTTCGACGACGCGGTGCCGGCCAGCCTCACATGTCCCAAATGCCAATCGACGGTGTTCCGGCAATTTACGACACCCACGGAGCGCGACGAGGCATCAATCGCCCAGCTCGAGGAGCAGGCGCGCAGCGTGTCGTACGGCGACGCGTCGCCGGGCACCGCCGCGGACGACGTGCGCGACCTCGATACCTAACGAGTTCCCGAGACGGTCGCGGGGCGACGTGAGATCCCCGCGCCGTCTCGTCGTCGATCTCGCGGCGACCGCTCCGAGCTGGGCACTCCCGTCGTGGGGCGAAGCGGCGATTCTGAGCGCGGCACCCACCGACTGGGATGTTCGCTTCATTCGCGATCTCACCGTCTCGGACGGCGACGGGACCGGAGGCGTCAGCGCCGAGACGTTGAGCGCTGCGGCCGATGCCGAGGTCTACTTCGGGCACGGCCTTTCACCCATGCTCTTGGCTGCGGCGCCGCGGCTGCGATGGATTCAAACCGCTGCCGCGGGCGTGGCCAGCCTGCTGTTTCCTGCCATGCGGGCCAGCGATGTGAAGCTTACCAACTCGGCCGGTGTGATGGGCGACACCATCGCAGAGCACGTGCTCGGCGGCGTCATCTACCTGCTTCGCTCCTTCGACATCGCCGTTCGGAATCAGGACCGACGTCACTGGGACAAGCTGGGCTTCGGGTCGAAGGATACGACTATCCGGGAGCTCAACGAGTGCCGCGCCCTGATCGTCGGAACCGGAGGCCTTGGTGCGGCCATCGCCTGGCGGTTCTCGGTTCTTGGCGTGCGGTGCGTGGGCGTGAGGAGGCGGCCCGAGTTAGGCGCGCCGCCCGGCTTTGATCGAGTCATCGGACCTCGTGGTCTGGATGCCGAGCTGCCTACCGCGGATATCGTCGTTCTTGCGACTCCGCTCACGTCAGGCACCGACACGATCCTGACAGGTGCACGGATGGATTGCCTACCGCCCGGCGCAATCGTCGTAAATGTGGCGCGTGGTGCACTCCTGGATGAGACGGCTCTCACACATCGTCTCGAGCGCGGGAGTCTCCGTGGCGCGGTGCTCGACGTCTTCAGGGAGGAGCCACTCCCGCCGAGCAGCCCACTCTGGGGGCTGCGGCAGGTGCTCCTGACGCCACACGTGGCGGCAATTTCGCCTCGTCGGTTCTGGGAACGCGAGCTCGAGCTGTTCCTCGACAACTGGGTGCGATACCGGCGCGGCGAGCCGCTCCGGAATGTCGTCGACAAGGACGCGGGCTACTGAATCCCGTACAACTCTGATTCATGGAAAAGATCATCAAGGCGGCGGTCGATCGTGGGGCGTCGGACCTTCACATCAAGGCAGGCGACGTCTTCCGCGCACGCATCGATGGCCGGCTGGTCGCGCTCACCAAGCAGGCGCTGACGCCTGACCAGACGAAAGCGATCGCCCTTCGGTTGATTCACAACGAGGAAGTCAGACAGCGCATCGACAGCATTCTCGATTACGACTGCTCGTGGGGCGTGGCGGGCGTTGGCCGCTTCCGCGTCAACATTCTGCGGCAGCGCTCGAGCTTCATGATCGTCATGCGCGTGATTCCATTCACCATTCCGACGGTCGACACGCTGCAGCTCCCGCCGGTGATCTCGAAGCTGGCCGAGGCGGAGCGTGGAATGGTGCTCGTCACGGGCGTCACCGGGTCCGGAAAATCGAGCACGCTCGCCGCGATGGTGAACGTGATCAATGCGCAGATGCACAAGCACATCGTCACGCTCGAGCAGCCGATCGAGTTCCTGCACCGCGACATCAACTCGTCCATCACGCAGCGGGAAGTCGGCATCGATACCGACAGTTTCCGCGATGGGCTGAAGGCCGCCCTCCGTCAGGACCCTGATGTCGTGTTGATCGGCGAGATGCGCGACGCCGAGACGATCGACACCGCGCTCAAGGCGGCCGAGACGGGACACCTGCTCATGTCCACGCTGCACACGCCGGACGCCGTCACCACGATCATGCGCATCATCGCGATGTTCCCGCCCGAAGAGCAGGACGTCGTGCGGATTCGCATCGCGGAGTCGCTCAACGCGGTCATTTCGCAGCGACTTCTGCCGCGCAAGGACGGGAACGGCCGCGTCGTCGCGGCGGAGGTGATGGTCGTGACGGCCGCGATCCGCGATTTGATCCTCGATGCGCGCATCGGCGAGATTCGCGACTTCATCGCGGACGGGCGCGAGACCTATCAGATGCAGACATTCGACCAGCACCTGGTCGACTTGGTGAACGCCGACAAGGTATCTTTCGACATCGCGAAAGCGGCGTCGACGCGCCCGGCGGACTTCGAGCTTCAGATGAAGGTCTTGAACGGCGGTCCCGAGACGTCGAACGGTCATCATCACGACAACGAAGACGGCGGGATAATGGGGCTCGTGCCGACGGCACTGGGCGAATCCAGTTCGCCGCCCGAACCACGAGGGAAGAAACGGTAATGCTCAATCTGCGCGGCGTATTCGCACCGGTGGTGACGACGTTCGGGGATCGAAATGAAGCGGTTGACCTCGATGCCTACGCAACCAACCTCCGGGCGTACGCCGCGGCGGGATTGAGCGGGATCGTAGTGTGCGGCTCGACAGGCGAAGCGGCGCTCCTGGATGAAGAGGAGCGCCGCTCGCTCATCGAGCGCACTCGTCGTGAGCTGCCAAGCGACATGCTCGTCATCGCGGGCACGGGGGCTGAGTCGACACGCCAGTGCATCCAGCGGTGCCGCGTCGCCGGCGATCATGGCGCTCAGGCCGTGCTGGTCGTCGCGCCGCACTACTACAGTTCGGCCATGACGCCCGCCGCGCTCGACGCGCACTATCGGCGTGTCGCCGACGAGAGCCCATTGCCCGTCCTGCTGTACAACATCCCGAAGTACATGCATTTCGCGCTGGAGCCGGATCTCGTCGCTCGGCTCGCGACCCACGAGAACATCGTCGGCATGAAGGACAGCGCCGGGGACCTAACGCGGCTTGGCGGCTACATCCAGTCCCAGAGCGACAGCTTCACCGTGCTCACCGGGCATGGCGGATCGTTCCATCAGGCGTTGGGGCTGGGAGCGCGCGGTGGCATTCTCGCCATCTCACTGTTCGCCGCCGAGCTTACGCTCGACATCTACGACAGCTTCTCGGCCGGCGACGTCGACGCATCAGCGGAGGCGCAGCGTGCCGTGGCTCCGCCCGCAGCCGAGATCGTGGGTCGGATGGGCGTGGCGGGTGTGAAGGCGGCGATGGACCGGGTCGGCCTGAAGGGCGGTCGCGTGCGCTCTCCGCTCGTGCCGCTTTCCATCGAGGACGAAGCGCGCGTCGACGCCCTGCTGCGGGACGCGCGGGTGACCGCGGCGGTGTAGCGCGAGTGTCCGCACCGCCGGTGACATCGGCGGAGCGATCCGCGGCGAGCGCCGCGCGCGCGCTCGACATCGTGCGTGCGCTGGCGCGTGAGCCACGACCGGCCGGCAGCGAATCAGAGGCGCGCGCGCGCGCCTATTGCGCCGAGCAGCTTCGAGCGGTCGGGTTCGTGGTGAGTGAGGAAGCGTTCGAGTATTCCGGGTTCCCGGGCCGCTGGGGCACGCCAGCCGGTGGAGTCGTCGCGCTCGTGGTGCTGGTCGCGGCCGTGGCTGCCGGCCGGGCCGCCAAGCCCGGTGTCGCCGTGCTCCTTCTCACGTTAGGCGGCGTGATCGTGGGGTTGGCGGCGCGATGGCTGGCCCGCACCGGTGTTCTCGCGTTCCCGGGGCTGAGACGGACCGGCGTGAATCTCGTCGCGATACGCGGCGACCAGGCGCGCCCCGAGTCGACGCCCTGGCTCATGGCGCATCTGGACTCGAAGTCACAACCGGTTCCGATTCTCCTTCGCGCCGCAGGCATCACGCTGGTGGGAGCGGCATGGATCGCCGGTCTGATCCTCGGTGTCGCGCAGCTGGTGTGGGGGCAGGTCAACCCGGGTGAAGGTTGGGTCCTGTTGGCGGTGGTTGCGAGCCTAGGTGCCATGCCGGTCATAGCCACGACCGTCGGTACGCGCTCCCCTGGCGCACTGGACAACGCAACCGGGGTCGCTACCGTGCTCGCCGCGGTCGAAGAGGCGCGCGACACGCCGTGTCGCGTCTGCCTAACGAGCGCCGAGGAACTCGGTTTGGCGGGGGCACGGGCGTGGGTGCAGGCGCGGCCGCACGAACCAGGCGTCGCCATCAACTGTGACGGCGTCGACGACTATGGCGCGACAACCTGCATGTACACCGGTCGACGGCCCGACACGCTCGTGGCATCGCTGCTCGCGGCGTCGGCACGCACAGGCTCGCGGATGCGCGCACATCGCCTGCTGCCCGGTGTACTCACAGACGGTGTCGCGCTCGCGGATGCGGGGTGGAGCGTGGTGACACTGAGCAGGGGCGGGGCGCGTACGTTGGCGCGGATCCACACGCCACGCGATCACGCGGGCCTTCTTACGGGAACAGGTATGGCTGAGGTTGCCCATGTGATCGCCAATTTGCTCGTGACGCGAACCTGAGTCCCACTATGGAAATCCTCCTCTTCGCCATCGTGCTGTTGGTGTCGCTGTTCCTGATTCCGCTCGGACTTCCCGGGACGTGGATCATGGTGGGCGCGGCGATCGGCTACGACGCGCTCGTCGGCAAAGATCCCATCGGCTGGGTGACCATTGTGGGGACCGCGGTGCTCGCCATCATCGCCGAGATCTTCGAGTTCTCGCTGTCCGCGCGCTACACGAAGAAGTACGGCGGCTCCAGGCGAGCCGGCTGGGGTGCGATCATCGGTGGTATCGTCGGAGCGATCGTGGGTGTGCCCGTGCCGATCATTGGCTCCGTGATCGGTGCCTTCGTCGGCTCCTTCATCGGCGCGCTCGTTGCCGAGTACACTCGGCGTGAGTCGACGGCAGGCACGGCGACGCGGGTTGCCACTGGTGCGCTGATCGGCCGCGTGGTCGCGGCAGCGATGAAGACGGGGATGGGCGTGGTGATCGCGGCGTGGTTAGTGGCAGCCGCGGCGATGTGAGTTCGTGTCGGTTGACGCGCTGAATCCTGAAAGTAGATTCAATCAACGCCCCGCCGAGCCGGGGCGTTTTTTTGTGCCGGCCAGTGACCTCCTGACGGAGCACCATGTTCGATAACAAAACGCGCACGCTCGTCGTCGTCGGCGCCCAATGGGGGGACGAAGGAAAGGGAAAGCTCGTCGATGTGCTCGCCGAGCGCGCCGACTGGGTCGTGCGATATCAGGGCGGCGCGAACGCCGGCCACACCGTGCATATCGGCGACGCGAAGTTCGTGCTGCGCCAGATCCCGAGCGGCATCCTGCACCCGGGCGTGAGATGCGCCGTGGGCAATGGTGTCGTGCTCGATCCGGACACGCTGTTCTCCGAGGTCGACCGGCTCGTTGCCGACGGCATCGACGTCGAAGGGCGACTCTACATCAGCGACCGCGCTCACCTCGTGCTGCCGTATCACAAGCTGCTCGACGGCGAAAGCTCCGCCAGCAAGGAGATTGGGACGACGGGTCGCGGAATCGGTCCCGCGTACGAGGACAAGATCGCACGCCGAGGCGTTCGCGTCCTCGACCTGCGCCATCCGGCACGCGTACGCCAGCTCGTGGAGCGCGGCGTCGAGCACGCCAACGGGCAGCTTGCGCGTTTCACGGAACGCAGGGCCGATGCTGAAGCAACGCTGCAGCTGATCGAGCGCCTCACGCCACGACTGCTCTCGCTGTCGCAGGACGTGGGACTTTGCGTGCACCAGGCGATCGAGTCTGGAGCGGCAGTGCTGCTGGAAGGTGCGCAGGGCTCGCTGCTCGACATCGATCACGGGACTTACCCATTCGTGACGTCGAGCAACACGACGTCCGGTGGCGCCGCGATCGGTGCTGGCATCGCGCCAACGGCGATCGACGCGGTGCTTGGCGTCGTGAAGGCGTACACGACGCGCGTGGGCCACGGCCCACTGCCGACTGAGATTCCCGGGGCTCTGGGCGAACGGATCCGCGAGCTCGGCAACGAGTTCGGCGCCGTCACCGGCAGGCCTCGGCGGTGTGGCTGGTTCGATGCCGTGGTCGTTCGTTATGCAACGCGAGTGAACGGACTGACCGGCCTCGCCGTGACGAAGCTGGATGTCCTCGACACCCTCGATCGGATCGCGATATGCACCGGCTACCGAGTGGGCGACGAGGAGTATCGTGAGTTCCCTGGCGATGTCACCGCGCTGGAGCACATCGAGCCGCTGTACGAATGGTTCGAGGGGTGGCAGCAATCGACGAGCGACGCTCGCACGCTCGAGGCGTTGCCGGCCAAGGCGCGTCGATACCTGGACCGTATTCGCGAGCTGGTTGCGGCGCCGATCGTGTACGTCAGCGTTGGGACGAGGCGCGACCAGATCATTGGCCTCGAGTAGTCAGGATTAGCGAATAAGGAATCGTGATCGACGTCCTCATAATCGGGGCCGGCCCGTGCGGGCTCGCGGCTGCCATCTCCGCGCGGCGTGCCGGGCTCGACGCGCTCGTGTTCGACGCCGAGTGTGTCGTGAGCTCGATCACCCACTACCCGACGTACGCGACCTTCTTCTCGACGGCCGAGAAGTTGTCGTTAGGCGGGCTGCCGTTCGTCACCGCGGGCGAGAAGCCGTCCCGGCGCGATGCGCTCGCGTACTACCGCACCGTCGTCCGGTACTTCGAGATTCCCGTGCGGCAGTACGAGCCCGTCATGCGCATCGACGGGTTCGATGGGGCGTTCGTGGTGCGCACGAACCGGCGCGGCGTGGAGCACGCCACGAACGCGCGAGCGGTCATCGTCGCAACCGGCTACTGGGGATCGCCAAACCGGTTAGGCGTACCCGGGGAACATCTGCCTCACGTCACGCATGCCTACCGCGAAGGTCACTACGCGTTCCAGCAGAATGCCGTGGTCGTCGGCGGCGGCAACTCCGCGGCGGAAGCGGCGCTCGACCTCTGGCGCGCGGGCGCACGCGTGACGCTCGTTCATTTCGGCTCGACCTTCGACAAGAAGATCAAGCCGTGGGTGCTTCCGGATTTTACGAATCGCGTGGCCGAGGGAAGCATCGGCGCAATCTGGAACAACCGCGTGGTCGAGATCGGGCCGGAGAAGGTGACGCTCCGCTCCGCCGATGGCAGCATCTCGGCAATTCCGGCGGATCACGTGTTCCTGATGACCGGGTTCGCACCGAATGTCGATCTGCTTCGCCAGGTTGGCGTGACCATCGATTCCGCCACGGGGATTCCTCGGCATGATCCCACGACGCTCGAGACTGACGTGCCTGGCGTCTTCATCGCCGGCGTCGTGAATGCCGGCTACGATGCCAACAAGGTGTTCATCGAGAACGGTCGCTTTCACGGCGACCAGATCGTGGCCAAGCTGCTCGGGAAGCCGGCACCACCGGCTGCCAAGATCAGCCGGGATCTGGATTCGTAGCCGATTACATTTCGGGTTCGCCCTCGCCCAACCAACCTCGCGCCCACTTAAGGCCCGGTCATGGCTAGCGTATCCGCACATCCCGACGTCATGGAGAAGCTCGTGTCGCTCGCAAAGCGACGCGGATTCATCTTCCAGTCCTCCGAGATTTACGGGGGCACGGGGTCGGTGTGGGACTACGGGCCACTCGGCGTCGAGCTCAAGAAGAACGTGAAGGATCGGTGGTGGCATGCGATGGTCCGCGCGCGCGATGACATCGAGGGGCTCGATGCGGCGATCCTCATGCATCCGCGCGTGTGGGAGGCCAGCGGCCACGTTGCGGGGTTCACCGACCCGTTGATCGACTGTCGCAACTGCAAGCGCCGGTTTCGCGCCGATGACCCATCGATCAAGGGAACGCCGGGCACGCCTGACGCACAGTGCCCGGTGTGTGGGTCGAAGGGCACGCTGAGCGAGCCACGACTCTTCAACCTCATGTTCAAGACGTTCATGGGGCCGGTGGAGGAGAGCGCGGCCATCGTGTACCTGCGTCCCGAAACGGCGCAGGGCATCTTCGTGAACTTCCTCAACGTCCAGCAGTCGACGCGACAGAAGATCCCATTCGGGATCGCGCAGATCGGCAAGGCGTTCCGCAACGAGATCACGCCCGGAAACTTCATTTTCCGGACGCGGGAGTTCGAGCAGATGGAGATGCAGTTCTTCGTCGAGCCGGGCACTGACGAGGAGCACTTCGAGTACTGGAAGGCCCAGCGCATGGAGTGGCACCGGTCGCTCGGGCTCGCGCCGGACCGTCTGCGCTACAAGCCGCACGAGCAGCTGGCCCATTACGCGCGTGCCGCGGCCGACATCGAGTTCGACTTCGGCGGATCGTTAGGCTACCAGGAGATCGAGGGCATTCACAACCGCTCGGACTTCGACCTCGGCCGCCACCAGGAGTATTCCGGCAAGAAGCTCGAGTACTTCGACCAGCCGAAGAATCGCCGGTACATCCCGTACGTGATCGAGACATCCGTGGGAGCGGACCGCACCACGCTCGCGTTGCTGGTGAATGCCTACCGCGAGGAAGAGGTGCCCGGCGAGACGGAAGGCCGGACGGTGCTCGGCCTTGCGCCATCGATCGCGCCGATCAAGGCGGGTGTATTTCCGCTCGTGAAGAAGGACGGCATGCCCGAGATGGCTGAGAAGGTCGCGAACGACTTGCGCCGTTGCTTCCCGATCTTCTATGACGATGGCGGTGCGATCGGGCGGCGCTATCGTCGACAGGATGAGGTAGGAACTCCGTTCGGGATCACGATCGACGGACAGTCCACGCAGGACAGCACCGTGACGGTCCGTGATCGCGATACCCTACAGCAGGTCCGGGTGGCGGCCGACCAGCTCCGCGGCTACATCGCCGAGCGCGTCGCTCCGAACGAGTAGCGGGCACCTCCGACATGGCCGATCTCACGCTCGCGGTGCTTCGCCAGGGCGGCGAGGCGTTCATGGAGGCGTTGTCGCGCGAGCAGTACCTGGCCATCTCCGGCCAGAAGCCTAACGCGGAGCTGCGTCCGATCTACGACCGGTTTGCTCGAGTGCTCGGACCGGGTGCGCTCGAGCTCACGCGCGACGCGTTTCGCACCGCGACAGCCGGCAGCGAGGAATGGCGTTCTGCGCGGGCGCTGCTGGACTGGCAGGTGACATCCCAGGCGTCGCGTGAGCTCGCCGAGCTCGACGAACGGCTGATCGCGTGGGAGGCGAACGCGGTGATCCGCCTGCCGGATGGACGCGAGGTGCCCTACCAGCGCGCTCCAGTGGAGATGGCGACCGAGCCAAATCGCGATCAGCGACTCGCGCTCGACGATGCCCGCGCATCGCTCGTCGAACGCGAGCTGGCGCCCATGCGCGCCGAGCGCCTCCAGCGAGAACGCGACCTCGTCGAGGCGCTCGAGATCGCCCCGGACTACGTGGCTGCGTCCGAGGCGTTGTCCGGGATCGACCTCGGCGCGCTCGCGGCGGAATGCGAACGATTCCTGCGCGAAACGGAGTCGATGTGGGCCGAGGTTCACGGCGAGGCCGTGCGGAAGCACTTGGGGCTCCGGCCCGGCGAAGCCACCCGCGCCGACGCGCTCGCGCTCATGCGGGCGACGCGATTCGACCCGTACTTCCCGGCTGCGGACATGGAGCCCGCGGTTCGTCGCCAGGTCACCGAAATGGGTACGAGCCCGGTGGCCGACGGCCGCATCATCTACGACCTCGGGCCGAGGGCAGGCAAGCGGTCGAGGGCATTCTGCGCGCCGGTGCGGATTCCGCGTGAGGTCTACCTCGTCCTGCTTCCACACGGTGGTGCCACCGACTACCGCACGCTGCTGCACGAGCTCGGGCATGCGCTGCACTTCGGCAACATGCGAGATGATCTGCCGTTCGAATACCGGTGGCTCGGTGACAACTCGATCACCGAGGGCTACGCGATGCTATTCGATCATCTGTTGCACGACGCCGGCTGGTTGGCCCGCTACTCGGCGTTAGGCAGGACGCGCGTGGGCGAGTACCGCCGGGCGGCGGCGTTCGAGGAGCTCCAGTTCCTTCGGCGCTACGCCGCGAAGCTCGTGTACGAGTTGAAGCTCTATGGCGGTGATACGCCGTGGTCGTCGCTCCCGGACGCGTACGTGGACATTCTGAGCTCGGCTACGACGTTCCGTTATCGCACGGCCGACGCGTTCGTCGACGTGGACCCGGGATTCTACTCGGCCCGCTATCTCCGTGCGTGGCAACTGCAGGCGGCGTTGCGCGAGATGCTTACGGCGCGGTTCGATGAGGACTGGTACCGGAATCCGCGCGCCGGCCCGTGGATGGTGCGTGAGCTGTTCGCGGAAGGACAGCGCGAGCTCGCGTCCGAGTTGGCGGAACGCGTGGGGGCGCCCGCGCTGTCGTTCGATCCGGTCGTGAAGGCGATCGAGGCCGGGTTGGCTGCGTAGTTGATCTTACGGGGCTCGCACTGCCTCTAGCGGCCGCGCACCGCGGTCGAGCACGAAGCCGACGACCTTCCCCTCGATCACGTCCACCACGATACGGCCTGGCTGGCCCATCGCCGCAAACGTGTTAGGCGCGGACTGTTTCATCATCCGGATCGCGGGTTGGTTCTCGATCTGCAGCATCAGCTGCTGGCCATTGGCGTAGATGCGTGCGTTCCGCTTCGATCCGTCCGGCCAGGTGACCTTGTAGTTCCCCGACACCCGCGTGATCTCGTCCGCTGCGATCGGCAGATCCGCCGGTGCTGGGGGCCGATCCGGAAGCAACGGCATTCCAAAGGCGACGCGCGCGAGATTCTCGGCAACCTCGTCCGAGGGCGCAGGAGCTGTGTTGGACAATACGACGACGGTGAGAGAATCATCGGGGTAGTATGCCAGCTCGGAGATGAACCCGTTGATGCCGCCGCCATGATGGATCCGGCGATGCGTGCCGACGGTGTCCATGAAGAGTCCGAATCCGTACTGCATTGGCCGCCCGCTCGTCAGCTTCGCCGGTGTAGTCATCGCGGCCAACGACGACTGCTTCACGAGCTTGCCGCTGTGCAGCAGCCGCGTCCACGCGGCGAGATCCCCGACGGTCGAGCAGAGCGATCCGGCCGCGTACGGCAGGTCCATGCTGATGTACGGGGCGTTGACGAGGCCGGTCGGCCGGCCTTCGTACCCCTGGGCGCGATGCTTGATGAGTGGCATGACGCTGCAGTACACCGTCGACGTCAGCCCGTTAGGCGCAAACAGCACGTCGTGCAGGTACTCGCCGTACGGCTTGCCGGTCACGCGCTCGATGATCATTCCGAGCAGGAAGTAGCCCGTGTTGTTGTAGTAGAAGTGCGACCCCGGCTCGAACTGCAGCGAGTCGTCCTTCACACTCGCGATCAACGAATCCTTCGCGAGGTCGAGACGCATGACGCGACCGAACTCCGGACCGACGTCGGTATAGCTCGGAATGCCGGAGGTGTGGTTCAGCAGGTGCCTCACGAGGACGTGACGCCCGTGGGTTGGCGCATTCGGCACGTACTTCGTGACGTCATCGTCGAGCGACAGCTTGCCTTGCTCGACGAGCTGCATGATGGCCACCGACGTGAACTGCTTGGTCACGGACCCGATGCGGTAGACCGTCAGCGGCGTGGCCGGCACCTCGTTCTCGATGTCGGCCATGCCGTAGCCCTTCATCACCAGCGTGTCGCGTCCTCGAATGACAGCGATGGAGAGCGCGGCAACGCGGCCGCGCTTGATGATCGCGTCCGCGATGGAATCAGCGGCATGTGCGACCGGTCCGCGGGTCGATCGCCCGGACTGCGCGACCGCAGTCGACTGGAGAGCGAACGCGAAGAGGAACAGGGCAGACAACGTCATCGTGCGTCGGTTGCGCATCGTTGGCAGGTCTCGAGGTTGTATGGTAGCGCCACCGCCAATTTGCTTGCCGTGCCGCGTGACAGCCAGCGCTGGGGAGGCGGTTTGAAACACAGCGCCTCAGGTGCGAATCTTTCATGCTCCTACGACGCGCCGGCGCGACAGTGTTTCGCTCTGCGCGTTCTTTCACGGCTTCTTCCTGCACGAACGTGACTGCCACCCTCAAGTCCTCCCATGCGCAGGCGATCGATTGGGCTGCGGTTGCTCGTGAGACCATCGAGCATCTACAGCGCATGATCCGGATCGACACGGTGAATCCGCCGGGAAACGAGCTCGCCGTGGCGCAATATCTGGACGGCGTCCTCAAGGCGGAGCGGATCGAGACACACCTGTTCGAGCCGGCGCCTGGGCGAGCCGCACTCGTGGCGAGACTTGCTGGCGATGGGACGTGCCGGCCGGTGATCCTCATGGCGCACATGGACGTCGTGGGAGTCGAACGTGCGAACTGGACAGTCGACCCTTTCGGCGGCGAGACGGTTGGCGGCTACCTCTACGGGCGCGGCGCGATCGACGACAAAGGGATGCTTGCAGCGAACCTCGAGACGATGCTGCTGCTCAAGCGACATGTGATCGATGTCGGCGACACGCTCACCCGCGACGTCATCGTCATTGCGAACTCGGACGAGGAGGCCGGCGGCGAATTCGGGATGGGCTGGCTCGTCGACAACCATCGCGAGCTGATCGATGCCGAATTCGTTCTCAACGAGGGAGGACGGACCCGAATCGTCCGCGGCGAGCCACTGTACGTCGCGGTCCAGAACACGGAGAAAGTGCTCTATGACGTGACCGTGACCGCGCACGGACCGGGTGGACACGCGGCCATTCCACTGGCCGGCAATGCCGTGTTCCGATTGGGCCGAGCGTTGGCGGCGATTGGCGGTTATCAAGAGCCAGTTCGGTTGACGCCGACGACGCGCGAATTTTTTGGTCAGCTCGCGAAGGTCTGGCCTGACATGACGGAGCGCCGCGCGATGAATGATGTCGCGTCTCGAGACAGGCGTCGCGTGCTGCGGGGCGCGCGGGTGCTGGCGACGACACCAGTCTTCAACGCGGTGTTGCGCACCGGGATCTCGGCTACGGTGATAAGTGGGGGAATCCGATCGAACGTGATCCCCACCGAAGCGACGGCGTTGCTGAATATCCGGACGCTTCCCGGCGAGTCGATCGACGCGGTGGTCTCGCGTCTTCGGCGGGTGATCGACGACTCCCGCGTCGAGGTGACAGTCAGCCGGCGTGGCGAGGATGCTCCGGCGTCCGACTTCTCATCGCCGATGTTCGCGGCGATTGCGGCAACAGTGAAGGAGCTCGCCCCGGAGATGGTGACGGTGCCGTACATGAGCACGGGTGCGACCGACAGCGCGCGGCTCCGGCAACTTGGTATGCAGGCGTACGGCCTGCTCCCGTTCCCGATGGACCAGGAAGACGAGGACCGAATGCACGGGAATGACGAACGGATCCCGCTTGCCTCGCTGGACTTCGGGACACGGCTGATTTTCGGCGCCGTCCACCGGGTCGCTCGTTAGCCACAGCAGTGTGGCATCCGACCCACATCTGCCGGCGGGCCGCGGCGCGCCACCCGCTCCTCAAACGTGAGCTAAAGCCGACAAACGCCCCAGGAATGGGCGTTACGTGGTGACGACGGGCCTTGGAGCCGCGTTTAGAGTGTTGAGAAGCGGCCCGCGCGGATGGGCACGCTTGTTGTTAGTGGAGTGGCTGTGCCTGAGGTCGGTGCGACGCCTGCACCGGTCCCGTGCGTCCACCAGGAAACTCAACCCCCGGAATCTCCGATGACACGCAATCGCCGCTCTGGCTATTCGCGCATGCTTTCACGTCGCACTCTCGCGCCTATCGCCGCGTCCATCCTCGTTGTTCTCGCGGGTTGCAAGGAAGGCGGCAGCACCGAGCCAAAGAAGGGCCCGACGACTATTACACTCGACCCCAATTCGCTCACCGTGAGCGTCGGACAGGCCGGAAAGATTTTCGCGACCGTGAGGGACGAGAACGGAACGCGCCTGCCGAGCTATAGCGCGATCACGTGGACCACGGCCAACACCAGCGTGGCGTCCGTCGCGAAATCGGACACCACCGGTGTGGTCACGGGTCTCTCAGTCGGCGAAACGCAGGTCCTTGCCACTATCGGCAACGTGATCGCCCATATTTCCGTGAACGTCGTCCCCTGATTCGCGGTGATGTGGCAACGATAGCTGAGAGAAGTACGGCAGTCGTCACCGGCGCGTCCCGAGGCATTGGGCGCGCCGTTGCGCTCCGGTTAGCGGCGACGCACCACGTGGTCGCGGTCGCGCGCTCCCGATCCGAGCTCGAGACGCTCGCGAGCGACATTCGGTCCGGCGGTGGGTCGTGCGACGCTATCGAGCTCGACGTCACGGATTCGACGGCGGTCGCTCGGGCGCTCGAGGGCGTCCGCGCCGACGTGCTCGTAAACAACGCGGGCGTTGGCTACATGAAGCCGCTCCTCGAGCTCTCGAGCGATGAGTGGCACACGATGGTCGACGTGAACGTCAACGCGCTATTTCACGTAACGCGCGCGGTGTTGCCCGGCATGGTGGACCGCGGGCGCGGTCACATCGTGATGGTCGGCTCGATTGCGGGCAGGAGCGCGTTCGTCGGTGGCAGTTGCTATGCGGCGACGAAACACGCCGTGATGGGCTTCAGCGAGTCCCTGATGCTCGAGGTGCGCGACAAGGGCGTGAAGGTGAGTGTCGTGAACCCCGGCTCCGTCGCGACCAGCTTTTCACGACGCGAGCGGGACACGAGCTGGATGCTTACGGCAGACGATGTCGCCGACGCGGTCTTTCACGCGATCGATACGCCGCCGCGAGTGCTCGTGCACCGAATCGAGGTACGGGCTGCGGTGCCGAAGAAAGGGTAGGGCGCTCTAGCGAAGCAGGAACCGCCATCCGGCCGCCACTGTCGCGGCGATGACGGCGAGGAACACCCACCAGCGCAGCGCAAGGCTGCGAGACTCACGTCGCCCGACCGCGGAAGTCGGAACGACGGCCTGCCTAACGACGATCTCGACGGGGGATTCGACGCCGTCGGCTCCGGCCGTGACGATGGCCCACCCTTCGCCCCCTGCGACGACTCGACCGTCCTGATCTACCGATACGACCTGGGCATTGCTCGATCGCCAGGTCACCGGACGCTCGAGCACATTGCCGCTCGCGTCGTACACCGTTGCCGAGAGCGTTGCGTGCCCACCGATGCGAAGGGGGAGCTGTGGCGAGGCGACGATCACGGAGTGAGCGCGCACCGTCACCACGGTGACTTCGACCTGTCCGCGAACTCCCTCGCACGTCGCGCTGATGATGGCGCGTCCGGGCTTGCGCGCGGTGACGGTACCACCAGCGGTGACGGCGGCGATCGACGGGTCGCTCGACCTCCATTCGAACGTCCGCTCCTGATCGACGCTGTCGACGCGTACCGCCGTCCTGGCGATCGCCCGGAGGGTCGTCACCGTCCCGACCACGATCGCGGGCGCAGCGCCGTCGATCGCGACTGCTACCACCGGCGGCGGCATGACCGTGATGGTTGCCGCCCGTGCCAAGCCGCCTGATTCCGCGACCACCACGGCAACGCCGCGACGCTTGGCAGAAAGGGTCCCGTCGTCGGTCACCGAGGCGACGGTTGGATTGCGCGAGACCCATCGCACCGCGGTGCCCATCGGTCGGCCGTGTCGATCGAGTGCGCGCGCAGTCAGTGGCGTCCTGGTTCCCGCGCGCACTTCGGCAGGCGCATCGAGATCGATCGTCGCGACTTCAGCAGCGACGATGACGACGTCCACCTTACTCCGCACCGGACCAGCCGATGCCGTGATCGTGGCGGCGCCCACGGCCTTCGCGGTGACGACGCCGGCTGCATCGACGACGGCGACGTCGGTGCGCGATGACTCCCACGTGAGGCGCGTTGCCTCCATCGCGGCACCGGTTTCTGTCCGCGGCGTCGCTCGCAGGACAATGCAGTCGCCAACCTCGATGGCGTCTGATGGCTGCCCGATGTCAATGGACCCTATCACACCGCGCGCCGGCTTGTCAGGCGTGTGGGCGACGGGCGTACGGGAAGGCGATGACGATATCTCGTTGCCGGGCGCAGCACCCGGTCGATGCCTAACGATTTCCGCGAGTCTGCCCTCGGCACCGGCTGCCGCCGCCAACGCCGACATTTCCGCGCGCACCGGACCGAGCGAGCCGAGCGGTTGTGCGGCGCACGCTTCTGCGGCGGCCGCCAGATCGGGAAACCGATCCTCGGGTTTCTTGGCCAGCATGCGCATGATCGCGCGATCGACGTGTTCCGGGACGTCGGGGCGTACGGTGCGAAGCGAAGGCGGAAGCTCGCTGGTGTGCGCACGCATGACAGCCATTGGCTCACCGGTGAACGGCGCATGGCCGGCAAGCAGTTGGTAGGCGACGATTCCGAGCGCGTACTGGTCGCTGGGCGGGCCGACGTCCATGGCCATGCATTGCTCAGGGCTCATGTACGTCGGCGTGCCGAGCACGGTGCCGACGAGCGTGTACCCGGGCGCCTCGGCTATTTTCGCGATCCCGAAGTCGGTCACGATTGGGTCGCCGTCGGCATCCAGGAGAATGTTCCCTGGCTTCACGTCGCGGTGTACGACGCCGCGACGATGCGCGTAGTCGAGCGCCGAACCGACGTGGTATAAGACCGCACCGGTGGCGGCAAGCGATAGTGGCCCTTGTTCGCGAATGACGCGATCGAGCGATCGGCCCGGCACATACTGCATCACGAACAGCTGAAGGTCACCGAGCGTTCGCACGCTGTGCACGCCAACGATATTCGCGTGCTGCAGGTTGGCGATGGTGATTGCCTCCTGACGAAAGCGCTCCACCATCCCGTCGCCGAGCAGCAGCCCGGGCGACATGACTTTGATCGCGACGCGCCGGTTGAGCGCCAGCTCGCGTGCGCGAAAGACGGCGGCCATGCCGCCTCGTCCGAGCTCTCCTTCGACGTCGAACTCGCCGGCCAGCGCATCCCTGAGGTGGTCCACGACGGACGCCCAGGTCATGTCGCCCGCCGGAACGGCGGCGCCGGTCGCAATGCCGTCCGATGGCGCGACGCTATGGCCGCAGCTGCCGCAGAATCGGTCGCCGGGTGATACTCGCTGACCACACCGCGCGCAGTGTGTAGGCGGGACCGTCGAAGAAACGAGAGGTGGCAGGAGAAGGCGCCGCGAGGCTTCGGCGAATGTGATCGGACGGAGGCGAGAGTGCCCGGAGAGTGCCCGGTGCGTTCGCAAAGTGCAAGAGACCCCACTTGCCCGCAAGCGAGCGCCGAGACGTCGCGAGCGCTAGCGGCCGGGTTCAGTCGGGTCTAGAATTGCGTCCGGCGCCGCGGTACCAAGAGCCGCGCGCGCCTTCACGCGCTAATCATCTCTGCTCACTTCGGATAGCCATATGCGCAGAAGCATCGCTCTTCTAGCGTTGGTCACGGTAACCGCGGCAAACGCCCACGCACAGGGGCTCCGAAAAAAGCTGGAGGATGGACTGTTCTCGTTCGGTGATTGCGGAGAGCCGTTGTGTCTCCCGGCGCTGGTCCTCGCCGGCAGCGCACACGGCCGCCACTTCATTCCGTCCGCAGAGGCGGGGAACGCCGCGATCATCAATTTCCTCGGCAGCGCGATCGGCGCAAACGTGAGCAATATCCCGATCAGCGCGACGACGAGTGGTGTCACTTACTCGTTCGAGGGGGGCGCTCCTATTCGGAACAACGTGTCGAGCGGCCCGATCTTCGCCGAGCGCGCACAGACGCTCGGCCGGAGAAGGATGCTGATCGGCGCGAACGTGAGCTCGATTCGTTTCAACACGCTGCGCGGGATTCCGCTCAACTCACTCGACTTCAACTTCACGCACCAGGACACGCCGCCGGCTGGCCTGGGCGACCCGATCCTGGAGAACGAATTCATCACGGTCCGCACGTCGCTCGACGTAAACGTGCTCGCCACGATCGCGTTCGCGACGTACGGCGTGACCGACCGGATCGATTTCAGCGTCGCGGTGCCGTATGTGTCGAACTCCATCGACGGTCACAGCTTCGGCCAGATCGTACCGTTCGGGCCAAACCCCGCGCACTACTTTGGCGGCACGGCCACCGCTCCAATTCTCTCGGCGACGGCCGACGTCAACGGATCCGCGTCAGGCATCGGCGACGTCGCGTTGCGAGCGAAGGTGAATCTTTCGCCGGGCGGGTCAAAGTCCAACACCGGGTTCGCGCTCCTCGGTGACGTGCGTCTGCCGACCGGGAACGAAGATGATTTCCTCGGATCCGGCAGCACATCGGCGCGTATTCTGGGAATCGTGTCGGGGCGTTTTGGCGAGTTCGCGCCACACGCGAATGCAGGGTACGCGATTCGCACGAGTGACGACCAGCAGGACGCAATTCTCGCAACGGCGGGATTCGATCAGCTGCTGGTCCCGTGGGCGACGTTCGCGTTCGACGTCATCTCCGAATGGCAGCTCGGGGAGCAGAAGTTCTCGCTGCCGTCCCCGACGCAGATCACGATCCCGTTCACCCGGACGATTTATCCGAGCAACATTCCCGATCGGCGGGATGATCTACTGAACGCATCGATCGGGGCGAAGCTGTCGACGAAAAAAGGCATGACGTTCATCGCGAATGCGCTGCTTCCCCTCAACCGCGGCGGGTTGAGGGCGAGCACGCTCTGGACGTTGGGCCTCGAGTACGGCTTCTGACGGATCCTAGTGGATGCCAGCGATGTGCCAGCCCCCGACGTCGCGCTGTACGACCGCGACGAAGCTGACGGGGAACGACTGATCCGACCTGGCAGCCTTCGACGAGAACCGCGCTGAGTAGCGTGCCCGCACCTGGACCTGCGACCCAGCCACGTCTTTCGGGGTGTCGAGGATATCGACCGCGCCGGTATTCATCGCAATGGGGCCGCGGGCGTCGTCGAACGTGGTCTGCCACCGGGTCATGAGCTCACTGCCCGCGTTAGGAAACACGCGGCGGATGAGCGACGTGTCGCGTTCCTGAATCGCGCGCACGTACACGGCCAGCACGCTCTGCACCTCTGAACGGAGCTCGGCTTCGCTCTTCGGTGGCGGATTCGCCGGCGGCGTCACGGCCGGCGCATCGAGACGCGTAGCGGGGCGGGCGACTGCGGTATCCGCGGTCGTCACCACGTTAGGCTTGGGGGGCACCTGCAGCGTTGGCACGGGCGGCGCTGGTCTCGCCGCCACGGCGGAATCAGGGCGCTGGCTCGTTCCCTGACGCGGCCTGGTGGCCGGTGGCTGCGGCGTCCGGGTCGCCGGCGGGTCCACCCGCGGTGATGGGCTCGCGTTCGTAACGGGTGCGGGTGAGGCTGACGCCGGTGGCGCGGAGTCAACCGGTACGGTGGCCGAGGCGTTAGGCGGCGGGGACGGTGGTGTGACGGTGTCCTGCGCCGGAGCGGGCGAAGCTGGTGGCGGCGCCGTCCGGACGGTTGGCTTCATCACAATGTATCCCGCGATCGCAAGCGCAAGCAGAACCGGCACCGCCCAGCGCAAGACCGGACGCTTCGCCCCTGGCGCCGGCGGAGCGGGCGGAGCCGCTGGCGGCGTTGCCGGTTGTGCGGGCGCGTGCACGAGTGTCGCGGGCAGCTCGGCTGGCCGGTCCGCTACCCTCGGGAGCGAAGCCAGCGCCGGCGAGACATGTGGCGTTTGCTTCGGCCGCTCCCGCGTCTTCGGCACCGGACTCGCGGGGGTCCGCGCGATGTCTCCGAGCTGATCGAGGCGCTCGGCTGCCGCTGCCAGCTTCTGGAGCTCGGCGTGCAACGGATCGTCCGGCGAGAGCGGGCCAGCGCCTAACGATACGAGCGCGTCGGCGAGGCTTGGGAAGCGTTCTTCGGCTGTTTTCGCCAGCATCCGCATCACTGCCGCTTCCATGGCCGGCGGGACATCCGGACGCACGTCGTGCAGCGGTGGTGGCGGCGTGTCGGTGTGCGACCGCATCAGCGCGAAGCTCGAGCCCGAGAACGGCGGGCGACCCACCAGCATCTCGTACGCAACCACGCCGAGCGAGTATTGATCGCTGGCGCCCGTCAGCTCGCGCGCGTAGCACTGCTCGGGACTCATGTAGACGGGCGTACCGACGACGGTGCCCGTCTGCGTTTGATTCGGGCTCTCGGCGACCTTGGCAATGCCGAAGTCAGTGACGATCGCTTCGCCGTCGGCGTTCAGGAGAATGTTGCCGGGCTTGATGTCGCGATGAATCACACCGCGACGATGCGCATACCCGAGCGCTGAGCCGATCTGGAACAGCCACGCGCGTACCACCCGGATAGGAAGCGCGCCGACGTCGCGCAGCACGCCTTCCAGCGTCCGGCCGGGCACGAACTGCATGACGAAGAAATGCAGATCGCCGATCTGACGGACGCCGTAAATGGCAACGATGTGGACGTGCTGCAGACTCGCGACGGTGATGGCTTCCTGCTTGAAGCGCTCCATCATGCCCGGACCGAGCAGCAGTCCAGGCGCCATCACCTTGATGGCGACACGCCGATTGAGCGCGAGATCGCGAGCGAGATACACGGCGGCCATCCCGCCTCGTCCAAGCTCGGTGAAGATCTCGTATTCGCCAGCGGTCGCGTCCTGCAGGCGAGCTCCGACGACCGACCACGGTGAGGCGTCGGTCGTCGCGTTCGCGGCCGTCGGTGCCGACGGATCCACGCGCTCAGTCAGCGGAGGAACCAGGCCGGACCCCGCGGAGGTGATCGCAGTTCCGCAAATGCCACAGACGCGGTCGCCGTGCGAGACGGCGCCGCCACAGTTTGGACAGGTCGACGTTGTCGTTGGCGTCATCGAGTGGAGCGCCGCATTGACCGTTCACGGGTCACCTCGCCGTCAGGGCGGCTCGACCCGTTGCGCCCTCCAATCTAGTGGTGTTGTGCCCGAGAGTCGCTACGCGCGATGACGCGATAAATGGCAATATCGTTACGTGCTGGTCGCGGCTTCGCGGACAATAGGGCGTCAGGATCACTTGAAAGGGGACATCTCCGGCCGCCGCGGAAGTTCGAGTCAACGATTCCGTGCCGTCGTCCCGGTGTCGTCGTCCAAACAGATGTGGCCGAGTCACGAAACATCTGAAGCGACCCCGAGCGTACTTCCGACAACCTCGGCCGTGGTCGCGCATCTGCCGTTACACCTTTAAATTGCGTTCCGTGCCAAGATCATCCGTCTCCAGAAAGGAACGGTTGCGCCCGCCTACCGCCACTCCCGATCAGTCCGTGCGGGAGCTCATGGCGGTGCGTGAGGTGATCCACGCGTTCCTCACGGCCGATCGGCCCGAGGAGGTCTACCAGTTTGCGCTCGAGCGGGTGAGCCCACTGGTCGGCGCCACCTTCGCCTCTGTGTACGTGGTGGACGGGGCCTCGGAGCTCATGCGGCTCGGCGCGGCGTACAACTGGCCGCAGCGATTCCGGCCATGGCTCGGCGAGGCGCGCGTCCGACTCGGGTTTGGACCTAGTGGCGAGGCAGCGAGCGAGCGGCGCACCATCGAGGTCGCGGACGTATTCGCCGACAATGACCTCGAGGATTGGCAGGAGGTCGCGTCCGAGCTGGGGTTCCGCTCGCTGATCGCGCTGCCGCTGCAGACCGGATCGAAGGTTCTTGGCGCGGTGACCTTCTACTTCGCGGACGCGGAGTCGTTCTCGTCGGAGAAGCGAGGGCTGTTGCGCATCGTCGCGGATCAAATGGCTGCGACGGCAGAGAAGTCGTTGCTCATCGATCAGCTCCGCCGTTCCAACGCCGCGCTGGTCGAGGTGAACGCAGAGCTCGAGCGCCAGTACGCCGCGGTGCTGCAGGCGCGCCGCCTCAAGGACGAATTCCTCGCGAACATCTCCCACGAGCTGCGCACGCCGCTGACCGCCGTGCTTGGATACATCTCGATCATGCAGGACGGGATATCGGGTCCGCTTACCGACGGCCAGCGACACGATCTCACGCATGTGAAGCGCGCGAGCGAGCGCTTGCTCGACCTGATCGAAAGTCTGCTCGAGCTGACGACGCTCAAGCGTGGCGAACTGGACGTGTTCATCGAGGACGTAGACCCACGCGCTCCGCTGCGCGATGCCGTAGCCTCGGCACCGGCGCCGATGCCGGGTGTCACCATGCGCCTCGACGAGCCGACCACGATGCTCCCGCGGATCCGGAGCGACCGGAAGAAAATCTTCCGGATCCTGGTTAGCTTACTCGGCAACGCCGCGAAGTTCACCGAGCGCGGCGAGATCGTTGCAAGTGTATCGCTCGCCAACGACCGCGTCGTGTATCGCGTACACGACACCGGGATCGGCATCGCGGCCGATGCACAGCAGTACGTGTTCGATGAGTTCCGGCAGGCCGACGGCTCGGCGACACGACGGTATGGAGGATCGGGGCTTGGCCTGTCGCTGGCACAGCGCCTAGCCCATCTGCTAGGCGGGACGATCGAGATGGCGTCCACGCTGGGTGAGGGTTCTACGTTCACCGTGGAGCTGCCACTCGAGTACGAACCGCCGGTCGAGCTACCCGTAGACACCTGATCCAACACGCGGATGAACATTCAGGACGACCGTACGCTGCAGGAAACTCATACGACGCTGAGCGTGCCCGAAGTGATCGAGGCCGCCAAGCGATTCTTCGCCAGGCGCAACAGCCTGTACGCGGCGTTCGTCGACCGGGAGGGCCCGACCTTCGTCAGTCTCCGTGGGCAGGGCGGTGAAGAGGTGCTGATCGGTGCCACGCCAGCCAAGGACAGCGCGGCGACGCTGGTGACCGGCTCGACCTACCTCTTCGACCAACAGGTCGCGCGATTCTTCACGACACTGCCGCCGTGGGATGGTGTGTCGTGACCATTCCCTTTGTCGCGCAGCTTCGATCTCGCCCCGGCGTCATTCGTCTCGGCTCGGACGGGCAGCCTCGGATCACGATTCGCGTGCAGCTGGCCGAAGCCTGGGATACCGTTCGCGTGGAGACACCGCCGACGGAACCGGTCAGCGCGGTGAAAGCCGAGGCGTTGGCTGCCTTGCGCCCCAACCAGGAACCGGCGGATGAATTCGTGGTCAAGTTGAACGGGTTCGAAGTTCTCGACGAGAATGTCTCGGTCGCCGATAGCGGCGCGACGAACGGATCGACATTCCTGCTCAGCTATCGCCGTCGCCGTCCGGTCCGCTGAGCACGACGTTTCCCACGCCTAACGCGGTCGCCTCGGCCGCGGAGCGCGACGCGTTGCGCGCCGCCGCCGTCAGGCTGCGTGATGAGGTCTCGCGGCGCATCGTCGGGCAGCGCGACGTCCTCGATGAGATTCTCATGGCCGTCCTCGCGGGCGGCCATGCCCTGTTGGTGGGCGTCCCCGGGCTCGCGAAGACTCTCATGGTTCGCTCCGTCGCCGAGTCCATGCGACTCGACTTCCGACGGATCCAGTTCACGCCGGACCTGGTGCCGAGCGACATCACCGGCACGGAGCTGCTCGAGGAAAATGCAGCGACGGGCGCCCGGAGCTTTCGCTTCGTGCGCGGACCGGTCTTCGCCAACATCCTGCTCGCGGATGAGATCAACCGGGCGCCGCCGCGGACGCAGGCGGCGTTGCTCGAGGCCATGCAGGAGCATCGAGTGACGGCCGGGGGCGAAACGATGCGGCTGCCAGAGCCGTTCTTCGTGCTCGCCACGCAGAATCCGATCGAGCAGGAAGGCACATACCCGTTGCCGGAAGCGCAGCTCGACCGGTTTCTGTTCGACATTCGCATCGGCTACCCTAACGAGGAAGAAGAGGTCGGCATCCTGCGGTCGACGACGGGGCCAAGTGAG
>Ga0310811_10002166_pt1 | contig 24488 bp, 22 predicted proteins | sample YCmetagenome_FD_207642 | JGI IMG/M metagenome (GOLD analysis project Ga0310811, IMG submission 207642) | Soil microbial communities from experimental microcosm in Duke University, North Carolina, United States - YC | ecosystem: Engineered > Artificial ecosystem > Soil microcosm > Unclassified ... | reverse complement strand
TCCGGCATGTGAAAAGCTGGATTTTCGACCTGGACAACACGCTTTATTGCGCCGGCAGCGGCATCTTCGCCCAGATCGAGGGGCGCATGACCGATTATGTCATGGCCTTCCTGAAGCTGCCCCGCGAAGAGGCCTATGCCCGGCAGAAAGAGCTCTATCGCCAATATGGCACAACCCTGAACGGGTTGATGCGTGAGCATGGCGCCTCGCCGGAAGACTATCTGCATTTTGTCCATGACATCGACCTGTCGAGCCTTCAGCCAGACAGCGGCCTGACCCAGGCGATCGAAAAGCTGCCGGGACGCCGCTTTGTCTTCACCAATGGCTGCCGCGACCATGCCGGGCGCATCCTGGAACGGCTGGGCATGACGGCGCTGTTCGACGAAGTCTGGGACATCCGCACCATGGGGTTTCAGCCCAAGCCGCAAATGGCGGCCTATCAGAGCGTGGTGGCAGCTTCCGGCGTTACCTGCGGCGAGGCCGCCATGTTCGACGACCTGCCCGGAAACCTGGTACCGGCGCGCACTTTAGGTATGACCACAGTGTGGTTGAAAAGCGACGCGCCCTGGGGCAAGCACGGCCCGCAGACAGATGTCGCCGCCGGCGATATCGATCACGAGACCGACAACCTTGCCGAATTTTTGCAAAGCATCAGGATTTGACCATGAGTGACTTGAGCACCGCCATCAATGCTGCCTGGGAGAAGCGCGACCAGCTCGGCGTGACGTCGAAGGGCGCCGAGCGCGACGCGGTGGAAGCGGCACTGGACGCGCTGGACAATGGTAGCCTGCGAGTCGCCGAAAAGATCGATGGCAAGTGGGTGGTGCATGAATGGCTGAAAAAAGCCGTGCTGCTGTCCTTCCGCCTCAACGACATGAAACTGATCTCTGGCGCGCCGGGCGAAGCGGTGTGGTGGGACAAGGTGGATTCCAAATTCCTGGGCTGGGACGAAGCCAAATTCCGCGCCGCCGGTTTCCGCGCCGTGCCGGGCGCTGTGGTGCGCCGCTCCGCCTTTATCGCCAAAGGCGCGGTGTTGCTGCCCAGCTTCGTCAATGTCGGCGCCCGGGTGGGCGAAGGCACCATGATCGATACCTGGGCCACGGTGGGCAGTTGCGCGCAGGTCGGCGCGCATTGCCATATTTCCGGCGGTGCGGGCCTGGGCGGGGTGCTGGAGCCCCTGCAGGCCGCACCCACCATCATCGAGGACAATTGCTTCATCGGCGCCCGCGCCGAAGTGGCGGAAGGCGTGATCGTGGGCGAAGGCAGTGTGCTCAGCATGGGTGTCTATCTGTCCGCCTCCACCAAGATCGTCGACCGCGCCACCGGCGAAATACATCTGGGCAAGGTACCGCCCTATTCGGTGGTGGTGTCCGGCTCGCTGCCATCCGGAAACGGGCCAAACCTTTATTGTGCCGTCATCGTCAAGCGGGTGGACGAAAAGACCCGCGCCAAGACTTCGATCAACGAATTGCTGCGGGACTGATGAGCATTGCAATAGATGCGCTGGCGCTGGCCCAGGCCCTGATCCGGCGTCCTTCGGTGACGCCGAAGGACGCGGGCGCGCTGGACGTGCTGGAAGCGGTGCTGAAGGAGCTGGGCTTTATCACCCATCGCCTGCCGTTCGGCGATGTCGACAATCTTTATGCCCGGCTTGGCGATAGCGCGCCGCATTTCTGCTTTGCCGGCCATACCGATGTGGTGCCGGTGGGTGAGGGCTGGAAGGCCGATCCCTTCGCCGCCGAGGTCAAGGACGGCATGCTTTACGGGCGCGGCGCCGCCGACATGAAATCGGCCATTGCCGCCTTTGTCACGGCGGCGGCCAGAATCGGCAAGCCGCCGGAAAAATTCAAAGGTTCGATCAGCCTGTTGATCACCGGCGATGAGGAAGGCGTTGCCCTCAACGGCACCGTCAAAATGCTGGAATGGCTGAAGGAACGCGGCGAAAAGATCGACCATTGCATCGTGGGCGAACCCACCTCGGTGGGCCAGGCCGGCGACACATTGAAGATCGGCCGCCGCGGCTCGATCAATTTCAAGCTGTTCGTCAAAGGCGTGCAGGGCCATGTCGGCTATCCGCAAAAGGCCAAGAATCCCATTCCCGCTTTGGCGGAACTGATTACCCAATTGGCCACACACAGACTGGACAAGGGCAGCGAGCATTTCGATCCCTCGACGCTCGCCTTCACCAGCGTGGATGTGGGCAATGACGCCACCAACGTGATCCCGGCGGAGGCGCGGGCCGCCTTCAACATCCGTTTCAACGACAAGCACACGCCGGACAGCCTGACCAACTGGGTCAAGGACCGCGCCTCGATCATCGCCCAGGAATCGGGCTGCGAGATCACCGTCACCTCCCAGACCAGCGGCGTTTCCTTCCTCACCGCGCCGGGCAAGTTCACCCAGCAGATCAGCGACACCATCGCCAAGATCACCGGCCAGGTGCCGTTCTTCTCCACCAGCGGCGGCACGTCGGACGCGCGCTTCATCAAGGATGTCTGCCCGGTGGTCGAGTTGGGCCTGGCCGGAACCACCATGCACAAGGCGGATGAATGCGTGCCGGTGGCCGAGATCGCGGCCCTCACCGAGATCTACGCCGCCCTGCTGACGGCCTATTTCGCAAAGCCGCCGCTTTGAATCCGATCGGCATTTTCGATTCCGGCATGGGTGGCCTGACTGTGATGCGCGCCTTGAAAGCGCGCCTGCCCAACGAATCCTTTGTCTATCTGGGCGATACCGCGCGCCTGCCCTATGGCACCAAAAGCGCCGATACGGTGACGCGCTACGCGGTTCAGGCATCCGCCGCGCTGATGAAGCATGACATCAAACTGTTGGTGGTGGCCTGCAACACCGCCAGCGCCGCGGCCTTGCCGACTTTGACGGAGATATTGGCGCCCTTGCCGGTGGTGGGGGTGATCGAGCCGGGCGCGCAAGCCGCCGTCGCCGCCGCGCCCGATGGTCCCATCGCCGTGATCGCCACCGAAGGCACGGTGAAAGGCGGGGCCTATGTCCGCGCCATTCAGGACCGCGCGCCACAGATGCCGGTGGTGCAGCAGGCCTGTCCCTTGTTCGTGGCGCTGGCGGAAGAAGGCTTGCGCGACGGGCCCATCACCGAACTGGCGGCGCACCGCTATCTCGATCCTCTGCTGGCAACCGTGCCGCATCCCCGCGGGCTGGTGCTGGGCTGCACCCATTTTCCGGTGCTGAAACAGACCATCGCCAAAGTCGCGGGACCGGACGTGATCTTGATCGACAGCGCGGAGACCACGGCTGTGACGGTGGAAAAGATCCTGCGCGAAAAGTCGCTATTGCATAAGGGCATCGCACAGCCGCCGCGCTTCCTGGCGACCGATGCGCCGGGCCGCTTTGCCCATCTGGGTGAGATTTTCCTGGGCGAGCCGATCGATCCCGGCAGCGTGACGTTGGTCGATCTCTAGAAATCAAATCTTCAATGTCATGGCCCGCGAATGCGGGCCATCCAGATGCCGCCGCCGCTTCACCTTCAAAACAATCACGGACCCACCTGGATGGCCCACACTCCGGTGGGCCATGACACTTGAGAAGCGGAGAAATCAGTAATCCACCCGCACCAGATACAGCCCATCGGGCGGTGCCACCGGGCCGCAGCGCGCACGGTCTTTCGCCGCCAATGCATCGGCCACGTCGCGCGGCGTCCATTTGCCTTCGCCCACCAGCTTCAAGGTCCCGGCAAAGGAACGGATCTGGTGATGCAGGAAGGATCGCGCCGAAGCTTCGATATGGATCTCATCAGCCCGGCGGCTGACATCCAGCCGGTCCAGGGTTTTGACCGGCGACTGGGCCTGGCATTCGGCGGCGCGGAAGGTGGTGAAATCATGCTGGCCCACCAAGACCTGCGCGGCAGCATGCATCGCCTCGGCATCCAGTTTGGGCGAGACGTGCCAGACCTTTCCGGTCTCCAGCGCTGGAGGACTGCGGCGATTGAGGATGCGGAACAGATAATGCCGGGCCTGGGCGGAAAAGCGGGCATGGAATTCGCCATCCGCTACATTCGAGTCCAGCACCACAACCGGATTGGGCCGCAGATAGTGGTTCAGAGCGTCGCGCACCTTGCCGGGCTCGAATTCCTTGACCAGGTCGAAATGCGCCACCTGGCCCAGGGCATGGACACCCGCATCGGTGCGTCCCGATCCCGTCACCGTCACGCGCTCGCCGGAAAGCTTTTCGATCGCGTCTTCCAGCGCGCCTTGCACCGAAGGGCCATTGTCCTGGCGCTGCCAGCCGACAAAAGGCGCGCCGTCATATTCCAGGGTCAGGCGATAGCGTGGCATCAGGCGAATTTTGTGCCGGGAGGCAGCGCAAAGCCCTTAAGCAGTTCGCGCGCTTCCATCACGCCCTTGCCGGCGCGCTGGACTTTCAAGAGCTTCAAGGCGCCTTCGCCGCAGGCCACCGTCAGATCATCGGTGATGACTTCACCCGCATCTCCGCGGTCTTTCACCGGCATGGCGTAAAGAATCTTCAGCCGTTCGCCTTTGACCTCTGTGAAAGCACCAGGCGATGGCGCCAGCCCTCGGATCAGGCAGTCGATTTCGGCCGCGCTTTTCGACCAGTCGATGCGGGCCTCTTCCTTGGAAATCTTTTTGGCATAAGTAATGCCGTCCGTCGCTTGCGGCTGAGGCGCGACGGCGCCGCGTTCCAGCGCGCCCAGCGCCCGCACCATCAGGTCCGCGCCCAGCCGCGACAGTTCGGCAGACAGCTCGCCGCTCGTCTTGCGGCCCACCGGCACGCGTTCGGCCATCAGCACCGGGCCGGTATCCAGCCCCTCATCCATCCGCATCACCATCACCCCTGTCTGGGCATCCCCCGCCATCACCGCGCGCTGGATGGGGGCGGCACCACGCCAACGCGGCAACAACGAGCCATGGAGATTGAAGCAGCCCAGCATCGGGGCTTCCAGAATGGGCCTCGGCAGCAGCAGGCCATAGGCCACAACAATCGCCGCATCGAGTTCAAGAGCCGCGAAGGCCGCCTGTTCTTCCTCGCTTTTCAGCGACAGTGGCGTGCGGACAGGCAGCTTGGCGCGTTCGGCAAAGGCATGGACCGGCCCCGGCTCCAGCGCCATGCCGCGGCCCTTGGGGCGCGGCGGCTGGGAATAGACGGCAGCGATGTCGTGACCCTGGGCGATCAGTTCGGCAAGGGTGGGCACCGCGAAATCCGGGGTGCCCATGAAGGCCAAGCGTAACACCATCTGGGCTTGCCCCCTCTTCGAGCCGCAGCTCAGGCGGTCTCTTTGAGCTTCTTGGCCTTGGTGAGCTTCTTGATCGCCATGGAGCGCTTCAGCCGCGACAGGTGATCGATAAACAGCACGCCGTTCAGATGGTCCATCTCATGCTGCAGGCAGGTGGCGAGCATGCCGTCAGCTTCCAGAAGCTGCTTGCTGCCGTCGCGGTCCAGATACTCCGCCTTGATGCGGGCGGGGCGTTCGACATCGTCCCAGATTTCCGGCACCGACAGGCAGCCTTCCTCGAACACCGCGGTCTCTTCCGAGGCCCAGGTGATCTTGGGATTGATGAAGGCGCGGGGATTCTTCTTGCCGTCCTTCTGGTCCAGGTCGATCACGATCACCCGCTTGGGGACCCCGATCTGCACCGCCGCCAGGCCGATGCCGTCCGCCGCATACATGCTGTCGGCCATGTCGTCGACCAGCTTGCGGATCTCCGCATCCACTTTCTCCACATCGGTGGAGACGGCTTGGAGGCGCGGATCGGGGGCGGTAAGAATGGGGCGTATGGTCATGGGTTGGAAATAAGGCTGCCCGGCCTGAGGGTCAAGGATTCATGGATTTGGCGTTGATTGTGCTGGCGGCGGCCGTGGTTTTGGGCGCGTTGATCCTGGCTTTTGCCCGTCCCAAAGCGGCTCCGGAACCGGCTTTGCCCGACCCCCGGCTGGATGACGTGATCCGTGGCCAGGGTGCCATCGCCGAACAGTTCCGCCAGACCAGCGTCCAGGTAGAGGCCCTGAAGCAACGGCTGGGGGAGAGCCTGGCCGAAAGCGCCACCAAGACAGCGGAGACCCTGGGCGGGATCGGGGCGCGGCTGAACGTGATCGACGAGGCGCATAAGAACATCTCGGCCCTGTCGGGCCAGGTAGTCAGCCTGCAGCAGGTGCTGTCCAACAAACAGTCGCGCGGCGCCTATGGCCAAGCGCAGATGGAAGAGATCGTGCGCGACGGCCTGCCGTCCTCGCTTTACGATTTCCAGTTCACCCTCACCAACCGCAACCGGCCCGACTGCATCATCCGCATTCCCGGCAACAAGGCGCTGCTGGTGATCGATTCCAAATTCCCGCTGGAAGGATTCGATCTGCTGCGCAATGCGGCGAATGACGAGGAAAAGAAGGTGGCGCTGGCGCAGGTCCGCGCCACAGTGACCAAGCACGTCACCGATATCGCCGAACGCTACCTGATCCCCGGCGAGGTCCAGACCCCGGCCATCATGTTCGTGCCGTCGGAATCGCTCTATGCCGACCTGCATGACAGCTTTGCCGATGTGATCCAGAAAGCCCATCGCGCCAATGTGATCGTGGTGTCGCCCAACATCCTGATGCTGGCGATCAACACCATTCAGACAGTGATGAAAGACGCGCGCATGCGCGAGCAGGCCGACCTGATCAAGAAGGAAGTTGGCAACCTGCTGAACGATGTGCGGCTGTTGGCGGAGCGGGTGGGCAAGCTGCAAACCCATTTCAACCAGGCCGATACCGACATCAAGAACATCCTGATCTCGACAACCAAGATCACCGGGCGGGCGGAAAAGATCGAGAAGGTGGAACTGGCGCCGCCGCAATCATTGATAGAAAATCAGCAATGACCTCCGAAGGCGAGAAGGATGCCTTGGAAGAGATTGTGAAAGTTATCAATCGGCGCGGCCATGCGGGCATGTTCGCGAGAGGTGGGCCAATCACGAAAGAAATGGTAGAAATTGGCGTAGCAAAAGAATGGGCTAGATCGATAGAGCGCGAGTTTGGCCTAGTCATCTCCGATGTAAGCAACGCTGCTAACGACCCTCCTGACTGCTATGCTTCCATTTCGTCTAGAACTATCGGCATAGAAATCACGGAATTAGTGAACGGCGACGTTCTTAGGCAAATAAGTCAGGGGAAGAACGCCAATTCTCTCTTTGAGCAACAATTGTGGAACCTTGAGCGCTTCACCCGGGAGATAAACAAACGTCTGGACGAAAAATATGAGAAGTACAAAAAGCAAAAAACATCAGTAGACGTGCTTGTCATACATACCGACGAAGATTTCCTCTCTCCCCGCGATATCGAAAACTGGCTCAGAGAGGCAAAGTTTTTGCCCCGAGAGGGCATACAGAATGCCTACCTTCTGCGGACGTATTTTCCCGGCTATCGGGAGTGGTGGCCTGTTTTTAAATTGTACGGGCAGCTCACCTAGAGCGAACGCCGGGCTTTGAACGCGGCCGACAAGGTCCCCTCGTCCAGATAATCGAGTTCGCCCCCCACCGGCACGCCATGCGCCAGACGGGTGACTTTCACATCGACCAGCATATCCATCAGATAATGGGCCGTGGTCTGGCCTTCGACGGTGGCATTCATCGCCAGGATCACTTCATCCACGCCATGCTTCACCCGCTCAAGCAGCTTGGCCACGTTCAGCCGGTCCGGTGTCACGCCGTCCAACGCCGAGAGCGCCCCGCCCAGCACATGATAGCGGCCGCGGAACACCCCCGCCCGCTCCAGCGCCCACAGGTCGGCGACATCCTCCACCACACAAAGGATGTGCGGATCGCGGCGGCCGTCACTGCAGATGGCGCAAGGCGATTGGGAATCGAGATTGCCGCATACCTCACAGGTCAGGATGGCATCGGCAGCTTCGCGCAGGCTGTCGGCCAGCGGCTCCAGCAGAGTGTCGCGTTTCTTGAGCAAAGCCAGCGCCGCACGCCGGGCCGAGCGGGGACCAAGCCCCGGCAATTTGGCGAGCAGCTGGATCAGGCGCTCGATCTCAGAACCGATGGCCGCCATCAGGATTCGGAATCACTTTCAGGCATGGCCGGCGCAATATCCTCTTGCACGATATCGCGCACCGCCACAATTTCCGCACCGGGAAAACGGTCCAGCACGGCGCGCACCATCGGCTCCTGCGCCGCCGCTTCGTGGCGCGCCGTTTTGGCCGCCAGTTTCTGTTCCGCCAGGGTCGGAGCACCGCCCTGGTTGGAGATCGACACGGTCCAGCGCTCACCGGTGATGGCCGTCAGCTTGGTCTGAAGATCATTGGCAAGGGTGCGTGGCGCGCGCGGGGTGGGACGGATTTCGATGCGCCCCTGCTCCAGATGCACCAGATGGACATTGTGTTCCAGATTGACCCGCAGTTCCGAGCGCGGCTCGCACAAAGCGACAATGTCCTGCAGGCTGCGGATGGAGGCGGTGGGCGCGCCTTGCGGAACGGCGGCGCGGGCAGGCATAGCAGAGCCACTCGCAACGGGCGCCCGCGAAGGCGAAGGCGAAGACGGCGCCGGGGCGCCACCGCCGCGCGGCGCGGGCACCGCACCGCCGTCGAGCAGGTCCTTCACCAGCTTGTCGGTGGGCGGCAGTTCGGCGGCATAGGCCAGGCGGATCAACGCCATCTCGCATGCCGATATCGGGCGGGTGGCGTCACGCACCTCAAACAGGCCCTTGAGCAGGATCTGCCAGCTTCGGGTCAGGGAGGCCACCGACAGCTTGGCGGCCAGGTCGGCGGCCCGCTTGGCCTCGCCGGAGCCGCCATCGAAGAATCCTTGCGCCGCAGGCGCCACTTTCACCCGTGTCAGGAAATGCGTGGTTTCCAGCAGATCCTGCATCACCGCCAGCGGATCGGCGCCGGCATCATACAAATTCTGCAGGTCGGTGAGCGCTTCGGAAATCTTGCCGCCCATCAGCTTTTCGAAAATATCCAGCACCCGGCCGCGATCGGCCAGGCCCAGCATCTGGCGCACCGTTTCGGCGGTGATCATCTCGCCTTCGCCATGCGCGATGGCCTGGTCCAGCAGCGACAGCGAATCTCGCGCTGAGCCTTCGGCGGCGCGCGCGATCAGGGCCAGCGCGCCCTCCTCGATCTTCACCTTCTCTTTTTCCGCGAGCGTGGCGAGATAGGCGGCGAGTTCCGCGCTGTCGATGCGGCGCAGGTCGAAACGCTGGCAGCGCGACAGCACCGTCACCGGAACCTTGCGGATTTCGGTGGTGGCGAAGACGAATTTCACATGCGGCGGCGGCTCTTCCAGCGTCTTGAGCAGGCCGTTGAAGGCCTGTTTGGACAACATATGCACTTCGTCGATGATATAGACCTTGTAGCGCGCCGCGACGGGGGCGTAGCGCACGCCTTCGATGATCTCGCGGATATCGTCGATGCCGGTGCGCGAGGCCGCGTCCATCTCCTGCACATCGACATTGCGGGATTCGGAAATCGAGACGCAGGGCTCGCACACACCGCAAGGATGGATAGTGGGCTCCGTCCGCTTGCCGTCGGCACCAATGCAGTTCAAGGCGCGGGCGATAATGCGGGCAGTGGTGGTCTTTCCCACCCCGCGCACCCCCGTCAGCATGAAGGCATGGGCGATGCGCCCGGTGGCAAAGGCGTTGGACAGGGTACGAACCAGCGCTTCCTGCCCGATCAGGCCGGTAAAATCGGTGGGACGGTATTTGCGCGCTAGAACGCGATAGGGCTGGGCGGGTTCGGCGGTTTTGGCCATGGCGGGACTATAGCAAGCAGGAGCGTCGGCGCGAGCCGGAGCGACAACAAAAAAACGGTCGGTGCGAGCCGGAGCGGCCAAAAATTGAGGGCTGGCCCGTGCCGATTTCGCCGGTTGTTGTGGAAAGGTGGAAGCCGGCACGACCCGAGACGGATTCGTTACGGCGCTCGGGGCGGCTGGTCGCCGCCCTCGCCGTTCCCGACCCGACGCGATTGATGAGGTGGAAGCCGGGCGACCCGCAACAGATTCGGTATGGCTGCTTCCTTCCGGACCTGACCAGGTTAGCGAGAGTTGCGTCCACCCGACTTCCAGGCGGGGATATAGGGATTTTTGTTGGAAAATGCGAGTCGGCCGTCAGGCCGCCGCTTCGGCGCGGGAAACCAGCCGCCAGGCGGGCAAAGTGATGGTCACGGTGGTGCCATGCCCAACCACGCTATCCAGTTCCAGGGTGCCGCCGTGCAATTCCACCATCTGGCGGGTCAAGGGCAGCCCCAGCCCGATACCGTCATATTTGCGGGCCAAAGAGGAATCCACCTGGCCGAAAGGTTCGAGCGCCTTGTGAAAATCACTATGCGCCATGCCGATCCCGGTATCCGTCACCCGCAACACAAAGCCTTCTGCCGTCCGGAAGGCACGCACCATGACCTTGCCGCCGGCTGGCGTGAATTTCACGGCGTTGGACACCAGATTGAGCAGGATCTGGCGTATGCGGCGCCGATCGCCCTTGAGGCACGGCAAGTCCGGGGCGATATCGCCCATCAGCGTCACTTTGGCTTTGGCGGCCTGCTCCGACATCATGGCGATGGTGCCGGTGATCTGGTCGGCCGGATCGAAAGTCTCTTCCCGGAGTTCGCCTTGTCCCGCGTCGTAGCGGGCGATATCCAGGATATCGTTGATCAGTGAGAGCAGATGGCTGCCGCTGTGATGGATATTGCCCAGATATTCCTTGTAGCGCGGCGAACCCAGCGGTCCGAACAATTCCTGCTGCATGGCTTCCGAAAAGCCCAGCACCGCGTTCAAGGGCGTGCGCAATTCATGGCTCATGGATGCCAGGAAGGCGGATTTGGACGTGCTGGCGGCCTGGGCCGCTTTCAGCGCCACCGACAGATCGCCCGAAGTCTTTTCCAGCGCGTGCTGGGTGGTCTCCAGCTCGGCAATATGTTCGCGCATGCGCTGGGCCTCGCCTTGGGCGCGATTTTCCAGATGCCGGTCCACGACGGCCACGATCAGCGCCTGGGCGACGATGAAGGCGGCGCCGGCCGCCACCACGACCGCGAGAGCGAAGGGATTCATCACGGCGCGGGAAAACTGGTGCGTCCCGTCCGGAACGTAGAGAACCGCTGTCATAGCGGTGAAATGCAGACTTACGATGGCGACGATAAAAAGCACCGCACTCAGCACATAGTCGCGGGGGCTTTTGCGGCGCATGGCGAAATGCAGCGCCAGGCCCGACAAGGAGACGCCGAGCAGCACCGAGTCGGCGACAAAGCCGGCGTCCCACACCGCGCGAGCCGGCATCTCAACGGCTGCCATACCGGTATAGTGCATGGCGGAGATAGCGAGACCGGTGACAACGCCACCCAGCGCACCGTTGACGTAAAGGGCCAGCGCGAAACCTGCGCCGCACAGGGTCATGGCGATGATAGCCGACAGGATGGTAAGACCGGGCGCGAAAGCAATGGGAAGGCCGGCGTGATAGGCCAGCATGGCGACGAAATGCGTACCCCAGATGCCGCAACCCGCCACGGCGCCGGCACCCGCCAACCAGGTTGTGCGCGTGCGCGCGGTCGTGGCACGGGCGCGCGAAATCATGGAGAGTGCCGTGGCGCAGGCGAGCGCACAAAGCCCGGCCGCCACCACGACGAGGCGCAAGTCATGTTGCTGAAAGATGCAGCCCAGGACCTGGATCATGCCCGGCGTTTTAATGACAGCACTGTAAAACGGGACTTAAGAAATCCGTAGAAACCTGTATCGGACCGGGAATTGTGGATTTTATGGCACAGCAATAAGCCGTAAGACATTTCAGATGACAGCGATCACTTTCTCCGGAAACCCCTTGGACCGCGCCGGCGACCGGCGCAGCGACCCTGCCTGGCTGAAGGCGCAAGCAATTGCCGGGCTTTATCTTCCCTTCTGGCAAAACCGCCCTTTCATCGCGGATTCACGTGTGAAATTTCAACCATGGCAGACCGAGTGGGAGGGCGCGGTCAGCGTGTTCCTGGGATTGGACCAGGGACAACCGCTGTTTGCCGTGGATCTGCCGGGCGAAAGCGAGCCGGCATTGGGCGAGGGGGCGTTCCAGGAGATGCGGGCCAGCGCCTTTATCCTTCCCGCGCGGGATACGGCGATCGCCGGTCAAGCCAAAGCACTGCTGGATTGGCATAAGCGCCACGGTTTTTGCGCCAATTGCGGCACCGGCACGGAAAGCCAGGATGGCGGCTATCGCCGCACATGCCCGCATTGCGGCGCCGAGCATTTTCCCCGCACCGATCCGGTGGTGATCATGCTGCCCATCTTCAAGCACGGGGACGGCCGCGAGGAATGCCTGGTGGGCCGCAACAAACGCTTTCCGCCGCTGCTCTATTCCGCCTTCGCCGGCTTTGTCGAACCCGGCGAGAGCATGGAAGAAGCGGTGCGCCGCGAATTGCGGGAGGAAGTGAATCTGGAGGTCGGCACGGTGACCTATCACGCCACCCAGCCCTGGCCGTTCCCGTCATCCCTGATGCTGGGTTGCTACGCGCAAATGCTGCGCCGGGAATTTGCAATCGACGGCCATGAGATCGAGGCAGCGCGCTGGCTGAGCAAGGACGAGGCCCGCGCGCGGCTGGCCAACGCAATCGAAGACGAAATGAAGCTGCCCGTCACGATCGCGATCGCGCATCATCTGATCAAGGACTGGGCTAGCCGCTAGAATCAACCACAAGTAATTTGTCATGGCCCACCGGAGTGTGGGCCATCCAGTTGGGTTCGCGATTATTCTGAAATTGAAGCGCCGACGTCACCTGGATGGCCCGCATTTGCGGGCCATGACAATGAGGGTAGTGGTCTATTCGTGAGCTTGCGCAGAACGTCGCGCAGGATTTTGGCCGATGAGCAGGAGCGCGCGCGGAGCGTACCCAGCGTACGTGAGCACGCGCGACGCACTCAGCGGGCAAAAGCCAAGCGACGGCTCAAGGCATGTCTTCGCGGTAGGGGTGCGCCGGATAAACACCCATTATCTTGTGACTCGCCGTGTGAAACGCCAGTTCTTCCAGCGCCCGCTTCACCGCCGGATCGTCGGGATGGCCCTGGATATCTGCATAAAACTGCGTGGCGTTGAAGGAGCCGCCCAGCTGATAGCTTTCCAGCTTGGTCATGTTCACACCATTGGTGGCAAAGCCGCCCATCGCCTTGTACAGCGCGGCAGGGATGTTCTTCACCTGGAAGACGAAGCTGGTCACCACTTTTCCGGTGTTGGGCGCGCGCTCGTCCTGGCGCGACATGATCAGGAAGCGCGTGGCATTGTGGTGCTCGTCTTCAATGTCGGCCTGTAGAATTTTCAGGCCATAGAATTCCGCCGCCAAGCTGGAGGCAATCGCCGCCACGCTCTTGTCGCCCAGCTCGGCGATATGCTTGGCCGAACCCGCCGTGTCGTACCAGTTGTGAACCGCCCATTTGCGTGCCCGCAGCAGCGTGCGGCACTGCGCCAGCGCCGGGGCCTGACTGTAGACGCTGGTGATGCCGTCCAGGCTCGCTTCTTTCAGTCCCAGCAACTGATGGCGGATGGGCAGAAAATGTTCGCCCACGATATGAAGCCCTGAGTCCGGCAATAGATGATGGATGTCGGCAATGCGGCCGATCAGCGAATTCTCGACCGGGATGATCACCAGGTCGGTGTCGCCGGATTTCGCCGCCTCGATGGCGTCTTCAAAGGTCGGCTTGGGAATGGCCTGGGCGTGGGGGACCGACTGGCGCGCCGCCAGGTTGGCGTAGGCGCCCGGCTCGCCCTGAAAAGCGACGCGCTTGGCGTTCTTGATTGACTGGATCACGACAAAATCTTCCGGGCTCTTTCCAAATCGGCGGGAGTATCAACAGACAAAGGCGCCTCGTCCACACGCGCCACCGCAATGCTCATGCCCGCTTCCAGCGCGCGCAGCTGCTCGAGCTTTTCGCGCTCTTCCAGCGGCGAAGGCGGCAAGGCGACGAATTCCTCCAGCGCCTGTCTTGTGTAGGCGTAGATCCCGACATGGTGATAGAGCACCCCCTCGCCGGAAGGCGCGGACGCGCGGGTGAAATAGAGCGCCCGGCCATAGCGTTCGGCTGCATCCCAGGCCACCACCGCCTTCACCACCGCAGGATTGACCTCGTCAGCCTCATTGTCGATGGGCGCGGCCAGGGTGGCGATATCGGCGCCGGATTTCTGCAGGCAACTCACCACGGTCTTGATCTGCTCGGGATCCAGCGCCGGCAGGTCACCCTGCAAATTGACCACCACGTCATGGGCGCCTTGGGGATCGGCCGCCTGCAGAGCCGCCCATATTCGATCCGATCCGGACGGCAGGTCGGGATCGGTCAGCACCGCCCGGCCCCCCGCTTTTTCGATGGCCCCTATGATCTCTTTTTCCCCTGCCGCGACCACGACCGGACCCAGGCCGGTGGCCATCGCCCGGGCCCAGACTCGCACGATCATCGGCACCCCGCCAATATCGGCCAGCGGCTTGCCGGGCAACCGGGTGGAGGCCATGCGGGCCGGGATGAGCAGAAGGGGATTCATGAGCCTTTGCGGATGGGTTTGCCGGGGCCCTTTGCCACGGGTCGCCGGATAGGTTCCTGGGTGCGCCTGTGTAAGCTGGGATTGGCGCTAAAACCAGATGGCGCCTGCAATTTATGCGACGCTTCGCCGCAATGACGTAGGGGCCGCGGCGGGTAATGTCCCCCCCGTCTTTTTGCCGGGGCTCACCCGGCTTTTGGGGAGCTTTCGGGCCATGGATTCCTTCGAGTGGAACAAGATCATCGGCGGCGTTCTGGGCACCGTGATCTTCATCTTCGTCGTCCGGCTCGTGGCGGAAAAAATCTACGAGCCCGAAAAGCCTGAAAAGCCCGGCTATGTGGTGGAAGGCGTGGTGGAGACCGCCAGTGGCGGCGCGGCCGCGCCGGTGGAAGAGACCATGCCCGACTGGGGCACGGTGCTGCCCGCCGCCGACGTTGCGGCCGGCAAGACGCTGATCACCAAGTGCGAACAGTGCCACGACATCACCAAGGGCGGCCCCAACAAGATCGGCCCCAACCTGTTCGGCGTGGTGGACCGCGTGCGCGCGACCCATGAAGGCTTCGCCTATTCCAGCGCCATGAAGGGCAAGCCGGGCAACTGGACCTATGACGAGCTGTTCAAGTTCATCAAGGCGCCGGGTGTCGACATCCCCGGCACCAAGATGAGCTTTGCCGGCCTGCGCAGCGAAAAGGACCGCATCAACCTGATCGCCTATCTGCGCACTGAGTCGGATTCGCCGGCCGCCATCCCTGCGCCCAAGCCCGCCGCTGCTCCGGCTGCGGCAGCGCCTGCTGCTGGTGCCGCGCCCGCTGCCGGTGAGCCCGCCAAGGCTCCCGCCGCTCCGGAGACCGCCAAGCCGAAAGCCCCATAGAGGCTCGTGGCATCGGGCAAGCCCAATGTCCTGTTCCTGCTGCCGCCGGGATGGGATGCGCTGAGCAAGTCGCTGTTTGGCCATTTCGGCTTCAACAGCTTCCTGCACGGCAAGGATCATTACGCCCCGCAGCAGATCGACTATTTCGTCGGTTTCCGTCCGCCGCACGGTTTCCTGAAAACCCTGCCCCGCCTGAAGGCGATCTTTTCGCTGGGCGCAGGCGTTGACGGTTTCCTGCGCGATCCGGAATTTCCCCGCCACCTGCCGGTGGTGCGCTTTGTCGACGAGACCTTGCAGCGGGAGATGGCGCAATACGTCACCATGCACTGCCTGATCATCCATCGCCATCAGCGCGCTTTCGATGCCGCGCAGAAGGAGCATCTGTGGCGCCAGCGCATGCTGGCGCGGCCCTCGCGCGAGCTGCGGATCGGCATTCTGGGGATGGGCGATATCGGCGCGGTGACGGCGGAACGGCTGCTGATGTTCGATTTCCAGGTGTCCGGCTGGAGCCGCAGCCGCAAGACGGTGCCCGGCGTCAAAAGCTTTGCCGGGCCGCAGGAACTTGGCCCCTTCCTGGCACAATGCGATATCATGGTCTGCATGCTACCGCTGACGCCGGAGACCGAAGGCATCATGGACGCCAAGCTGTTTGCGGGCCTGCCCAAGGGCGCCTGGGTGATGAATGTGGGCCGCGGCGGCCATTGCAACGAACAGGATCTGGTCGCCGCACTGGATAGCGATCATTTGGCCGGAGCGGTGCTGGATGTGTTCCAGACCGAACCTTTGCCGGCGGACAATCTGTTGTGGAACCATCCCAAGGTCACGGTGACACCGCATATCGCCGGCATCACCGATCCGCGCAACGCCGCCGCCTTTGTGCTGGATTGCGTTGCTCGCGCGGAGAGTGGCGCCCCGTTCTCCAATGTCGTGGATTTGAGCCGGGGGTACTAGTGTCGTGGTTTCGAAGTTCGCCATGGTATTGATATCAAGCTCGGAGGCGAACTTCGAAACCGAAACGACACTAGAACTTAATAAGTGGCTAGTGTCCTTCGATTCCGAAATTCGTTTGGAGTGCGATATCAGGATGAAGCGAATTTCGGAATCGGGACACTAGCGCGATGTCAGTCGCGTCCCGCATCAAGGACTGGGCAGCGGAAATCTTTGTACGCGCCGAACAGCGCGGCACGTTCCGCAAGCTGCCGGCCTTTGAACGGGACCTGAGCGAATATCCCGAACTATCGGTGCTGGCGGCAAATTATCCGGTGATCCGCGGTGAATGCGAAAGCTTGATCCGCAGCCAATTGCGCATCCCCGGCATGGAGGAGCTGACCAGCTACACCTCGGGCGGCATCCACCAGATCGCCTGGAAGAGCTTCATGTTCAAGTCCGGCGAATTCATCGAGGAAAATTGCGCCCTGGCGCCCAGAACCGCCGCGCTGTTGCGCGGCATTCCCGGCGTCTACACCGCCTTCTTTTCGGTGCTGGAGCCGAACCAGCACATCAAGGCGCATTGGGGCTATTGGAAGGGCTTTGTGCGCTATCACCTGGGCGTGGTGATCCCGGATAACAACCGCGACAACAAATGCTGGATCAGGATCAACCCCGACGCGCAATCACGCAGCGGCGACCGCGCGGCCATCGAGCAGGGCGAAAAATATCATTGGCATGACGGCGAGGCGGTGCTGTTCGACGACACCTTCCTGCACGATGCCGCCAATGAGACGGATCAGGTGCGGGTGGTGCTGTTCCTGGATGTGGCGCGCAGGATGACCTGGCCGCTGGCCCTGCTGAACCGGCTGTTCCTGTGGATCGCACATAAGGACAAGTCGGTGCGGGAAATCCGCCGGAACGCCACGATTCGCGCTGTTTCTTGAATTCCCCAATTGTCATGGCCCGCGGATTCGGGCCATCCAGATGACGTCTCCGCTGAACTTTCAAGCAGTGCAAATACACCACCTGGATGGCCCACACTCCGGTGGGCCATGACAATGGAGGGTAAGATCAAAGCCGCTTGATCGACGTCACCGGTCCGGCAACCTTTTCAATGCGTGCAATAGCTTCCGCCAGCGGTTCGATCGCAACCGCCATGTGAAACGCATTGGCGTGCAGCAGCCGGGTCTCGTCCAGCATCACGCCCATATGACCTTTCCAGAAAACAAGATCGCTGCGACGCAGGCCTGACAGGGACACCGCATCGCCCAGCGCCTTTTCCATCATGTCGGTGTCGCGCGGCGCAGCTTTGCCCACCGCCTGCAGCGCCGTCTGGATCAGGCCGGAACAATCCAGTCCTGCCGCCGTCTTGCCACCCCAGACATAGGGCACCCCCAGAAAATGTTCGGCCACGGCCACGAAATCCTTTTCCGCCGCTGCCAGATGGCGCTGGTGTAAATATCCGCCCTCGGCGATCCGCACATAGTCGCCGCTGCTGTCCAACACCGGTACCGCCGCATTCATCGGCAAAAGCTCGCGCACTGGTGTCTTGAGATCGGCAGCGGCAAAGACCGGGGCCATCAACGCGCTGACTGTGGCCTGGGTGGCAAAAGGCGCAGCCAGCGCCACTTCTTTGACATAGCCGACATAGAGATCGTTTGCCGCCTGACCCCAGGCCCAGCCGTCGCTGCGATCGTATACGGTGAAGACTTCGCCAAACAGCAACTCGCTGTCCTGGGCCGCATCATCGGAGGGGTGCACGCGCAAGCTGGCGCGGCCGACAGCAATGGAAAATTTCTCGCCATCGGCAAAGCGCGGCGCATCCACCACGCCTTTGAGATGGGATGCCGCCAAATCCGCGCGGGCAGGTGTTACACGCTTATCGGCCATAGCGTTCTTTCAGCAGCGCATACAGCGCGCGTGCGCCATTGGCTTCGCCGCCAACCGGCCGGCCCGGCTTGGCACGATCGATCCAGGCGGGAATATCCAGATGCGCCCAGCTTTTGGTTTTTTCCACAAACCGGTTGAGAAACAAAGCGGCCGTGATGGCGCCGGCATAGCCATAATTGGGATTATTGTTGAGATCGGCCACACGGCTGGTGATGGTATCTTCGTAACCCCGCCACAAAGGCAGCCGCCACAAAGGGTCCTGTGTCGCGCCACCGACGCGCATCAAGTCCAGGGCGAGCTGGTCGTCGTCGGTGAAGAAGGGCGGCAGCTCCATGCCGGTGGCGGCACGGGCCGCACCCGTCAGGGTGGCGATGTCGATCAGCAGTTCCGGCTTGGCGTCATCGGCATCGGCCAATGCGTCGGCCAGGATAAGCCGGCCTTCCGCATCGGTATTGCCGATCTCCACCGTCAAGCCCTTGCGGCTGGTGAAGACATCGCCGGGGCGCATCGCCGTGCCCGACACCGAATTCTCCACCGCGGGTATCAGGACCCGCAGATGCAGATTAAGTCTGGCGCCCATCACCATGCCCGCCACCGCCAAAACGGTGGCGGCGCCGCCCATGTCCTTCTTCATGGTCAGCATGGCGGAAGACGGTTTGAGGTCCAGGCCGCCAGAGTCGAAACACACGCCCTTGCCCACCAGCGTGACCAACGGTCCCTTGCCCCAGTTCAATTCGATCAGCCGGGCGCTGCGCGGTGAGCCCGCGCCCACCGCCGCGATCAGGGGATAGTTTTTGGCAAGCGCTGCGCCGCTTGTTACCGAGACTTTTGCGCCATGACGCTTGGCAAGCGCACGTGCGGCGGCTTCCAGTTCCGCCGGACCCATATCATTGGCAGGCGTGTTCACCAGATCGCGGGCCAGGAACAGGCTTTCGGCAATGCGCGAGACCTCCTCGCCATCCACGCCCTGAGGCACCACCAACTTTGCCTGGCGCGAAGGCTTTTTCTTGTAACGGTCGAAGCTATAGCCGCCCATCAGCCAGGCCAGCGCCGCATTGGCGCCGCCGCAAATCTGTGGCACCTCGCCCAGCCGATATAGCCCGGCCGGAAGTTTCTCGGCAGCCGCCGCCAGGGCGAAGGCATCCTTGTTGTCGCCCAGTCCCAGCACCCAGGCGGCAATGCCGCCTTTGGCGTCGGGCAATGCGGCCAGCGCACCCGCCGCCCCGGCAAATCCCGAAGCCGTGACCAGGCCGGAGCGTTTCTGGCGGGCCAGCCAGGCTTTGGCCTCCTTGGCGGTCACGGCATGGAGGACAATAGCCTGCTTGCCGCTATTTGCGAGACTGGGATGCATCTTTGGCTCTTATCGTTTGCTGCCGGGGACTCTAAGAATCAACATCGCCAACCGCAAGGAGCGCCAGTGACCCGCTATACCCTGATCGTCGGCACCCGCAACTGGTCGAGCTGGAGCTTGCGGCCCTTTGTGGCGCTCAAAGCCACGGGCGCACCATTCGAGATCGTGGATATCCGGCTGCGCCAGACCCAGCATCATCCCACCACCCGCGAACAGATCCTCCAGCATTCCCCGGCCGGCAAGGTGCCGATCCTCAAGATTGAAGAGGGCGGCGATACCCTGACCGTGTGGGACAGCCTTGCCATCTGCGAGACATTGGCCGAGCGCCATCCGCAAGCCCGGCTATGGCCGCAGGACGCGTCGGCGCGCGCCGTCGCCCGCTCCTATTCTGCCGAGATGCATTCCGGCTTCCCCGATCTGCGCGAGCAGCTTTCGATGGACATTGCCCGCAGGAAGCAATTGCCGGAATTGCGCGACGACACCAAGATTCAAGTCGCCCGCATCCTGGATGCCTGGGAGCAGGCGCTTGCGACCTATCGGGGCGAATTTCTCTTCGGAAATCTGACGGTGGCCGACTGCATGTATGCACCGGTCGTGACGCGTTTTCTCACCTATGGTGTGGAAACCTCCCCGGCCGTGAAGAGCTATATGGATAGGATGATGGCGCTGCCCGCGATGCAGGAATGGCTGAGGGCGGCGGAAGCGGAAGTGGCAGCCGGTATCGTCGACAAATACTAGAGCAAGTTGGACGGAAGCCTGCCTCGATAAAAAGCTTCATCCCGCCTCGGGCTGGAGCTTTCCTTTTTCGCGATAGAAACGCGCCGCGCCGGGGTGCAATGGAGCAGGCGGATTCGTCGCCGCACTATCCAGCCCGATCTCGCGCGCGCTGGGATGGCTTACGGTGAGGGCTTCGCGATTGACCGGATTGAACAGCGCCCGCACCATGCCATAGACCAGCGGATCAGGCTCGCCGTCCCGCGTCACCCAATAGGCGCGGGTGGAAACCGTCTCCACCGCGCCGGTGCCGGGATAGGCGTCCGCTGCGATGATCGCGGCGGAAAGTTGCGGCACGGTTTGGATCAGCCGGTCGCGGCCTTCGCCATCGATCGGCACCAGGCGTGCGACACGCTGCGCCAACAGCGTTTTGATGGATTCCAGGGGCACGCCTGCGACCGCAAAATAGGCGTCAATCTTGCCGTCTTTCAGCAATTGATCCGCGGGGTCCCTGGAGATGACCTCCCGCGCGCGCACCCGGTAGGCCGAAAGTATGGCGCGCACACGCGCCTGCCCGGTGCCGTTGGCCGGTCCCATCAGCACCCGCTTGCCGCGTAGATCCGCGACCGACTGGATATCGGATTTGGCAGATACCACCAGATGGGCCTCTTCGGGAAACAAAGCGGCGATGACGCGCAGGTGCCGCACAGGACGGCGGAAGGCGCCGACGCCCTTCACCGCTGCTGCAATCGCATCGCCGTCGGCGAAACCGGAATCTACCAACCCTTGATCGACCGAACGCAGATTGTCGGTGGTGCCTTCGCTGGTGCGCGCCGACAGGATCAGTCCGGCCGGGCCGCACACGGTGGCGGTATCGCAGCGTCCCACGCCCAGGGGATGACTGATGAGGCCTGCCATGGCCTGCCCCACCGGAAAATAGACCCCTTCGGTGGAACCGGTGGCGATCTGGAAGGACACGCGTGTGGGACCGGAATCCGCCATGCCCAGCTTGCCGCCCGTCACAAGCGCGCCCATCACCAGCACCGCAAAGGCAAACAGGGCGATCAGGGCCAGAACACGCTGGGACAACATGGGCGGGGAGTTAAACCTCTATTGCGTCAGGACTTGGGCCTTAATGGGGGCGTTAACAAAACGTCACCGCGCGAAACGTCACGGCGCGAGGGATTTTGGTTCCCTGAGCAGGAGCGCGGAGCGATGTGGGCGAAGAGCCCATGAGCGACGCGCGACGAACTCAGGGACCAAAAGACCCGCGCCCCTGAATAGCTATATTCGCCAGAATATACTTAAGGGTTTGTTGACTGGGCTACTGGCACAGTCGCAGGCAGCATCCCTGAAGGCTGTCTCCCATGGTTTTTTCCGCAATCCGCAAGGCTCCGCTGGCTGCCGTTCTGATGCTGGGCTGCGCCGCCTTTCCCGCCCAGGCAGGCTGGTTCAGCTCCGACGACAAGCCCGCCCAAAAAACCGAGAAGCAAGCGGAAAGCAAGCCTGCGGCGCAGCAGCCCGCGAGCCCGGCGGCGCAGCCGCCTGTAGGCCCGGCGGCCAACTCGCTGGCTACGAACCTGGAAGACAGTATCCGCGCGGCCACGCTGCTGAGGCTCGCAGGCCAGTATCCCGAAGCCATCAAGAATCTTTCACAGATGATGATGGTCGCGGCCGATGATCCGCGCGTCATCAGCGAATATGGCAAGACGCTGGCTTCGATGGGCCGCGCCTCCGATGCGGTGAACTTCCTGACCCGCGCCCAGCAATTGCAGCCCACAGACTGGACCATCTATTCGGCAATGGGTGTCGCCTTTGACCAACTCGGCGACCAGAAGAACGCCCAGAACGCCTATGAGCATGCTCTGGCGCTCAAGCCGGACGAGCCCAGCATTCTCAACAACTATGCGCTGTCGCGCATGCTGGCAAAGGATCCGGAGAATGCCCGCATGCTGGCGGCCCGCGCCGAACGCGCCGGCGGCACCACCGACAGCAAGATCGCCCGCAATATCGCCATGATCCGTTCGATGGCACCGGAAACCGCGGCCGCTGCCCAACAGCCGGTACAGACATCCGCCGCCCCGGCCACCCCGCAAGTCGCCAAGGCGGCCCCGCAGGCCCCGACGGCGGCCCCAACGGCAACCCATGATCCGCGCGTGGTGATGCAGCGCGTACCCGTGGATCCGCAGGCAGGTCCTGTCGCGGCCAAGCCTGCACCCGTTACCACCGCCACGCAGGCGCCCCGCGCGCTGCAGCCGCAAGCCGTCGAAACGGCCCATGCCGAACCGCATATCGAGGCTCCCAAGCCCATCGCCTCCCAGCCCCTGCCGCCGCTAGCCGCGCCGGTGAAAGCCGCCGAGGTCAAGCCTGCCGAACCCGCAAAGCCCGCGCCCGCCACCATGGCCGCCACACCGGTGGCTTCCGCGGCCATCGCCAAAGTGACGCCGCCTGCGCCGGTCAAGCCGGCAATCCCTGCTCCCATGGCCAAGATGACGCCGCCCGCTCCTGCAAAGCCCGCCGAAACCGCAACCGCATCGGTGAGCCTGAGACTGGCGCCGCCGCTCAAAGGCGAGGCCGACAAGCCGGCACAGCCGCCCAAGGTGCTGCCGTCTGCGCCGGTCAAGGCGGCCGCTTCCAAAGACGCCGTGCCCGGCCTGCGCGTCAGCGCCAGCGCCTATTGAGCTGAAAGCACGCCTTCCTAGTGCAAGTTCGCGTACTCCGGATGCTCGAAAAGGGTAGCCTGAACCGCGGAAGGTGCTTTCCGAAGTAAAACCAGTGCGCTTCGCTCCGGCATCAGCCTTTCCGTCACACCGGCGATCCGGATGTCTATGGGCTCGCCCGTCAGCAACGTCACCTCCACGGCCGCATCGGCGATACGCACGCCAATCGTACGTCCGCGCCAGCAGACGCGGTACGAAAGTTCGCGCCATTCATCCGGAAGCTTCGGATCGATGGCCAGCGTGTCGCCCGTCATGTCGAGGCCGCCAAAGCCCAGGACGGTCGCCTGCCATACGGCGCCAAGACCCGCGATGCGCACACCGCCGGCGCTGTTGGGATCAAGGTCGAGGTCGCGCTTTGCGGCTTCCCGCAAGTATCGAAGCGCCATTTCGCTGTGCCCGAGCCGGGCTGCGACAAGTGCATGCATTCCCGCACTCAGCGAGCTGCCATGTGCGCACAGCGCTTCATAGTGGCGGAAGTTCGCGTCCGCCGCCATCGCCCCGGGAAACGCGTCCGGCAACAGCGCGATCAAAGCCACTACGTCTGCCTGCTTCACGATCTGGGAGCGGCGGGTGCGCTCGGCACCGATAATCACATCGATCGGCACGGTGCGTCCGGCATGGGTGTTCAGGTCGAATGGTTCCAGCGCATGAAACCCTGCAAACTGCTCGAAGATGCCCGTTTGCTGGTCGAGGCCGGTAACAATACTCATTGCAGCTTCGCGCCAGTCGGCCAGTTCGGCCTCTGAAAGCGCGAGTGCCGCAACCAATTCGTCCGCGCGCTCCGGCCAGCGCGCTTCCAGAATTTCCACGGTTTCCAGTCCACGGGCGATATTCCAGCGCGCCATGATGTTCGTGAAAGCGTTATCGTCCACATTCTCATGATATTCGTCGGGTCCGATCACGCCGCGGATATGCCGCTTGCCGTCAGCTTCGCGCCGGGCTCGCGAGGCCCAGAAGCGCGCCGTTTCCAGCACGATCTCCGCGCCCGCCGCGAGGAAAAACGCCTCGTCCCCGGTCGCGCGCCAGTATTGCCAGACGGCATAGGCGACGTCGGCGCTGATATGTTGTTCCAGCTTTCCGGTCAGAATCTCAATGATGGTGCCGTCTCCGGCAACCACCTTCTCGGGAGTGGTTTCCATGCCGGTGTCCGCCGATTCCCAGGCATAGAGCGCGCCGGCAAAACCCACATTCCTGGCCTTGGCGCGCGCGGCCGGCAGGGTGTGGAAACGGTACATCAGAAGTGCGCGCGCGGCCTCGGGCCACACGGCGGTGTAGAAGGGCAGGAGATATATCTCCGTATCCCAGAAGACATGGCCGAAATAGGCGTCACCGGTGAGCGCGCGTGCACCGATTGAGACGCGCTCGTCCAAGGGGTTGGCCGCGCTGGTCAAATGATACACGGCGAAGCGCACGGACTGTTGCATCTTCTCATCGCCGCCGATGATTACGTCTGCCGCATTCCAGCGTTCGCTCCAAGCCTGTTCGTGCTGAAACAGGACTTCGCGCCAGCCCAGGTCCGTATTGCGTGCGAGCGCTAAGC
>Ga0310811_10002163_pt1 | contig 24490 bp, 17 predicted proteins | sample YCmetagenome_FD_207642 | JGI IMG/M metagenome (GOLD analysis project Ga0310811, IMG submission 207642) | Soil microbial communities from experimental microcosm in Duke University, North Carolina, United States - YC | ecosystem: Engineered > Artificial ecosystem > Soil microcosm > Unclassified ... | reverse complement strand
CATAATCCATCGCAAAGGCAAGCAGAGCCAGCATGGTTAAAAAACATGCCAGTATCAGATCTGGCTTACTACGTACAACCAACCAGAGCGCATAGAGATAGCACATACCAAAAATCACGATCCCTGCGTATTTACTGCCCCCTACTCCCATATCACTCAACAGCATACTAAATGAGAAGAGGCGGAACTGCGAGGTATTGAAAGCACTTGCCAACGTCTGTGAACCAGCCCAAAACGGCGCAAAGAGGATCAATATCACACCAAAAAATACCACTATCGCTCGCCAAAAATAGGTAAGCCGTTGCGCTATCGTCGCCTGATTGGTAAGTGAATAAACATAAAATAGAGGGATCAATGGCAGTGATGAATACTTCACAAAGGCAGAGAGCAAGATAAAGAACAATGCAAAGGTATGATGACCTTTCAACACCGCATATAACGCCAGTAACACAAAAAACATCATCACAATGTCATTATGGCAATTCGCGACATACTCCAAAAGTACATAAGGATTCCAGACAAATGCGAGTGCCCCCGCAATAGCAAGATCCGGTTTCACCAGCAACAAAATCTGATAGAGCAGATATGCCTCCGTCAGCATGAAAAGCGCGAAAAAAGCCTTCAACAGCAGCATATTCAGCAACAAATTATGGCCGGAAACCATCGTTGGTATACTATCAATCACAATTCCCAATGGTCCATATGGTGCCGGACCGCCGACGAAACTGACCGCCACATGGATCAATGGATCGTTGGGATAGTGAGAAGCCGCTACGATCAACGGATTCGCATGATGATAGAAAAGCTCCGCACTCTCAGCAATATACCCATACATATCAACCGCATTGATAGGGTACACAAAAATATTTGTCAGTGCAAACGTTGCCCCAAAACCGAGAATAAGCCACAATGTCTCACGCTGCTGATGACGGGTAGCCTCACGCCAGGCCAGCAGAAAGAGTCCAAACAGAGCACTAAAACAGAGCATGAAGGCGAGAAAACCACGATGCGAATAGCCTGAAAGATAGCCCATGTCAGCCAGTTCCTGCACATGAGTCACAAGCGGGAACTGTCGCACAAGATAGCAAAGGTAGAACCCTTCACTACATAAACCAAACAGTAGCAGCCAGAAATGATCACCGAGAAATCGTAACAAAATCGCCGGTAGATGTTGTTGCCCCGCCGATGCTATTCGAACCGATGGCACATCGTGGACTTGTTCCAACACGGGTGTACCTACATGCTGTGCTTCATCATTACAATGCTCACTCATCATGAAATATCTTTGGAACCCTCTCTATCTATCCCTATCACACAAAAAGAAGTGTCACACGCTATCATTAACATATGATATAAGGATGACTACAGCACCATATTTGTTAACAGATACTTATAACGACTACGTTGTGTGAACGCAGCAATGATAGAATATCATTAACAATGAATAGAACTCAACATGGTAGCCCTCTCAATGACCCATTTGCCATGCAGAGATTTTTTCCTGTGCAAAATAGACCTTGTGATTCTTAATCTCTTCGAGTATCCTTCATCATACAGGACTCATACAATAGATTTCCATACAAAGATTTCACAAGATCTAGTGTCCTTTACTGCAACCAGAAGAGTCTTTTCCATGAAATGTGACAAATATCAATTGTATTTGTGGCAGGAAAAAGCATATAGCATAATCAATTAACAGAAGGATAATCGACCTGATGAAAGAGGTACAGATAATGCCTGGAGAAGCGATCACGCCTCCATTAAAAGTCTGGATCAAGAATAGTCGCCCGTTTACATTGACAGCGACCCTTAGCCCGGTACTGGTTGGCTCCGCCGTAGCTATCTACAGTGGTACATTCAATATTGTAACTTTTCTGGTGACGTTTTTTTCGTGCTTGTTCCTACAGGTAGGCACAAACTACTTTAATGAATACTTTGATTATCGCTATGGCCTTGATCACGCCGGATCATTAGGGGCTTCAACGGTCATCTTCCGCAAAGAAATGACCGCCGGACAGGTGCTTGGAGGAGGTATCGTCTGCTTCATCATCGCGATCCTCTTAGGTATTGCACTTATCTTTCTCGTTGGTCCAGCTATTATCCTCTTCGGTGTCGCAGGCATGCTCATCGCATACTTTTACAATGCGAAACCATTTAAGTTCTCCAGCCGGGGCTTAGGTGATGTGATGGTCTTCATCGCGATGGGCGTCGTTGAAACCTGGGGTTCCTATTACGTCTTCATTCATCACTGGTCATGGCACGCCATTGCCGCTGGTGTGCCAATTGGTCTACTCGCGGTCGCCATTCTCAACATGAACAATGTCCGCGACTATCAGGATGATCTGGCAGTAAATAAAAAAACCTTACCAGTGCGTTTCGGACTCAAATTTGGACACAACTTTCATACAGCCCTTCTGCTCGGTAGCTATATCTTCACGAGTATCTTCGCGCTGACAGGCGTATTACCAATCTACTGCTTGCTCGTCTGGTTAACATTTCCATTGGCATATCAAAATTTACGCCTCGTAGCAGCCGCAAAGGATCGTATGACATTTGTTAAAGGCATCAAACTCACAGCACGCCTGCATATGGTCTTCGGTCTTGCCATGACAGCATCATTACTTATCGCAACATTATTGCGTTAGTTTCAACAGAAGCAACTGGGATGAGTGAATCCCAGCTGCTTCCGCCAGTATTGGCATCAATCTCTACATCAACCATGCCTCACAGCAACATACATTCTTGTTTGAAAACAAACAAAAACAGGAACTTACTAAGCTCAAGCAGCCATTCTACAGCAGTGTTCTCCCCTCACGTGGTAAAATAGTAACGTTTGGTTCAATCGGGGTGCCACAAGGTATTTTTCAAGCACAAAAATCTTTCACTCTGTTCTCTTCTTAACTCAACAACACAACAGAGAGAAATATATTATTTTTGCCCTGTACTGCCAGGAACCAGCAATACAATAACAAACCAGATAGATTCCCCGATAGGGGATATCCCGGCTTATAGAGGCCCAACAGGAAAGGATTGTTATGGCAGAAAAAAAGGTAGCTCCCTACGGCTCCTGGAAATCACCAATTACAACCGATTTCATCGTATCAGATACTATTCGTCTTGGTCTTTTACAACTGGATCAAGAGGACATTTACTGGATTGAAGGACGCCCCTCTGAAGGCGGGCGGAATGTCATTGTACGACGTACGCCTGATGGTAAAATCCAGGATATGACCCCACAAGGCTTCAATGCTCGCACACGCGTACATGAGTACGGTGGTGGCGACTTTGTTGTACATCAGGGGACTATCTATTTCTCAAACTTCGCCGATCAGCGCTTATATCGTCAAACGCCTGGGAGTGAACCAGTCGCGATCAGCCCCCAGACCGATACACGATATGCTGATATGGTCATCGATGAGAGACGACAGCGCCTGATCAGTGTCTGCGAAGACCATACCAACACACAGCGCGAGGCTGTCAACTTTCTGGTAAGCCTGCCATTGAATGGCGAAAATAGCGAGGATGTGCATATTCTCATCGCGGGTAATGACTTTTATTCAAACCCACGTCTGAGTCCTGATGGTTCACGTCTCGCCTATCTGACCTGGAATCATCCTAATATGCCCTGGGATGGCTGCGAACTGTGGGTCGCTAATCTCGATAGCAATGGTTTCATTAGTAGCGCACAACGCGTCGCTGGCGGATTGAAAGAATCTATCTTCCAACCTGAATGGTCACCAGCGAACGAACTCTTTTTCGTCTCTGACCAGAGTGGCTGGTGGAATCTCTATCAGTGGCAAGAGAACAGCATCAGAGCCATCTATGACAAAGAGGCCGAATTTGGTCTGCCACAATGGGTCTTTGGTCAGACAACGTTTGCTTTTATTGCTCCTGAGCGCCTCATTTGTCGCTATGCAGGACCAAAAGAATCTGGTCTGGCTCTACTTAATACCAGCACTGGAGAAGCAACGACGATCAAAATCCCTGAACCATACACATCAGTGGGCGGCATCAAAGCAACTGAACAACATATCGTCTTCAGAGCTTCGTCACCAACGACATCTGCTGCTATTATCCATATGGATATCCAATCAGGTCAATTCGATGTGTTGCGCAAATCACAGAATACCCTGGTGAATACAGCCTATCTCTCTATTCCACAACACATCGAGTTTCCAACGGAGCATAATCTCACCGCGTATGCCTATTATTATCCACCAAAAAATGAGGATTATCAGGCTCCTGCCGACGAGCTACCACCACTGCTGGTCATCAGTCATGGTGGACCAACCAGCTCGACCTCCAGTGAACTTTCGCTCGGCACACAGTATTGGACCAGCCGCGGCTTCGCGGTGCTGGACGTTGATTATGGCGGCAGCACTGGCTATGGTCGCCCCTACCGCGAACGCTTGAATGGTCAATGGGGTATTGTTGATGTCGATGATTGTGTCAATGGCGCGAAATATCTGGTAGCGCAACATCTCGCTGATCCTGCACGTCTGGCTATTCGTGGTGGCAGCGCTGGTGGCTATACAACGCTGGCTGCGCTCACGTTCCGTGATACCTTCAAAGCCGGTGCCAGCCATTTTGGTGTGAGCGACATCGAAGGATTGGCACAGGATACCCACAAGTTCGAATCACGCTACATGATTGGACTTGTAGGCCCATATCCTGAAAATGTCGAACTCTACCACGAACGCTCACCACTGTATCATACCGAACTCTTCTCTTGCCCGGTAATCTTCTTCCAGGGATTAGAGGATAAAATCGTCCCTCCCAATCAGGCCGAGAAGATGGTGGACGCTCTGCGAGCCAGAAAAATACCTGTTTCCTATGTGACCTTTGAAGGTGAGCAACATGGTTTCCGTAAGGCGGAAAACATTAAGCGCTCATTGGAAGGCGAATTCTACTTCTATTCACGTATTTTCAACTATACGCCGGCTGATACAATCAAGCCAGTCAAAATTGAGAATATGTAATTAAAAAAGCAAAAGGAGCAAGATGGTACAAAGATCTTGCTCCTTTTACTTTCCAAGAACTGATCAGGATAAACAAGGACTACGCGGCTTCAATTTCGCCATTCTCCAATTGTGTCTGGATCAGACGCGCATAAAAGCCATTCCGTCGTAGCAACATTTCATGAGTGCCGTATTCTAAAATGCTTCCCTCATCCAACACAAGAATGACATCCGCATTACGAATAGTGCTCAAACGGTGGGCAATCACAATTTGTGTGCAGGTAAAACGATCCAGATTCTGCTCCACGGCTCGCTCTGTCGCCACATCCAGCGCACTGGTTGCCTCATCCAGCAGGAGAATCGCTGGCTGATGTGCCAGCGCCCGTGCTAACGCTAACCGTTGCCGCTGACCGCCGGAAAAAGCACTCCCACCTTCTGACACTACCGTTTCATAACGCATTGGCATTTTCTCAATATCTTCATGAATGGCTGCCAGTTTCGCGGACTGTACCACTTCCTCCATACTCATATATGGGTTGTTAAAAGCGATATTCTCGCGAATAGAGCCACTGAAGATAGAGGCTTCCTGCAATACAACACCAAATTGACTGCGCACCTCACGATAATTGAGTGTATCCAGCGGGATACCATCGTAGAGGATTGTGCCATCTGTTGGCGTAATCAGACCAATTAACAATTTTCCCAGTGTACTCTTGCCAGAACCAGTCCTCCCCACCAATGCCACCCGCTGACCGGGGCGGATCTGCACATTGATACCTTGCAAAATCATTGGCGTCCCAGGGGCATACTGGAAATTGACATCACGCACCTCGACCTGCCCGGTTAATCTGGGCGGCGTATGGACTTGCTGTAAATCTTGCTCTGGCTCAGCCTCTAACACATCCGCAAGCCGTTCAAAATGGGCCTGCGCGATCTGAATTTTCTGACCACCAGTCGCCAGCGAACTCAATGGTGTCAGGAACAATGCCGCCAGCGTATTGAGTGCCAGCATCGTACCGATTTCCATATGTCCTTCAATAACCTGCATCGCGCCTACCCAGAGCAACATCAGTGGCGATAAGGTATGCAACAATTCCAGAATTACCCCGATCACCGATAACAAATAATTGCGCCGTACCGAGGTATTCATCTGATCAAAGAACAGGTTAGTCCAGCGATCAAAAGCGCGATGTTCAGCACCAGCAGCCTTAATAGTCGCAATACCAGACAACGCCTCATTGAGATAGCCTTGCGCTTTACCTTGTGCAGCCAGATCGCGCTGTGTCAATCTGCGCACCGCTGGCGCGGTCAGGAGCAACAGGCTCACCTGGAAAATTCCTACCCCAACAGCAATCCCGGCAATCAAATGAGATTGCCAGACCAGCACCACAAAATAGACGATCACCGTACTACTATCAAGCAATGTTGAAACCATCTGGCTCGTCAACAAATTGCGAATCGCCGTATTACTCTCCACACGAGAAAGAATATCGCCATTCATACGCAATTGAAAAAATCGATAAGGAAGACTCAACAAATGCTCGAAAAAATTCAGCATCATCTGTGCATCAATACGTGTCTGCAGGTAAATCAATAACAACGCCCGGAACAGACTGGTAATACTTTGCGTAATAACCAACAGTACCGCGCCAATACCAAGCAGGAGCAACAAATGCACATTGTTTGCTGGAATAATGTTATCGATAATTACCGCGGTTAACAGCGGGATACCCAGACCAAGCACCTGTAACAAAAATGATGCCATGATTACCTGCACCACAATGCCTTTTACCGTCAGCATCGAGCGCGTGTATGTCCACAGCGAAAGTGTACGCGGCGGAGCCTTCTGCTCAAACTGCAAACCCGGCTCCAACATCATCGTGATACCAGTAAAACCCTCTTCAAACTCATCATGCGTCAAACGTCGCCGTCCAACCGCCGGATCAACAAGATCCACATGCCTTTTCGACCAACGCTCAACTACCACAAAATGATTAAATTCCCAGTGGACAACCGCAGGCAGAGCCACCGCGCTAAAATCATTCTGCTTCACAGAGACAGCGCGGACCCGTAAACCATATTGACGAGCCGCTTTCACAATCGAGCGAGCAGTGAGTCCATCACGACCAACGCAGCAACGCTCCTGCACTTCAGCAATGCGCGTCTCACGTCCATAATAGCTCATAATCATCGCCAGACATGCCGCGCCACACTCAGTTGCCATCATCTGTCGCAACTCAGGCACACGGCGAAGACGCTTCAGACGACGAACAGAACCAGACTTCTGCTCCTCAGCTGCCTGCGATGGCTCCGCTTTCTGCTGCGTCAGTGGTTGCGATGGTTGCATCTCCTGTACAGGCATCCGGTTTGGATCAATCGGTATTGGTGTCACCGGACGCAAGGAATCAGTTGTACGTCGCTCAGCCCGCACAGGACGCTGCGTATCTGTATTCCCTGGACGACTGGGAAGATTTAACATGATCGGGCCTGAAGAATATTCACGATTAGTATCTAATATCTGGGCAGGCCGTAAAGCGACCTGTTTCACCGTGGCAATCGGGCGCGTAGAGTCAAAAACAATATCTCGTACTTTTGCCAGAGGACGAGTCGGAACTGAAGGTAATGAGAGTCGCGGCGATACAACGATCCGCGCATCACTCGTTTGATCCTGCCCCCTCTCTGCATCATACTCATTCTGCATAGATCCCATAGAGGATTATTCCCCCTCACTATTTTATAAGCTGATTGACAACAGGCAGCAGGGAGAGCACACTCTGTGATCCAATCTGGATACGAGCAGCACAAAGGCTACCTGCATAGACATTGGCAGGAGCATCAGATGTAAGGCGAACGATAACGATGACCGAAGGGCCTGTAACGATTTGCGCGAGTGCTCCTTGCAAATGGAATTGGCTCCGTGCATCAGCCGGGCTGATTATCTGAGACTGCACTTGAGCAATTGAACCAACCATACTGATCATCGTTGGCCCGGTTTGCAAACTTACCGTTTGCCCTTGATGAAAGTTTGCTTGCTGATTCGCTGGCAGAAAAAGCACTGCCTCGACCTGATTCTGTTGTTGCCCTGACGCCTGTGGTTCAACGAGGATACCCTGCTCCGTAACATATATTGGCACTTGTATAGCCCATACCAGGACACCCGCAACCACAAAGAGCAAGAGTAAAATCCAGACAAATAGACCAACTGGAGGGACAACCACGCGTAGTAATACACTCTGTTCCTGACTCCGCAAATACTTCTCTAAAGCCTTTTCGCGGAAGATAGAATGCTCTGGCGCTGGCATGATTCCTCCTTTGTGATTACTACTAAACTGGATATTCCATATCCAAAGTCAAAGGTAAGCGAAAACCATCAGATATAGACATACTTAGCGTACAATTCAGCTTATCAACCCATAAGAATAGAAGATTAAAAAGATTTTAAATTGGAGCCTATAAAAAGAAAAAATGAAGCAAATGCAGATCAGATAGGACATTTATACACAACTAATGCTCAATATAGCGTTATGGCTGTGTTATATTGTATACTAATAAAGGAAACCGGATGGTGATTATGGTCTTATACCACCACCCGGCCTTATCGCCAGTAACTCTGCCTGTTTAAGCCATCGCCCGGCAGTCCAGGGCAGAGTTACAAGTTGCTCCGCACATAGAGATTGTACAGGACATGTAACAAATCCCCCTTGTCACAAACCAACATAGCGATTCAAACATGATCAGGATAAAGAAAAAATTATTGTCTTAGAGTTTTACTCCAGCGTCAACACCAGCGACAGGAGTGGAAACCTGAACGCCAACAGCTGCATTCGAAACAACGCCACCGAGCAGCTCAGTAGCACCACCAACCAGGCCAGTTGCCGTGCTAACTGTATCAGAAACTGTGCCACCAAGACCCAGAAGGCCAGCACCACCAGTTACTTGATCCAGCTGCTCGTCGGTCAGTTCTTCGAAATTCTGCTCTGCTTTGATGTTTTTGTTTGCCATAAGATAAAAATCCCTTCTTTATTGTTACCGCGCAAGCAAACATCCTTGCCTGGATGCTCGTTGCTCTTTACAGTTGCGCTCAATCCCAATACTCATTACAAATATCAGATTGACATGTTCTATATATCATCGATATCTGTAGAGGTTATCTGAAAAAGAGCTAACCCTTTCAATGTGGATCATTCCACACTTTAGTTTCAAATTCATCGATCCATATCGCTGTTCTTGAAACTGTTGTTAGTATACACCCTGCAAAACACCCTCAAGCTCAATACTTTTTTAGTGTAGCCGAATAATACTACTAGAGTACTAAAAAATCGATTTCTCATCGTTATGGTTGAGATAATTCTATAAAATATTTCTCCCTATGGTTGAGATAAATCGATTGGCATAATATGTGTTTCATTCTGTAATTTCCTATATCATAAACTCACATAATGGTTTGTTTTAACAGCATCAAAGCTCAACATTACGCATATAGTAGAGTTTTCTGCCGTCAGAAGATTATTGGGAATATATCTGGTTTTCGCAATCAACGACTTTTTTCTGTCAATACCCGGTTTTTTTCTTGTCAATAGGGAGAGATTTTTGGTAATGGGGAGATAAAAACACCATGTAGTGGGGATTTTCTTGTGTCCATGATAGCAGTGCCGCTCGAAAAGAGCACCAGTGTCGTTGGAAATGACACACTGAGAGATTTTGCTCCCTGGCCTGACCGCAGACGACAGGAACTCATTAAGCAAGCGGCAAACTTATTATAAAGACGAAATCAGGATCGCCCTGTCATGCATAACAGACATGGCGTGGCGAACAATGAGTAAGTAGCATGCACCGTGATTAGCGCATCGCACTCCAGATAGTCCAACGATCCTGTTCAACAATCGGCTGTACATCTTCATCCAACCGATATTGGATATACTGAATCAGATCTTCAAGTTCTTCGTCAGTCAGTTCATGGAGAATAGAACGACCTCGACGCTCCTGCAGATCATGCGCCAGCGCGGCAAAATTCCCATGCAGATGACGGGTTTCCCACAGTTGGCGCTTTTCAGCAGCGCGAAATCCCGCAGCACTGAGAGCGTCCATCACCACAGCAAATGAATGACGACGCTGTACTTCGTACGCAAGTAATTTCGGATAACGATCAAAGAAGTAACCACGAATATGAGTAGAACTACCGGGCTGCTGGCAATCTTCAGCGGTACGATCCTGAATAATCAGTCTCCCACCCTGACGTAACAACCGATAGGCCTCGGTAAAACAAGCGACAAGCTCTTCACGCTCCAGATGGTGAATAACAGCTCGCTCTAAGATGATATGAAATTGTTGATCTGGCAGTGTTGTCTGTCGCGCACTCGCCTGCACATACGCGATATTTGGACGAGTTCCCAGTCGCGCCTGTGATGCTTCAAGCATTGCCTGAGAAAAGTCAATACAAGTGACATGAGCCGCACCCATATCCAGTAGCGCTCTGGAGTATGTCCCACCGCCACAGCCAATATCCGCGACACGCATTTCCTGAACATTAACAATGTCGCTGATCAACGTCTTCCATGAACCAGTAGCCTCACGCACAGCGTAAGATTGTGCTACTTCTGCAGTATGAAAATTGATAGACGTAACAAATCTCCTTCCATCCTCAATATGTATAGCACCAGGGAAAGCAAGGCTCCCCGTACCATAGACATATGAGATGTTTCAGCAGACCTATACTGTATACATCCAATAAAATTCTATTCCCTCAGCCTGTTAGAGCTATCTCTGCCGTCTCTAACACAGGCAATGATTTCAATGTAAGGTAATAGATACGTATTGATTTTATCACATCTATAGCATTTAGCATTTTCATGGTAATAAAGGCGTATCGCCTATAAATAAAAAAGTCCCTGTCCCATGCTAGCAAAAAAGAGCTAAGCAACAAGACAGGGAACATTCACATACTAACTAATCGCCTGTGGAATCTCAGGAATTCAACATTCCCATCCCGGTGGTCGTCGCAGAGCGCTCTCCCCGGTGCAAACGATAGCGCAACCAGAAAAACGTTCCAACGACAATCAGCAATGAGACAAGCTTAAACTCGATGCCAAACAGCGGCAACACTTTGGCAAAGAAAATTGCGCCAAAGGTACCAACAATTGGCATTACACAACCAGGGCAACCAAAGGTTGAAATACCCAGAATAACGACCGCGCCAGTCGAACAGGCTGTACCAGCGAACATGGACGAACCATTACGATAATTATCAATCGATACCGCAAGCAAAAGAGCTGACAAAAACGAAGTCAAAATATCAAGAACAATACAAGTCGTTACATAGAGCGGGCCAAAATACTGTATATAGAAGCTGATCGGACGAACATGTGTTGTCCACAGCGTTGTATGTAAACCACCCTCACGGGAATCAAAAAAAGCATAGAGCAAAAAGAAGGCCACAGTCAACACAATCGTCAGGATCAAGTATCCTGGCTTCTTTAATGTTGAACGCATAGTCATAAAATGAAACTCCCTCTAAAGTCGTTATCATCTGCCCGGTTCACAGCATAAAAAAGGTTGGTCAAGGCCCCTTTTCAGGAACCGACCATCCCTCTTATTACTACTCACACAGTCAAAATGATAAAAATAGATACATCACTATGCATTGTATATTACATGCGCTGACGATTGCCACAGCAATAAAAAGAAAAGCTGTCCGCACAATTGTTACTGCGCGGACAGCTTTTTGCTGTTTTCTACAGGGAGTCGAGACAGATGCGATTACATCATGCCGCCCATGCCAGGCATACCCATACCGCCCATGCCAGGAGCACCAGCGGCAGCAGCACCACCCTCTTCGGGCAGGTCGCTGATCAGGGTATCGGTTGAAAGAACCATGCTGGCAATGCTCACCGCGTTCTGCAATGCAGAGCGAGTCACTTTGGCAGGATCGATGATACCAGCCTTGAGCATATCAACATATTCATTAGTAAGAGCATTGAAGCCATGACCGCGTGGAGCTTTCAGCACACCGGAAACGACAACAGCGCCATCCTGACCTGCGTTGTGAGCGATCTGACGCAGTGGCTCTTCAAGAGCACGACGCAGGATATTGACACCTGTCTGCTCATCACCAGGCTGAACCTGCACAGACTCAAGAGCGGTCAGAGCCGAAACCAGAGCGGAACCGCCACCAGGAACGATACCCTCTTCGATAGCAGCACGTGTAGCGGAGAGCGCATCCTCAACACGGTGCTTCTTCTCTTTCATCTCAACCTCGGTTGCAGCACCAACACGGATCACGCCAACGCCACCAGCCAGTTTCGCCAGACGTTCCTGCAACTTCTCACGATCATAGTCGCTGGTCGTATCCAGAATCAGAGCGCGAATCTGTGAGACACGAGCCTGAATATCTTCCGATGCACCAGCTCCCTCAACAATCGTCGTATTATCTTTATTCGATGTCACTGTGCGAGCTGAACCAAGATCCTGCAATGTTGCATTCTCCAGGCGCAGACCCTTCTTCTCAGTGATAACCGTCGCGCCAGTCAGGATCGCGATATCTTCCAGCATGGCATCTCGGCGATCACCAAAACCAGGAGCTTTCACACCCAGAACACGGAACGCACCACGCATCATATTCACGACCAGTGTAGCGAGTGCCTCACCGTCGATATCCTCAGCCACAATTACCAGATCTTTACGACCGGTCTGTAAGACATTTTCGAGAATAGGCAGAATATCAGCGATCGCACTGATCTTCTTGTCTGTGACCAGAATGTATGGATCGTTGAGTTCAGCGATGGTGCGATCCTGGTTCGTCGCCATGTAAGGAGAGATGAAACCACGATCAAACTGCATACCTTCGGTATACTCTTTCTCGGTTGTGATACCGCGACCCTCTTCAACTGTGATCACGCCATCTTTACCGACCTTCTCCATCACCTCTGCGATCAATGCGCCGATCTCGGCATCGCCAGCGGAAATGGAAGCAACCTGTGCGGTCTCCTCACGTGTCTCGATAGGCTTTGCCATCGCACGAATCTCAGCAACAATCGCCTCAACACCACGATCCAGACCACGACGCAGAATCATTGGATTGGCACCAGCAGCCAGATTCTTCAAGCCCTCGGTCACAACAGCATGAGCTAACACCGTTGCGGTCGTTGTGCCGTCACCTGCGACATCATTGGTCTTTGTTGCAGCTTCTTTTAAGAGTTGAGCACCCATGTTCTCAAATGCATCAGGTAGCTCAATTTCGCGAGCGATGCTCACACCATCGTTCGTGATTGTTGGAGCGCCGAACTTCTTATCTAAAACAACATTGCGCCCCTTCGGTCCAATCGTTACACGGACCGCATTAGCTACAGTATTCATTCCCTTAAGAAGGGATTTGCGTGCCTGCTCATCAAACTGAACACGTTTTGCCACGAAACTCACTCCTCTGATACAACCTAACAACTATCATCGATGGACAGATTACTCCACGATGCCCATAATGTCGCTTTCGCGGAGGATTAAATACTCTTGCCCTTCAACCTTCACTTCGGTGCCAGCATACTTGGCGAAGAGCACGCGCTGACCAACCTGTACCTCTAATGCGGTACGCTTCCCATTGTCCAGCACTTTGCCAGGGCCAACGGCAATAATTTCACCCTCTTGAGGCTTCTCTTTTGCTGTATCTGGCAACACAATACCGCTTCTCGTGACGGCTTCGCGCGCCAATGGCTGCACGACTACGCGGTCACCCAGCGGACGCAGTGACGACATACTCCAATCCTCCCTGTTCTCTACTCAATTCTTCTTATCGTTCAGATGGTAAGGTGTCTCTACCTGACCAATGATTGGCTCAGTTCGAACTGTGGTATGATAACCTCAAATGATGTCCAACATCATACCAGCGGGTCTGACCCACTGAGAGCACCTTCCCAGCATGGCCTCCCGCATATCTACACCAGTATATATAAAGGTAGACCTTACCTTATCATTTTAGCACTCTAATCAAGAGAGTGCGAACCGGCTATATAATACAACATCACAGACACATTCCGCAAGAGTTTTTCAGAGCAAGAATGAAAATTTCGTTAGAAGAGGGCAATTTTCTGCATTTTCTGCTCGCAATCGCAGCACTCTCTGGTTCTCCTGTCCTGTTTTTTGCTACCACTTCCAGATTTACAGTGCTCATAAAGAAGAGGTAAATAGCTGAATAGTATGACGGATACGCCTGCACTTCACTTCTTTCTGTTCAGGTGCTATACTGCACATAACATATATGTCACCGAGAAATAAGCTTGAATATCTTTGTAATTTAACAACGTAGCGGAAATTTTGTCATCTTAATTGTACACTGGCAAAAACGTTTAGAACGTAAGTTGTGTACGTGTTATATAAGTGGGTAATACGTAAACAAAATTGATGGCGAAAAAGCATATGACATGAAAGAAAACCACATTTCATTTCACAACCAACGAGATCAACACTATTCCACTTCAAACAGGCAAGATATGCAACACTTCGGCAAGTATGAACTCATCCATCGCATTGCAGTTGGAGGTATGGGAGAAGTTTACCTCGCGCAGGAGCAACACACACCAGAACAAAAGGTGGCAATCAAAATTATTCGCTCCGATCTAATGTATGATGTTGTCGCTCGTAAGCGTTTCCAGCGTGAGTTTGAGGTAAATTCCTACCTTAGCCATGCCCATATCCTCCCTATTATTGAATTCAATGAGGTAGACGGACGCCTTTATATTGTTACTCCCTATATTGAGGGAGGTACACTTTCTCAACGGTTAGAACAAGGATCATTGCCACTATCTGAACTGCAAACTCTGTTTTCCTCTTTAGTAGAAGCGGTCGCTTATCTGCACAAACAGGGCGTGATCCATCGCGATCTTAAACCCGGTAATATCCTTCTCGATACGACAACGAATCAGAAAGAGTTTTCTGTACGCCTGATTGACTTTGGCATTGCCATCATGCTCGGGCAGGATCTCTCGCTCAGTATGCCCTCTTCGCTAGAACATGAGATGGGCACAGCTGCATATATGGCACCTGAACGTCAGCGAGGCGTTATCAACTTTGGCAACGATATCTACTCTCTCGGCATTATTTTGCATCTGATGTTGTCTGGTCACTTTCCCACTGATGGAGAACCAGACCAGACATTACCGCAACCTATGATCCAGTTGATCAATCGTTGTATCGCGGAAGATCCTTCCAGACGCTTCAGCAGTGCAACGGAACTCCTGACAGAATTTCAGCGCGTCTGTCGGACATTGACAGTAACACGTATGCATAGTGTCATCCCTCAAACAAACACAGCACGTCCTGCTCCATCTGGCAACCGCAATAGCAGCACCAACAATGCTGCCGCAGACCCTTTGATTGAGGCAACTTCTGATCAATTATCAGCACCTGAGATGTTCAAGAGCAAAGCCTCAGCAGAACAATCTGCAGTCCGCCGCCCTACAAGGTCCAGTTCCGCTGAGTATCCTCCTCTACGTCCATCCAGATCCAGTTCCGCTGAATATCCTGCCTTGCATCCATCAAGGTCTGGTTCCGCTGAACAACCGCCTCTGCGTTCAGAAAAAAATGGCTCCGCTGAACGAATGGCGGTCCGCCCTACGCCACCTAAACCACGTGCGCAAGCTCCATTTCCATCCCAGGCACAGAAAACACTCAACGATGAGATGCTACAGGATCAACCACGGAACAGAGGCTTCAAGGAAAAACCAATCTCGCAAGAATTGCCAGCCAGCCGACCACCAGTTCCGGCAAGGAGAAGCTACAGACCCGGCCTAACCGGGAGCAGTTCCGGTCAGCATCCTGCATTACGCTCGCAATCCTCAGCGATGCCATCTATACCAAATACTCCGGCGGCATCGAGTCCTATCGGAGCGATGAAGTTGCCACCATTACCTGGCAAAGAGCATCTCAATGCCAGAGATTTCGATGCGCCAACTGCTCATCTGCAACCACAATCACAAAAAAAGCTGGCAAGTAGCGTAAGCCAGCGTGATAAAGTAGGACAGGAACTCCCTATAGCTCGACCCGTCCAGCGTAAAGCCCAAAGAAGGAAACGTTCATCTTTTGTCATTATCTCAGCAATCTCATTATTATTACTTTGTGCTATTATCGGGATCAGTTACCTTGTCTTTCAGACTTCGATCACAGCACGTGTAACGGTCGGTCCTAAAGTCCAGACCGTTCAGGGTGTCTTTACGATGACCGCGAAACCGGGTATTCAGAATATCGATGCTGGCTCATCTGTCATACCTGCGACGGTCCTTACTGATAGTAAACAGAACACCCAGCAGGGCCAGACAAGCGGTGTAACAAACTGTACGTTTGGCATCTTCCAGTGTAAGCCCGCCGTAACATTTGCTGATGTATCGACTATCGCATCCGGCATTCGACCAGGGTTACAATCACAAATCGCTCAAGATCTCAAGAACCAGGCGGCCTCACAGGGAGCCACTATGGTTGGTAATATTTTTTATTCCGACTCGAATGTAAGCGCGAACCCACAGGTTGGCTCCAATAGCTCAACAGTTTCTGTGACGCTCACAGAACAGGGGAGTGTCGAGACAATCAAAGAGAATGATGCACGCACACTGGCACAGCAGATGCTGCAAAAGAAGTTAAAGAAAAACTATACCCTGCTGAGCGATCAGATCAATGTCGGTACACCTGTCGTACGTGGCGTCAGTGCGAACGGAACTGTGACCATCGCTATCGCTGCCGCAGGGATTGAGCAGTATCAGATCACACAAACGGAACTGTCCGCGATCCAGAATCAAATCAAGGGGCTAACACCACAGCAGGCACGAAGCGCCATCGCCAAACACACAGATCTGGATCAGACAGATACATCAGTTCAACTGAGCTATGGTAAAACATTGCCGGCTAACACCGGACAAATCTCCATTGTGACATTAAACCCGACGAATATCCCACAGGCAACGTTACCCAAAGTACCCAAATAACCATATGAACCAGGCAGAAAAAAACGTGTAGAGAACATTCTTTGTTCTCTACACGTACCCATCAACCAGTTTCTCCACTTTATTCCTCATTATCCTCATCAGTGGAGTCACCGCCTAATTCATCCCAGAGTGTCTGCACAGTACGTTTCGCAACATCATAGCCAAAACCACGACGCTGCAAAAAAGGACCAAGGCGAGCACGAAACGTCATAAAATCAATGCCAGCCTGCCTCATAAGCACCTGGGCTTTTTGTCGCCCGGCCTGCAAGGCTTGCTCTTCATCGTGCTCATCACTGATCATCTCATCAACCACCTCACGCTTGACCCCCTTCATACGCAGCTCATGTCTGAGTGCCTGCGCACCTTTAGGCCGGAAACGTGCTCGTGATTCAACCCAGAAAGAGGTAAAAGCTCGATCATCAACAAGGTTGAGATGATCCAATTTTTCAAGCGCGACATCAATCAGCTCTGGAGGTGTCTCCTTCTTGCGTAAATACCGGCGCACCTCATCACGACTACGCGGACGGAACGAGAGATAATTCATCGCACGATCAACAGCCTTCTGCAAAGCCTCTTCCTGTTGTAGTTGCGCCTGTAACTCAGAAGTTAATTCTTGCCCGATCCGCAGCTTCATTTTCAGCACAATAAAGGCATTCACGCCCATAAAAAAGTGATCATCAACAAATACACTGATACGATCAGGATCGGTGGTCTGTGATTGTAATGCTGTGATACGCATAAATACCATGCCTTTATCCGACCCACTGAAGCGGGCCAACCAACACTGAAACGAAAATCCAATAAAACACTATTCTTTTTCTACCGGAATTATATGGATAATGGGGAATCATCATATCCTGTATGATGATCGCGATGAAAGCACAGGTAGAGATACCACAACGCAGTATACTTAGTATACCTGATGGTAACAGCGAACATGGCATAAATAGTAGAAGGCACTTGCATCAAAGAGAGGAGACTTACTAACGTTTGTTAGGCTGGAGGGAAGTAGCAATCCATTCAACCATTTGGGTCGAATGAAATTTACTACTTGAAGTGCTTATGAAAGCGCAACTTCAACGTTATCAGCAATCAATTGGTCGTCATAATCAGGAAGCATCTCAATTAAAGCAACATCTTTTTTCTCGGTCATCCGATTTTCTTCGTCAACAAACACGATTTGTGGCACTAAAGCGCGGACTTCTTCTTCATTAAACTCAGCATAACTAATAATAATAACTTTATCACCTTCGGCGGTCATACGAGCGGCAGCACCATTCAAGCAAATCACACCAGAGCCACGAGCGCCAGCAATTGTATACGTCTCAAGGCGAGCACCATTATTGATGTTGACAACCTGAACTCGCTCGTAAGGGTAGATATTTGCCGCATCCAGCAAATCCTGATCAATCGTAATACTACCCACATAATTCAGATTCGCCTGAGTGACAGTAGCGCGATGGATTTTCCCTTTGCACATGGTACGTAGCATATATTTAACGGTTCCTTTCCCATACAGAATAATTAGAAGTGTGGAGAATAGTCGCATTTCTTACTATCCACTTAGTATTCACTTAATTTTTATCTCCACTCATTTATATTAAACGACATTCTATGCAAAATAGAAACAATTACGAAAAAAGTAGGACTAATGTAACAGAAAAACAAGCCAACAATGTATAAGCGCATCATCAGCAAGCAGATTTCGCCCTTGCCTGACGATCTGACGATCAGGAGGGGGTTTCATCCAGAGGCAGATGTGAAGATATATCCAATTGCAGTATAGCCAGCAATGCGCGTGCATATGCCTCAGCAGCGGTCTGAGCATCATATATATCCGCTCCCATCATCAAGCGATACTGGCACTTCCAACGACGAGCAGGCCAGGGAGCTAACTTGATAAGTGTATAGGTTGTGGCACGTTTTTCCAGTTCTAGCCGCAACGAAACCTCATCATGGACAAAAATAGCATGATGACGTAATTGAGCCTGCAATGACGGTTCAATCTCTGCTGAATGGTAGTGCTTCCCCATCTTCCCCTATCATCCTTTCATGCACTCAGCCTTGAAGTGTATGAGCGGCCGCATCTGGTGTCAATAACTCAAAATCAGTTCGGGGCAACTGCCGTGGAATAGACACAAAAGGTCCGGTCCAGTTCTTCGCTTGCAGTTCCAACCAATCGAGAACCTCAAAAGATTTCTGACGTGACTGCTCAACAATCGGAAATCTCTGTGCCGCACGACCAAAAACTTCATGATCCTTGGTATAGACACTATAATCTTCGCGAATAACTACATCTATATAGAGATCAGTATAAATCAATTCGCGTGCGGTATTACTATAATCAGCACGCGGCAAGACGACATCACAGTAACCACTTACAAAGTTGCCATCCAGACCATAACCAATATGAATGGTATGCCAGGAATGGGGCCAGAAGAACGTGAGCTGGTGCTTCTGGGATAACCAGCAACCAGTTCTCCAGCACATCTCGGTCCCTACTGGTGTCCAGATGACAAAAAATTGTTCGCTTACAGGAATATGATAGCCATGCCAGTAAGCCCATTGATCGCCATCGACAAGCATTTTTCGCACAGTTGCATCCAGTAACATCTTTCAGACCTTCTTTGCTAACTGTCAGCCGAGCTTATAAAAATGATTATAACCGAGGAATGCCCTGGAAACAAGCGATGCGCTGTGCCAGAACAATTATAGTGTACACGTAAAATCCCGTGTGCAAAAAGCATACGGGATTCAATGAAAAAATCAGACAACAAAAATTTTTATTTACCGGCGACTTCACGTAATTGTTCAACAACTTCATCCAATTGTGTCGCGGCATTCGCAGCCGAATTCGCGCCTGACACAAGCTGATTATTTACCTGCACAGTAATTTTGATCGCGCTGGCAAGTCCACGACTACTCTTCTTCTGATTTATAATAGCTTTTTCTATATATTGGGCCGTAGAGGCAATTTCACCTAAACGCTGCTGTAAATGCATACCATCAAATTTTTCAACGTTTTGTACAAGATCCATGCTCATTTTATCCAGCCGCTCAGCAGCCATACTCGCAGCATCAGTATAATACTGAACTGATTGTAAACCTGTCTGTGATGACTCAACAATCCATTGCTGCTCGGTAGCCATCATCTGTTCCGACTCAGAAAGAGTTTTCAACGACTGGCTATTATCAAGGAGAGCAGTGACAGAATTAAGGATAGGACGTGTCAAGCCACGACCAACGAAAAGGCCGACAAAACCCGCCAGTGCCGTTCCCAGAGCCGCTATCACTAAAAGATATAATTGCTGTTGATCAGCCGCCTTCGTAATCACACTGACCGGACGAAGTACAACAAACGTCCAGGGAATGATACGAGCCTGAGCCTTGGCAACCTCAAATTGCTCATTCTGCAATGCAGGAGTCTCCTGATACACAGATGAACCGGGCTGATTTTTCAGCGCACGAGCCAATCCCGCGTCTGGCAGTTCTGTGACACGAGCAATACTATTCCCATATAAATCTTCACTCTGAATACGCTTCTGAAGTTGAGTAGATAGCGGAGCAATCGCCTTAAAAAGCGCTTGAGGCAAAGTTGTTAATGATGTATCAGTATTTGTATACGCGATACGCACCCCATTCCCATCGACAACCATCGCATAATTTTGCGTACCAGCATTGGTCTCGTTATTTACCTCAGTCCAGAGTTCATTCAAATCAAGGGTTGCACGAACATACCCGAGTGTCTTCGCATTCGCCCCTGTTACTATCGTATAAAGATCGACGACAGCAGCACGGGTAGCATTATTAAAATATACATCAGAAATAAACGTTTTACTTGTTCCATGCAGACTTTTTTGCGCTTCGGGAGTCAAATAAACATTGCCACGCAACTGAGATGTATTTTTTGGATAATCCAGGCGAACATGCCCACTTACATCGAGCAATGTCCAGGTATTATAGTCCGCATCAAGATGATACCCCACCGTCAACTCATTGGTTGCTTGCGATAAATACGCACCATGACCAGCCAGCACCTGCTGAAGCGCATAGTCTTGCCCCACAAACTCTAATTCTTGTAACCTAGCAACAAGATAGGAATCAATCGTTTGTGCATGGTTATTCGCATCTACCTGCATCTCATTGCCAGTTTGAGCCAGGAGTGTTGGGCGTAATAAGAACTCACTTCCAAGCACGGTAATAATTAATGGAAGTACAACAGCAAGTACAAGAAGAACAGAAACTCGTACAGTGAGAGAAACTCTTCTTCGAGCAGGCCGTGAAATTGTTGTTATAGACATAAACAGTGTCCTAGCATATGTACGAGATGTATAACACAAGAGCGCCAAAGATAGTATATCCAATTTCATCAATATTGATACTTTTTGATATGATAATCGGTACTTTTAGGTGATATCATTTCACAAACCGCTCTATACTGTGTAAAACAATGCTAGAGATATACAAACAATATTCTATTTAGTCTTCTTATGATAGCGATTTTTACACCGTATTTATGCAGTAAAAAGGAAAATTCAAGGATGAAAATACGTGGATGCACAAATCAAGCACTCTACGCGTCGCTCATAACGTTCCTGCTCTCGACGGTACTGCTGTCTGCCTGTAGCAGCACAACAGCCAATAATAATGGTGCCAATAAAACTAATTCTAATGGCAAAGGATGCACAAAGGTGGGTATACTACTACCCGAAACCATCTCCTCTACCCGTTGGGAAACAAAAGATCGACCGTTACTTATACAGGCTGTACAAAACGCAATTCCTAATGTGCATATTGATTACAGTAATGCTCAGGGGAACTCAGATACACAATTCAATCAAGCGACAACGGATTTAAATAATGGTGACTGTATTCTCATTGTCGCTCCACATGATAGTGTTGCAGCGGCATCGATTGTAGAGGAAGCCAGAAATCGCAATGTACCAGTGATTGCCTATGACCGTCTGATCCAATCCAAATATACCAATTACTATGTCTCTTTTGATGCCAGTGATGTAGGTCGTTTACAGGGACAATATATCATGGATCATTATTCACAATATACCGCTACAGGCACAGAGGCAAATGTTGTGATGATCAGTGGTTCCCAGACAGATGCGAACGCACTGCAATTCAGCCAGGGCATGCATGAAGCGCTGGATCCATTTTTCGCCGATAATAACCTCAATGAAATCTCTGAAACCTTTACCCCGAACTATAACCCGGTATCAGCAGAGACCGAAATGCAAGTCGCACTCAGTGACACACAAAATAACATCCAGATCGCTTACGTCGCAAATGACGAGATGGCAGACGGTGTAATCTCGGTTCTCAAGGCAGCACATCTTAATGGAAAAGTACTTGTCACCGGGCAAGATGCAACAACCACAGGCATTCATAACATTCTTACAGGTGATCAAATGATGACCATTTACAAGCCCATTGGACAGGAGGCCGAATCTGTCGGTACACTTATCCAATCTATGTATCTTGGTCTCAACACAAATAATCTGACACAGGGGAATACCATTCCCACTGCGGACGGTGGTAGTATTCCTGCTCTCTTTGATTTACCTATTGTCGTTGACAAAACAAATATCGCGACAACTGTTCTGGCCGATAAATATGTGACGAAAAGCGAGATTTGTGCTGGCCTTCCCGCCGGAACCGATAATATCTGTTAAATCCTTGCTGGCGAAACTCCGTAATAATGATATGATGATAGCAGGAGATTTTACCTGCTTGCAGCAGATACACTTGAGAGGTGTGCAACCCTGCCATCTCTCACTGCGTGATCTATAGCGCAAAGTAGCCTATATGCAAGCACAGAGGAAAGAGATAGTAGAGATGTCACAAGAAATCAGGGATACACGCACTGAACGTGATTCAATGGGCGAGATGCAGGTTCCCACGCATGCATATTATGGAGCCAGCACCCAACGAGCAGTACTTAATTTTCCTATTAGCGATCTTCGCTTCCCTCGCGAGTTTATTCGTGCATTGGGGCAAATCAAACAGGCGGCAGCACAGATCAATAACGAACTGGGGCAGGTAGATCCCAAAATAGCGGACGCCATCGTGAAAGCAACACAGGAAGTCATTGATGGTGAACTCGATGATCATTTCGTGCTGGATATCTTCCAGACTGGCTCTGGTACCTCAACCAACATGAATGCGAACGAAGTCATTGCCAACCGGGCCAGTGAACATCTGGGTGGCTCACGTGGTTCACGCGCAGTCCATCCCAATGATCATGTGAACTTTGGGCAATCATCAAACGATGTCATTCCGACTGCTATTCATCTTTCTGCTCTGGTCAGTATCGAGAAAAACCTGATACCAGCACTCATTGAGCTACAAGAGGAACTGGCAGCAAAAGCTGATGAATTCCATCCGATTATTAAAACTGGACGCACACATCTACAGGATGCAACACCGATTCGCCTGGGACAGGAATTTCAGGGCTATGCAGGACAAATCGAACGCGCAATTATACGGCTCAATCACGCGCAAAGCGAACTGTCAGAGGTCGCACTAGGCGGTACAGCAGTAGGAACAGGAGTCAATACTCATCCTGATTTCGCTTCACGTGTCTGTGCTCGTCTGACTACTATCAACGGCATTGACGTTCATGAGACAAGCAATCACTTCCAGGCCCAGAATACGCTGGATAATATTGTGGAAGTCAGCGGCGTACTCAATACGATTGCTGTTGGTCTGATGAAGATCGCTAATGATATTCGCTGGCTGGGTTCTGGTCCGCGTGGAGGCATTGGCGAGATTGACCTGCCCGCCGTTCAGCCAGGAAGCTCGATCATGCCAGGTAAGGTCAATCCGGTTATCGCGGAATCCGTCTGCATGGTCTGTGCGCAGGTCATGGGTAATCATACCACAATCACTGTAGCGGGCCAATCAGGCAACTTCGAGATCAATGTAATGATGCCTGTTGCGGCTTATAATCTGCTACAATCCATTAATCTGCTAGCGGCGGCGGCGCAAAATTTTGCACGCCAATGTATCAGCGGATTAAAAGCAACCAGCAAAGGTCCAGAGATGGTTGAGCGTGGGCTGGCAATTTGTACAGCTCTGGCCCCTGTCATTGGCTATGACGCCGCCGCCAGTATCTCAAAAGAAGCCTACGCAAGCGGTAAAACGGTGCGTGAAATAGCACGCGAGAAAACGACGCTCTCTGAAGAAGATCTCACCCGCATTCTCAATCCAGAGAGTATGACAGAACCCGGACTCGACGGCGGACCCTCCGCAGGATAAATCTCTCCGCCCTGAATATGCCTCAGGGCTTTTTGATTGTCCTGAAATACAGCTAACACGCATATTGCGAAACAGGGGGTTCAGGGGGCGTGAAGCCCCCCTGACTGGAGTTTGGGGCTGTGCCCCAACATGTTCCTTTCTCTCCGAGCAGCCGCAGGCGGCGAGCAAAACAGGCAAAAGAAGTAAACCAAAAAGCTCTGGAATATGCCTAAAAAGGCTTGAAAATTCAAGCACAATATGGTATACTTAGTGAGTAAGTTTGAGAGGCGTGTTTGACGCCTCTCTTTTTCTGCCCGAAAA
>Ga0310811_10002162_pt1 | contig 24495 bp, 18 predicted proteins | sample YCmetagenome_FD_207642 | JGI IMG/M metagenome (GOLD analysis project Ga0310811, IMG submission 207642) | Soil microbial communities from experimental microcosm in Duke University, North Carolina, United States - YC | ecosystem: Engineered > Artificial ecosystem > Soil microcosm > Unclassified ... | reverse complement strand
CCCGTGAATACCGGCATCTTGATCAAGGCATCCGACACCGATGTCGGTGTCATCTGCTGGAGCTGGTCGTTCGAGAGTGTCGTCAGAGGCGTGGGAGAATTGGCGATATTCGTTATGACGCGCGAGCCTGTGACAACTACCGATTCCGTCGATTCCGCCGCATTTTGCGCATAGGCTGGCGAGATCGATAATCCGGCGAACAAGGCGATCAGTGACACGGTATATTTGGAATTCGCAAGCATGTCTTTCTCCCCTCTTCTTTTTTAGATTGTTGTGCTGTTCGGTCGTCTCCGTTGATCAATCCGGATCGGCATTGCGCGCCGCCGCCCCCGCGGCGGGTGCCTTACGTCCTTGCCGGGTGAGGAACGCCATCAGGTCGGCGAACTCGTCCTTGGTAAGGCGCTTGTCATAGTCGGTCGGCATCAGCGGCGGCTTGCCCGCGACCGCCTTCACCTGCGACCGATCCAGGAGATGAAGCTGATTGTCGTCGCCCATCAGCTGCAGCGAATAGCTGTCCTGGTTCAGCAGCACGCCGTCGACGGTGCGACCGTTGTTGAGCGTTACATGAACCGCGTCATAGGTATCCATCGCCGGCAGAGCGCGCAGATGCACACCGCCGTCGCCATAGACGCGGTGATTGGGCTTGGTCAGAGCATCGACGATCAGATTGGATTTGCGCTCGGCCGCAATATTGGTGAGATCGGGCCCCTTAAGAGCGCCCCTGCCGCCCAGCATATGGCAAGAGCCGCACTGGCCCTTGCCCCAGAAAATCTCCTCGCCATGCGCGACATTGCCGGCGAGCGGATTGTCGATCGCGGTTCCGCGCAGGGAATGCAGGAAGGCACCGATCTTGAGAATGTCGTCGTCCGCCAACTTTCCCTTCCAGGCCGGCATCACCGTGCCCGGCGCGCCATCGCGGATCACCTCCAGGATTTGGCTGTCGTTCAGCTCCCCGCGCAACGGCACGGACAGGTTATGGATGATCTCCGGCCCGATCTCGCCCGCGCCGCCATTGGGGCCATGACAGGAGGTGCAATTCTGATTGTATATCTGTTCGCCTTGCGCGATGGCCTGGCTGTTGCCGGCAAAAGGATTGGGCGACCCGGACGGTTCCGCACGGCGCTGTGCCTGGGCTGGCAGAATGGCCAGACCGATGAGAAAGGCTGTGGTCAGGCCGCGCTTCATTGTTTTTTCTCCGCTGCGGTGGCGCGGTCCGGCAGGCCAAAGGTGAAGATGTTGGTACCGGACGCGATGGCCAGATACTGATGGCCATCCACGCTATAGGTGAGCGGGCTCGCGGTGATCAGGTCGCCCGTATTGTAATGCCACAACGAGCGCCCCGTCTTGGCATCAAGGACCGAGACCTGACCGAACTGTTCCGGAGAAAAAACGATGCCCCCTTCGGTGGTCAAGAGGCCGGGGCCATAGTGATTGGAGCGGACTTGCTTGTAATCCCACTTGATGGCGCCAGTCTTGGCGTCGATCGCGCGGGTGTAAAGCTGCCAGCCCTCCTTGTCGCGCGGACTCTCCAGATAACTGGTTTCGGAATCGGGCGCCGAGCTCGCCAGCGTGTTGACGCCGCATCCTTCCGTCGTCGTGACATAGAAAAGACCAGTGGCGGGATTATAGGCCGGCGAAGGCCAGTTGGTGGCGCCTGCGGTGGAGGGACAGGTGATGGTGCCCTTGACGGTCGGCTCGTGCGCCGGATCGGGTATCCCCTTGCCGGTCTTCGGATCCACCGTGCCCCAGTCCACGCGGCTGACAAATGGTGTCGCCTGAAGAAATTCCCCGTTGGTGCGGTCGAGAATATAGTAGAAGCCGTTGCGGTTGGCCTGCAGCGCCACCTTGCGCGGCTTGCCTTTGAAGGTGATGTCGGCAAGGACGATGATCTCGGTCGAGTCATAGTCGTGCGTGTCGTGCGGCGTATTCTGGAAGTACCATTTCAGCTTGCCGGTATCGATATCCAGCGCAACGATGCAATCGGAATAGAGATTGTCGCCGGGCCGCCCCTTGCCCGACCATTGCGGATTGGGCTGACCGGTCCCGTAATAGACAAGCTTCAGTTCCGGATCGTAGGCGCCGCCGATCCAGATCGGACCGCCGCCGGGGACATGTCCGCCCCAAGTGTCCAGAGCGGGGTCGCCTTTTTCCGGAACAGCGCGCCAGGTCCAGCGATAATCGCCCGTCTGTTCGTCATAGGCCTGGATAAAGCCGCCGCCATCGCCGGTCGTGCCGAAGCGATTACCCATGACCAGGATCTTCCCATTTGCAACTAAGGGCGGCCCTCCCGAAAGCGACACTTTGGGGCCGCCCTTGGATTCCCATATCTGCGCCCCGGTGCGCGCATCCAGCGCCAGGATATGGCCGTCATTGGTGGTGATATAGACGCGGTTATGGGCCACCGCCGCGCCGCGCTGATAGGCGGCTATTGCCGGCTGGCGGCGGAAGCGCCAGATGACATTGCCGGTGCGCGCATCCAGCGCGTCGATCCGGTTGTAGCCGCTGACATACATGACGCCATTGACGACAACGGGCACACTCTCCAGTCCCTGCAGCCCTTCGACGTGATATGTCCATTTGCCCTGAAGGTTGCGGGCATTGGCCGGGGTGATCTCCTTCAAGGAGGAATAACGTTGGTTGTTGTAGCTGCCGCCATAGATCGGCCAATCCTTGCCGGGCTGGGTGGGATAAATGTCCTGCGCCGATGCAGCCGAACCGCACAGCCCCACGGCCGTAGCCAGAAATAAAGCCCGTGAGATCGCGCGTCGCTGGCCAAATGCAAATCTTTTCATTCTTCGTTCCTTGGCCTTTCCTGTGGCTGCTGCCCGTTGTTGAGCGACATTGGCATTTTCACGAATTCGGATGGCGCCCGCGCGCGCGGCATGAAATGCGCCCGAAGCCGCGGTGCATCTGTAACGACCGGCCAGGACAGGGTTTTGGAGGGCACATTCCGGCGCGATTGAAGACGGAAGCCGGGATTGCCCATTCAACCCCCGACCCTGACCAGAGCGATGCTGCCCGCCTGCAATAGATGAGAGTTGCTGCCGGAAGCAGACCAGGCACGGCTCGATGTCATACCCTGAGCCCCCAGATGCAAAATTATTCAGGCTTGCCGGATCTGTGTCCGATCTTCCGCCAAAGATGCCACAGCCTTGAGGGATAATGAAATTGTCCAGCTCTCATTTCTATTCTGCTGCGGCGCAAACAGGCGGGATTGAGGTCATAACAATCGTGGTCCCAGACTGGGACCGCGCTTACCCCGACAAATTGTCATGCCCGAGGTGGCGATGTTGCTGTGGCACGGCTCAACCATTGCGGGCGAATTTGATTCAACGCCGCCCATGATGCGCTGCAGAAGCGAGCAGCGGGCCCACCTGCTGGCGACACGAAACATTTTACAGCGAGCTGCCATCGGTGACCTGTTTGTACCGTAGCCGGCCCCATGTGCATCCAGTGCTCGCTGATCTCGCAGATGCAATGCTTCGCGCAATCAGCTGATGCGTCGCACCCTGAAGCTGTGAGGCTCATCGCGCACCGTCAGGATGAAGCTGCCCGACATTCCACGGCGAACGGTCACCAGATAGGATGCCGGTGCCTTTTTCCAACGCGCGGCATCGGTATCGCTTTCGATCTGGCGCCAAACCTGGCCGTTGGCCAGGGTCACGGTAAAGATCCGGTGCGCGTCGAAACTATAGGCGGTCATCCGCGACAAGATCTGATTGGCCGGCGTGTCGTCCACAGGCCGGCTCATGCCGAAGCTGGCTATGGCAGGAGCAGGCTTGACGGACTGCGAAACAGGTGCAGACAGGCCAAGCTGCTCGCGCATCGGCTGCGCGGCGCGGTAATAGCAGTCCAGCCAGTCACGGTCGGCCGGCTTGTCGTAGCAGGTGCCGGCCCCCGCGATCACCCGACTGCGAACCTCGGAAGGCGGCGCGAGCGAACCCGCAGGTGAGGACTGCGCCAGCCGCACCTGGCCGGGCAGCGCCGGAACAAGGCCGAGCGCCGTGCGCGCGGGCTGTGCCGCGCCGTAATAGCAATCAAGCCACTGCCTGTCGCTGTCCAGCCCGCTGCAGCGATAAAGCCCCGCCATCACATCGTCCCGCGGCCTTGCCTGGGCAGCGCACAGAGGCACGACCAGCATCGCCGCCAATCCGAACAGGGCACGCTTTATCATGCGATCACTCTACAACGCGTCGAAGCTGGCACGCAAAAAAAGACCGCCGGGGTTCGCCGGCGGTCCCATCAGACAGGCACCAGGGGGTAAACCCGTCAGAAGTTGGCCCGCACGCCGACAGAGACCATGCGGCCGACAGGATTAGAGATAAAGCCATCATAGCCCGGCGATCCGATGCCAATGCCAGCCGTGGTGCCGTTGATGAAGGGCGGATCCTGATCGAAGATGTTTTTCACGTCGAAATAAAGCTGATCTCCCGACAGCCAGCCATTCTCGAAATTGTAGGCCGCATGGGCGTCGAAGGTATTGTTGGCCTTCACCGCGTCGCCGCCGCTGACAAAATTGCCGTTGGAGTCGGTAATGATCGGGGCGATCTGGGTGCCGCCCACATAGCGGTAACCGCTGGTGTAATTCCAGAACAGCGTGCCTTCAAACGGTCCCTGGCTCCAGCTCACATGCGTGCGCATCTGGGTCTGGACGGAGGGGAAGGTGACGTTCAAGCCTACCGTGTTCAGGATGCTGAATTGCGGCCCGCCCGCGGCGTCCTGCCTGAACTCGGTGAAGATGGTGGCGCTGCTGCCGATCTCGAAGCTGCCCCAATCGGTATCGAAGTTGTAGGCGAGGTTGAGATCGACACCCTGGATGTGCAGGTCCAGCAGGTTGATCTCGTCATGATTCCAGGTGAACAGCACGCAGGAAGGAATGGTGCCGTTGAAGATCGCGCCATTGGGCACGCGCGTAAAGGCATCGATCTGGGCCTGGGTGGCGCAGCTCGGATAGACCTGGAACTTGTATTGCAGCGAGGGGGTGCTGGTGTGCAACGCGAAGCTGCCGTTGGTGACGCCGCCCTTGAAGGCGTTGTTGAACAACGTGGCATTGGCGCTGAAGCCGGGCAGAAAGGCCGGCGCGGCATCGATGCCGAGCGACCAGCCATTGCCGGTCTGCGGCTTGATATTGCTCAGCAGGCCGCCGAATTGGCGGTTCAAGCCCTGGTCCGAGGAAGGCAAGGTGCAGGTCACCGTCGCGCCCGCGCAGCCCGGAAGCTGGGTCACCGTGGGATAGGCCCCGACCGGCACGACCAGGCCGCCGTTGGTAACGCTGGCGCCGGCGCTGTATTCGCCACCCAGCGCAGGATCGCCGAGCACGCCCATCGGCGGCGCGACAAAGGAGGTCGAATAGTTGCCGCGAAGCTTGATGCCGTCGACGATCGTCCAGTCGGCGGCAAATTTCGGGTTCGAGGTCTGGCCGACGTCGCTGTAATTGTCGTAGCGGCCGGAGATATCGACATTGAAGGCCTGTACCAGCGGCACATGCATGTCCGGCGAGATTAGCGGCGCATTGATTTCCGCATAGGCCGAAAGAATGGCGCGACTGTAATGGAAGAAAAGATTCTGCTGGCCCAGCAGCAGCGAGCCGGTGCCGTTGGACCCGGCAGCGTTGTGGGTCAAGTGCCAGTTCTGCCATTCGCCGCCGATGGCCGCTTTGACCGGGCCTGCGGGCAGATCGAAGATCGGACCGTCAATGTCCAGCTTCAACTGGTTGTGCATCGTATAGTCGTTGGCATAGGACTCACCCCGATACAGGCTCTGCTGCACGGCGGTGGAGGTCTTGTTGGTGCTGCCTGCCGGATCCCAGATGTCCAGCGCGTTGTTCGCGGTCAACGGCAGATTCAAGGTGATGGTGTTCTGCGATGAAATGTCGGAGGCCGTCGTGCTGCCGCTGGTCTGCGCCGTACCGTTCAGCGCCAAGAGGGCACAGGACGAGCAGAAGGCATTGGCGTTGCCGCTGATGTTATGGTTGTAGCTCAAACTGTCGCTGAGCTTTGCTTCCCATTCCGAGGTCAATTTGTAGGTCGTGACCCAGGTGCCGTAAAAAGTGTCTTCCTGGGTGATGCCCCGGCCATAATAGGCGCCATTGGCGCCCTGGCCCATCAGATCGACCCAGGTCGCCGATTCCTGTGTCGCCGCGGGCGCGCCGGCGGGCGCCTGGTAGAAGGGATTGATCTGCCCGCCCTTGCCCGAGCCGGGACCGTAGACCGTGGCGTTGGAGAGCGAACCGGGGGCCAGCAGGCGCACGGTCTTGAGCGAGTTGACGTCCAGCATCATGGTGCTGGTCAACCGGTCGCTGAAATCGTGGCTGACCTTGAACAACGCATTTTCACGCGTCGAACTCGGCAGAAGATCGCCATAGACGGTGGTGTTGCAATTGCGGTTGGGAATGTTGTTGGCGACCGCGGCGGTGGATTGCGGCGTCAGATAGAGGTTGGCATTGCCGGGCACGGAAACCGCAGCCACCGGGCAGCCAAAGGTCTCGGCAAACTTGTTGCCGCCCAGGGGCGTGTAATCGCCCATGCTGGTGAAAGACCGCGCCGACTGGGCCAACCGGCTGCTATAGGTGTAACCAAGCGCCACCATCACCGAGGTGTCGTTGGTGTGCGTGCCCCACAACACGCCCAGATACGTGTTGTTGTACTGGTCAGCCACGCCTTCCTGGAAATTCACCTGCAACCCGTCATAGCCCTTGCGGGTGATGAAGTTGACCACGCCGGCCACCGCGTCGGAGCCGTAAATGGAGGAAGCCCCGTCCGCCAGAACTTCGACGCGCTCGATGGCGATGGTGGGGATGATGTTGGGGTCCGTTTCGACATAGCCCTGTTGTCCGCCGCCCGGCAGGCGCAGGCCGTCCACGATCACCAGGGTCGAATTGCTGGCACTGCCTGCGAGATCGTGAATTTGGGGCGCATAATAGGAATAGGCATTCTCCCCCTGCGGCGGGCCATTGTCGCTGCTGATCGCGGACACGGTCTGCAGGAGCTGCTGGGCGCTGGTCGCGCCGGTCTGTTCGATGGTCTTGGGGTCGACGGTAATCAGGTTCGAGCCCACGGTGGCAACACCGCGGATGCTGGTGCCGGTAACGGTCACCTGCTCGACCGGCGCGGCCGTATCCGCCGCCGGCTGCGCGACGGCCTTTGTCGCGAACAAGGATGCCCCGGCAACGATTGCCGCGGTCGAACCGCCGACAAGCAGCGCGTTGAACAGTTTGGTCATTTGCCTCTCCCTCCCGCCGGATAGCGGCTTTTGCCTTGGATGGAGATGACCGGGCCGCCAGGCCGTCTGGGCCGTGCGTCAGCGAAATAGCTGCGAAAGCCTGGTATTTCCCCTCGGGCGTCTTGTTTTGTATGCGTTCAAGTACGCAACAATGTATACGTTCTCATCCTCCTGTCAAGCCGAGGCCGCACGACAGACATGGATGCAAGATTGCGCTTCTGCCAAGATCCAAGCGTGAGAAAGGGACCGGTACGATGCTGATACATCTGCACAAAATCCTGGGGGCCGAGCAGCTTGCGGCCGTGCGGGCACAACTCGGGCCCGATGCGCCCTGGGCCGATGGGCGCCGCAGCGCCGGCGACGCGGCCGTCGCAGTGAAACGAAACCGAGAATTGACGCAGCCTTCGGCGGTCAGCGAACAACTGGGCGCGATCGTGGTTCAGGCCATGATGGCCGCGCCCGCCTTCCAATCCGCAGCCCTGCCCGTGCGCTTCTCCCCGCCCTCATTCAGCCGCTATGAGGCCGAGCAGACCTATGGCCAGCACAATGACGCGGCGGTGATGGAATTTCGCGTCGCCGGATCACGGGTGCTGGTACGCACCGACATGGCGGCGACCTTGTTCCTCAGCGAGCCAACGGATTATGCGGGAGGCGAGCTGGTGATCGAGGACACATTCGGCCAGTCGCGCGTCAAACTGCCAGCCGGCGATATGGTGCTGTACCCGGCCTCCAGCCTTCATCATGTCGCACCTGTCACCCAGGGCGTGCGGCTGGTGTCTTTCCTGTGGATTCAGAGCCTGGTGCGGGACGATTTTCACCGCTCCATGTTGCGCGATCTGGACTTGACCTTGCAGGGCCTGAACCGTTCGGCGCCAGGCAATCCAGCGGGGGCGCGGCTTTTGAACCTGTACCACAACCTGCTCAGGCTCTGGTCCGAGACGTGATGGTTCTCGCAATGCCGAACCAAACCGCAATGCAGCTTGCCGCTAGCGCGCGCGCAAAGCCTCGACCTGTTCGGGCGTCAGCGGATTGATTCTGTTGCCGCGCAGCAGCAGGAACAGCTTGGCGGTCTCTTCCAGTTCCTCGGTTGCATAGACGGCATTTTCCAAGCTCGAGCCAGCTACCACCGGGCCGTGATTGGCCAGCAGCACGGCATGATGGGTGCCGGCGAGCTTTTCCACCGCCTGCGCCAGGCTGCGATCGCCCGGCGGATAGTATGGCACCAGCGGCAGCTTACCCACCCGCATGACATAATAGGCGGTGATGGGCGGCAGACAGTCATGTTCGCTGAGCCCGTGCAGGCAGGACACCGCCACCGAGTGGGTGGAATGCAGATGCACCACCGCGCCGGTGCCGGCGCGCTGGGCGTACATGACCTGATGCAGGAAATCTTCCTTGGTCGGCTTGTCGCCGCCAATATGGCGGCCCTGCGGGTTCAACCGTGCCAGCCGCGCCGGATCGAGTTCGCCCAGCGAGGCATTGGTGGGTGTCATCAGCCATCCGCCATCGGGGTGGGCAACGGAGATGTTTCCGGACGATCCGAATGTCAGCCCGCGATCGAACAGCGACTTGCCGCAGCGGCAAATCTTCTCGCGCAACAGGGCGTCACTGCTCATGCGGATTCTCCTCTTTTCGGAAAATTAGCCGCCGTTCATCCCATGGTCAAAGCGGCGCCGAGCCCGTGGCCTGGGCCAGAAGGCCGAAGAAGCCCTTCTTGCGCGCCGAGTTGATGCCCCAATCCACCGGCAGACTTTGGTAGCCGTCCTCGAAAGGTTCGCGAATCTGGCGATAATCGAAAAAGCCCCAGCCGCAATATTCCTCGATCGCGGCCGTCATGTTGTTTTCCGGCTTGTCGAAATCGAAATGATCGTCCTCGTTGATCAGAAGCGGCTGGCCGCGATAGCTGGCCGTGGCGCGGATCGAGCGAGCACGCGAATGCACGGCATCGGGCGTCGCCAGGCCGTTGCCGTGAAACAGCACATAGTCCGCTGCCTGCAGCAGCGGTCCGGGAAGTTCGGCATTAGGCTGGAACAAGCCCATCAGGGCACTGTCGGAGACCTTGCCGGCGCCGGCACTGCGAAAACCCACATAGCTGGTGGAGACCAGCAGGCGCCCGGCCTTGGTCTTTACCCGGCCCTTGCTGCGCGACTGAATGCGCGTCACCAGTTCATGGGCACGTGCCGGCTTGACGATGTCGTAGCGCCAGCTAGGGATGTCGGACTCGTTGGCGACCTCGATGATCACATTGGTGTAGCCGCCGTCGCAGACCAGGTCGGTGACCTCATCGGCGGCGCGCAACAACGCCGCCTCATCGTTCAGGGCCGGGGTGGCGGAGATATAGAACAGCCCCAGCACGGCCGCCATACCGTTAGCGTCCAGCGCATCCAGCACCCGAAGCAGGCGGGTACGATAGTCCGGAAGCAGACGGCCATCGGGCATGTAGCCGCTGGTATGCCAGGGCTGATGCCAACCATATCCCATCGGGCTGCCGCCCTGGATGTTGAAGGCGACCGACGTCAGGCCGTGGGCGCGATAGCTGGGCAACGCGGCAATGAACTCGCTGGTGTTTCGCTCCGGGTCCCAGGGCCCGTCGCGATAGGCCCACATGCCCCGCGTTTCCGGGTTCCGGTCATCGGCGATGCAGTTCACCATGCGCGAGGTGAACAGCAGGCCCTGGACCTTGCTGCCCCGGAAGGACCGGCCAGGATAGGTCGGCTTGCCGTTGATGAGGAATTCATTGCCCGCGATGGCAATGCTCGTGGCGCGGCTGGCGGGCGCGGCGGAAGCGGCGCGCGCGCCCATCCCCGCCGCCACCAGCGGTGCGCCGACACCGACGGTCTTCAGAACCGTTCGACGATCCGTCATGGCTTTCTCCCTGCCGCTCAAAGCGGAGCCGAACCGGTTGCCTCGGCCAAAAGACTGAAGAAGCCCTTCTTGCGTGGCGAGTTGATGGTCCAGTCGACCGGCAGGCTCTGATATCCGTCCTCAAAGCGCTCGCGAATCTGGCGATAATCGAAAAAGCCCCAGCCACAATATTCCTCGATCGCCGCCGTCATGTTGTTTTCCGGCTTGTCGAAATCGAAGTGGTCGTCCTCGTTGATCAGGAGCGGCTGGCCGCGATAGCCGGCCTGGCCGCGGATCGACTTGCAGCGGGCATGCACCATGTCGGGCGTGGCAAGCCCATTGCCATGGAACAGCACATAATCGGCCGCCTGCAGCAATTGCTGCGGCAGCTCGCCGGCCCGGGTGGTGAAGCTGGTGGAAACCAGCAGGCGCCCGGCCTTGCTCTTCACCTTGCCCTGGCTGCGCTGCTGGATGCGGGCCACCAGCTCATGACTGCGCGCAGGCTTGATGATCTCGAAGGGCCAGCGCGGGATGTCGACTTCGTTGCCGACCTCGATGATGACATTGGTATAGCCGCCGCCGCAGACAATGTCGGTGATCTCGTCACAGGCGCGGATCACTGCCGCCTCATCGGTCAGGGCCGGCGTGGCGCCGATATAAAACATGCCCAGTACCGCCGCCATGCCGTTGGCATCCAGCGCGTCCAGCACGCGCAGCAGGCGGGCCCGGTAGTCGGGCAGGATGTGGCCGTCGGGGGTGTAGCCGCTGGTGTGCCAGGGCTGGTGCCAGCCATAGCCCATCACGCTACCGCCCTGGATATTGAAGGCGACCGACGTCAGGCCATGGGCGCGATAGCTGGGTAGCGCGGCAATGAACTCGCTGGTGTTGCGTTCCGGATCCCAGGGCCCGTCACGATAGGCCCACATGCCGCGCGTTTCCGGATTTTGATCGTTGACGATGCAGTTCACCATGCGCGAGGTGAAGAGAAGCCCCTGGGTCTTGCGGCCGCGGAAGGAACGGCCAGGGTAAGTCACTTTCCCGTTGATGAAGAATTCATTGCCAGCGATGTCGATACTGGTGGCGCGGCTTCCGGGCGCAGCGGAAGCGGCGCGCGCGCCCATTCCCGCCGCCACCAGCGGCGCGCCGATGCCGACGGTCTTCAGAAGCTTACGACGATCCTGGAACACATAACCCTCCATTATTATTGGTATCAGGCAATAGCGGTTGAGCCTTGCGGCGCGACTGGGCGCACGCGGCTCCACAGGAAGACGGCGATGGCATTGAGGACCGCTCCCGCCACGAAAAACGACATGGTCGAGCCGGTGGCCAGCGCCAGATAGGGAAAGGCCAGGCTGGTGAGAAACGATCCCAGATTGCCCGCCATGTTCATGGCGCCGCTGACAGCGCCGGAATGGGTGCCGCCGATGTCGATGGCAAAGGCCCAGGAACAGGACACGGTCATGTCCGAGCCGAACATGGCGGCGCTGAGGCATAGCACCGCGGCCAAGGGCGTGGAGCAAAGCAGCGAGGCAACGATGCCGGCTACTGCCAGCGAGAAGCCGATCATGGCCGGGACCTGGCGTGAGGAAAGGCCGTGCCCACGCCGATAGAGTCCATCGACCAGCGCGCCCCCGAACCAGTTGCCCAGGGCGCCGCCCACCAGCGGCATGGCGGAATAAAAGCCGGTCGCCAGCGGATCGAGCTGATAGGTGCGCTGCAGGTAGGGAAACAACCAGGTCAGGCAGAAGAAGAAAGTGAAATTGGAGGCGAAATACTGTCCCATCAGCAGCCATATATTGGGCAGCGCCAGCAACCGGCGCAGCGGCAGGGGCGCATAGGCCTTTAGGATCGTGCCGCGATTGGCGGCAATAAAGGCCCGTTCGGCGTCGGATACGCCGGGATGCTCTTCCGGCGTGTTGCGAAACCACAGATACCAGCCCGCGGCCCAGACGATGCCCGCCACCGCCAATGCCAGGAAGGCCATGCGCCAGCCGATCGTAAGCAGCAGCCAGGCGACCAGCGGCAGGGCAAACGCCGCGCCCAGGCGCGACCCCGACAGGTTGATGCCCTGTGCCAAGCCGCGCTCGCCCACCGGCAGCCAGGCATAGAAGGCGCGCGCGCAAGTGGGAAAGGCGCCCGCCTCGGCGAAGCCGAACAGCAGGCGGAACAGCAGCAGCGATCCCAAGCTCCAGGCCAGGCCCGTCAGACCGGTGAAGAAAGACCAGGCGCCCACCACCAAGGTCAGGGCCAGCCGCGGCCCGAACCGATCGACGAACAGGCCCGCCGGCACCTGAAACAGCGCATAGCCCAGCGCGAAGGCCGACAGCACCCAGCCGAACTGGGTGTCGGTCAATGAGAATTGCTGTGCCACCGCCGATTTTCCGGCCGAGATCGCGATGCGATCGACATACAGCAGCATAGTGAGCGTGAAGGTGACCCCGACCAGACGATGGCGGGCCAGCGTCATGCGAACACCTGGACCTTCTCTTGCTCCAGCGCCGCGGTGACGCGCGCCATGATCTCCGCAGTGCCTGCCTTGCCGCCGGTCTCGGTGGAAACCAGATCGCCCGGCGCGAATGCGGCCTCCACGGCCTGTGTGAGGACCTGGGCGGCATAGCGGCAGGCGGCGTTGTCATGGCGATCGCCAAGCCATTCCAGCATCATCGCGCCCGACAACAGCATCGCGGTGGGGTTGGCCAGGCCCTTGCCCGCAATATCGGGACCGGTGCCGTGACAAGGCTGGAAGATAGCGTGATTGTCGCCAATGTCGGCCGACGGCGCCATGCCCATGCCGCCGATCAGCGCCGCGCCCAGGTCCGACAGAATGTCGCCGAACATATTCTCGGTCACCAGCACATCGAATTCCCAGGGCGAGCGAACCAGGCGCAGCGCGGTTGCGTCGACATAGGCGCAGTCGGACGGCACATCGGGATAGCGTGCGGCCACATCCAGGAAGATGGAGCGGAAATAGGCCAGCGAGGGAATCACATTGGCCTTGTCGACACAGGTGACGCGGGGCTTGCGCCCGCCGCGTGCCTTTGCCCGCCGGATGGCGAGCTGGAACGCCTGTTCGAACAGCCTTTCGCTGACCGCCCGGCTGATCTTCATGGTGTCATAGACCGTATCGCCTTCGCGCCGCGTCTGACTGCGGGATGCGAACAGCCCTTCCGTGGATTCGCGCACCAGAACGCAATCGACCTGCTGGGCCCGAGGATCGGCCAGAGGCGTGGGCGCGCCACGCAGGATGCGGATGGGGCGGATGCCCGCGTAAAGCTGGAACTTCTCGCGCATGTCGAGATGCGGCTGCACCTCGGTACCGTCGGGAAAGCGAACCTTGGGCAGGCCCATGGCACCCAAAAGAATGGCATCGGCCTGGGCGGCGGCCTGCATGGCGCTGTCGGGAAGGGCGATGCCGGTGCGCTGATAAAGCGCTGCGCCCGCCTCATAAGTCTGGCATGTCAGGGCGAAGCCGCCGATGCGCCGGGCCAGCGTCTCCAAAAGAGACACTGTGGGCGCCATGACCTCATGGCCGATCCCGTCACCGGGGAAAACCGCTATCTGGAAACTGTGCATATTCCCGCCCGGACCGTCACTGCGTGATATAATGTCTACGACAATGTATACGTTCTTGCGGGCCTGTCAATTCAAGGCCTCACGAAAGTTCGACCTGCTCTATCCGGCCCGACACCGCCGAGGCATAGACCGCATCCTGTACCGCCAAGGTGCGCAGATAATCCTCTCCGCTGGTTTCGAACGGCGCACCATCCGCGAGCCGATCGATGAAATGCGCAAATGTCGCCGCCACGCTGTCGCCGGCAAAGCCATCCCGACTTGGAACATAGGCATGACGCATTTCCGCCTCTCCAAGCTTGCGCAGAAAGATGCTGCCCTCGCCGTCGATGCGCAGGGCGCCATGATCGCCCTCCAGCAGGAACTCACCGAAGGTATAGCGCGGATTGGCAGCCACACCGTCATGATAGCGGTCGGCATCCCAAAGGCCCAGCGCGCCGGAGGTGAAATCGAACAGCACCACGCCGCGATCCTCGCCCTTGATGGCGGGATTGAGCCGCCGCAGCTTCGCGAAGACGCTGGAAATCTCCCCTCCCAGATACCGGTAGACGTCGATGAAATGAACGCCGGTCTCGAAGATCAGAAATTGCGGCATGTCGCGGAAATAAGGCTGGCGCGCCAGATAGGCATCCGGCCCCCAACCGTCGCCCAGCCGGGTACGGCAGGCCAGGCTTTGCAGCCGGCCGATGGCACCGGCCTCTAGCAAGATCTTGGCCTGGCGATGCCAGGGCTGGAAGCGGAAATTGTCATGCACCATCAGCCGCACCCCAGCCTGTGCCGCGATCGCCACGATCTCGCGCGCCTCTGACAAGGTGGGCGCCAGCGCTTTCTGGCACAGAATGTCGACACCGCGTTCGGCCGCCAGCCGCACCAGCGCCAGATGGGTGGCGGGCGGGGTGATGATATCGATGAAGTCCGGCTTTTCCCGCTCCAGCATTTGCGCGACATCGGCATAGAAGCGGCTGATGCCATATTGCGCTGCGACCTCTTCAGCCTGTGCACGATCTAGACTGGCAACGGCCGTGACCCGGGCGCCATCGGTGCGCCGCCAGGCGTCCATGTGATACTGGCTGAAATAGCCGGTCCCGACAGTGACGCCGCGAAACTTTTTCATTCCCAGGGACCGCTCCACCGCTCCACGGTCTTGCTTTCGATCCAGTCTTGGGTGTCGGCATTGAAAGACTGAAAATGCGCCGACGCCAGATGCGCGTCGAAAGCCGTGGCGTCGTCATAGATTTCATACAGGAAGATCTTGCGGGGATCGGCGGCGTCCGCGCCGATATCGAAGCGGCGGCAGCCCGGCTCGCGTTCCAGTGAATCCCGCGCCTGCTGGCGCATGCGCGGCGTGAACATGGAAAGATGCTGCTGCTTCACAACAAAGCGTACCGTGACGATGAGCATCGGATCCTCTTCAGGCGATGGCGCGCCGGAAGAAATCGGGGCTGCCGAAATTCCCCGACTTCAGGGCAAATACATAACCGTCCGGTTCGATGCTATAGGTCCAGGGAACGCCTGGATCAAGCTCGTCGCCGAAGGACAAGGTGCGGATTTTCAGCGCCCGGATTACGGCGCCTGACGTTTCGCCGCCGGCAACCACGAAGCGACGCAGGCCCGCGCGAGCCAGGCCCGACGCGATCTCGCCGAAAGCGTCTTCGAGCAGCGCGCCGGCGCGTTCCACGCCAAGCTCGGCCTGCACATCCTTGATAAGCGCGCTTTCCGCCGTGGAATAAATGAGGAAGTCGCCATGGCGCGCCCGGTCGCACGCCCAGTCCAGAACCGCGGCGATCTCGGATGGGCCGTTGGCAATAAGACGGATTGGATCGAGTGGACGCGAAGGCACGAATTCGATGGCGTTTTTCACCTGCACCATGGTGGCCGCCGAGCAACTGCCGCTCAGCAGGGCGACCGGACCTTTGCCCGAGGACTGCGCGCCCTTTCTCACGCCGCGTGTCGAGGGCTGTTGGGCAGCCAGGGCGCCGCCGAGTGCCGCGCCGCCGGTTGCCAGCGGCATGTCCGCGGCCGCCGCGGCCAAAGTGGCGATATGCCGATCCAGAATGGCGTCGGCAATGAGAATGCGCTCGCCCGCTTCCTGGCGACGGGCCACCAGCGCCTTGATCGCGCCCGCCCCCTCTTCCACGGCCTGCAACGGGCAAAGCCCAACCCGTCCCTGGCATTGATGCTGGAGGAACCGCACCAGATTGCTGTCGGTCATCGGCGTCAGCGGATGATGGCGCATCGAGGATTCCGCCAAGGGCTGCGCGCCGACGAACAAATGTCCTTGATAGACGGTGCGCGCATAGGCCGGATAGGTGGGACAGGCCAGCGTCATATCCACGCCCAGCTCGCCCATCAGCGCCTCGGTAACCGGACCGATATTGCCGCGCTCCGTCGAATCGAAGGTGGAGCAATATTTGAAAAAGAGCTGGGCCGTGCCGGCCCCCATCAGATAACGGGCCGCCTGCAGGGCGGTGGTTTTGGCCTCCTCCACCGGCGCCATGCGGCTCTTGGTTGCGATGATGAGCGCATCGGCCGGCGGCAGCGGTCTGTCCGGAACACCGAAAGAAAGCAGCACCGCCCGATCGGCCCGGTTGATAAGCGACGCCAGGTCGGTGGCGCCGGTCACATCGTCTGCGATCGCTCCCAGGATCATCGGCCGCCCCGGCGGCTTGCAGCAGCCGCGTTTAATGTATACGTTATTGTACGTTTTGAATAACGCATGGACCCGGGGCCGATGTCAACTGCAGCCATCCCTTTGCGCAGCATCGCCGCCTTCGGCCACGGCCTCAATCGCCCCGAATGCGTGCTGCCCACGCCCAAGGGCGATGTCTATGTACCCGACTGGCGTGGCGGGGTGGCGGTGGTAAGAGCCGATGGCTCGACACAGTCCTGGCTGGTGCGCAACCTGGACTTCGAACTGAAGCCCAATGGCATAGGCTTCTTGCCCGATGGCCGCTTCCTGATTGCCAACCTGGGCGAGGAAGGCGGCATATGGACACTGGATGTAAATGGCATATCCGTCCCTTTCCTCACGCGGCTTGAAGGTCGCCCCCTGCCGCCGGCGAATTTTGTCCATGTCGATGAGGAAGAGCGTGTCTGGATCACCGTCAGCACGCGGCAGGTGCCGCGCCAGGCCGCCTGGCGTGCCGGCATTCGCGACGGCTTCTTGGTCCTGGTCGATCGCAAGGGCGCGCGCATTGTGGCCGACGGCCTGCATTACACCAACGAGGCCCGCACCGATCCCGCGGGACGGTATGTATATGTCGTGGAGACTTTTGGCCGCCGCCTGGTGCGCTATCCCATCGAGCGCGATGGCCTGGGCACCGCCGAACTGGTGGCGCAGCTCGGGCACGGCGATTGGCCCGACGGCTTCGTCTTCGACGAGGAAGGCGGCATCTGGATCACCAGCCTGATCTCCAACCGCATCCTGCGGCTGGACAGGTCCGGCAGGCTTCACACCATGATCGCAGAAGCCAATGACACCTTCATCGGGGACGCGGAAGACGCCTATATCCAGGACCGGATGGAACGCCGCCATCTCGCGGCGATTCCCGGCACCCGCTTCCAGCACCTGACCAGCATCGGCTTCGGCGGGCCGGACCGGCGCACCGGCTATCTAGGCTCGCTCCATGCGGACTGCCTGTACCGGTTCGACGCGCCGGTTCGGGGCGTGGCCCAAGCCTATTGGGCCTTTCCCCTGCCCTAGAGGTTGGAGAGGCCGTGGCGCGTGAGCAAGTCGATCATCATCTCGGCGCTGCGCACGCGATGGTCGCGATGGATGCGTTGCGCCACTTCGGCATCGCCCTTGGCGATAGCCTTCACCACAGCTTCGTGATCCCGGTTGGAGCTGTTGGGTTTCGGACGAAGGCCCAATGTCATCATCCGCAACCGGTGTGTCTGACCGAAAAAAGTGTCGACGATTTCGACAAAACGGGAGTTGCCGCTGGCTTCGGTTAAAAGGCGATGAAAACGCTCGTCCGCCATCGCCCATTCCTTCAGATTGTCCTTCTTGAGGGCGTTGTCCATGTCCTTGATGCTGGCGCGCATCGCTTCGATATGTTGCTTGGCTGGCTTGCGCTTGGCCGCCAACGCAGCGGCCGTGGATTCCAGCGCCGTCAGAATCTCGTAGATTTCGCGCACATCGTCGACCGAGACGCGCTTGACCCGCATGCCATGGCGCGGCCAGATTTCCACCAGGCCCTCGCCGGCCAGTCGCAGCAGCGCCTCGCGCGTGGGCGTGCGGCTGACATTCAGCCGCGCCGCCAGGTCCTGTTCGGTGATCTGGAAGCCGGCCGGCATCTCATTTTCCAGGATCTGACGGCGGATCTCACGGTAAGCCATTTCCGTGTTGGATTGCTTGGCGCCGGCCGCTCGGCCGGCCTTCGCGCCGCTGCGCTTTTGGGCTCTCGTCGTCATGGTCCCCCCAGGGCGAATGCTCCGGAAGATCCGGAAGTCTCCCAAACCACGCGAATGTATAGATCGATGGTAAGGGAGGAAAGGCAGATCCCTTGGAGCATGGGTCCGCAGGCAAGATCAAGGCAGTCGTCCCGGGATCGCCAAAGTCGGCTTACTGAACGCTCTTTACAATCAGCAAGGCCGGCGCGGCGCCAAAGCTTTCCGGCCGGCGAAGAGTATAAACGGCCGGACGATCGAGGCCGGCCTCGACATGATCGCCGGTCCAGGTATTGACCCAGCGCAGCGTCGCCGCCCCTTTCAGCGCGGTCAGGTTGAGGACGATTTCGCCGCCCCGCGGAATGGGCGGATTGGGCCGGCGCGCTTGTGCCGGCAATGGCGCGCCTTTTGGCGCCGGTGCAGGCCGCGGCGGCAGCGGCGCGACATAGCAGGCATAGACCTCGCCGGGCGTCGACAGGCACGGCCCACCAAGCGCGAGTTCGGGTTTGGGTTCCATCTTCCAGTAAGGCAGCGCCGACAGATTCTCTTTCAATATCTGCATCGGCGGCATACCGGGCGGTTCCGGGTCCGGCTTCACCAGGTCCCAGGCTGTGTTGCCGTAGTAATAGGCGAAATAGCCGCCGGACAGATACACGTTATAGGCGCCGCGGATCATGTCCTGCCAGCTGTTGCGTGGCGGATAGGTCGGAAGATCGTCCACGCCGATCTCGTAATAGAGCTCGGAGTTCAGATACGGCCGTTGCCGCAGCGCGCGTTCGAAGGCCGGCTTCTGGGGCCAATATGCGCCATGTTCCTGATCCAGGTCGAAGTCGACGACATTCGAGCCAAGCGCGGGGTCCCAGGTGAAGGCCCCGTCGGTGTGGGTGGTGGTCAGGTGGTGATAGCCGTCCGTCTCGCGGATGCGCTCGATCAGGCTTTTTTCCAGAACCTTGTTCGGCTCGTTGAACTCTTCCTTCGAGAACGCCCAGACGACATTGGAAAAGGCCTGATACCGCGCCGTGACGTAGCGATAATAGCGTTCCTCGTCCTTGCTGCCGGGCGCGGGCCAATTGACCCCCTTGTTATAGACCTTGAACATGATGTCGGCGACGATGCCCTTGTCCTGCAGCGCCTGGACCATGCCGTCGTAGATCTTGAAATAGGCCGTGTTGAGGACCGAATGGTCGGGATGCTCGTTGGTGCCGCCAAAGACATACATGGCAGGCGGACCATAGTCCCACCGGTTTTGATTTCCCTTCGACCAGCTCGTGTCATAGGCAAAAACATTCGTGATCATGTGATTGAACCCGCGCGCCGCGATCTGGTCGATCAGGAGGTGCATCACCTTGCGATCGGGGTCTTTCATGTCGGCTTCGGCCAGCCAGTCAGCCTCGTAGCCCATCAGGAAATAACGCGTCCCGTCTTCATAGACGAAGTGGTAGGGGTTTAGAGCATCGACCTGCAGGCGCCCATGAACGGCGCTGTCGGTATTGGCCGTGGCGGTGATTGCTTCCTCGGCATGGTTGTCTAGCGCCGGTACCGCAGACACGGTGCGCATCGACCAAGTTCCGACCGATGGCGGCGAGAAGCGGATCTTCCAGACATCCTGCCCATCGTAAAAGCCGGGCACAGTCAGATGTGCCCCGCCAGGACCGGTAAACTCGCCGCGCAGCTCGACGTCAAACGGATTGCCGTTGACATGCGCTTTGAACGAAAAGTCATGGACATGATATTGCTGGATGGTGACCGCCGCACCGACCGGCCCCGATGCCAGCATCAGGGTTATAAACAGCGCGCATAGTGCGGGATAAAGCCTTGAACCGGACACAACACCCTCCCGCCTTGTTTTTTTCTGCGCCAGGGCAACCGAATCCGGCCTGACGCGAATTTCTCCCATATAGTGTATACGCTACTGTACGCGAACGTCAACATGGCTGACCACCGCCTTTGGCCGCTCGTTTGGCATTCGAACGAGACGATCCTGGCGCAGATTTTTCTTGCGGCTCGCGCAGGAAGATCGACCGGGACATGACATTTAGTCAGTCCAATGCTGGTTACGATGCGGGCAAGCATGATCGCCGTAGCCAGGTGGCCAGATCCTGTTGATCGCCTTGACACGCTCGACCACTCGTCGGTTACCCTGAAAGGGGCGTAGCCGGAGCGGGACAACGATGTCGACGCAGTCTTCCGAGCGTGACAAACCGACGACCCTGAGGCTTCGCTACTTCGAGGATATTTGGCCCATCGAGCTTGTTGCCATTGCGGCGCGCAGAAAACGCAACAAGCGGCCCGAGATAGTCCCGCGCTCGCCGCCAGAGCCGGTGGCCGAAGACCTCCACCCCGATCGCCCGAAACCGGATGAAACAGCGGAAAAAACACCCACAAGGCCGAGATCGCCTCAGCCAGAGGAGGCCTTCGCGCGATTTCACGCGGCCCGCGCATTGGCGCCTCTATCTCCAGACGATGGACACCCGCCCCCGAACCCGGATGACCCCATCCCCTATAAAATGCGCCCGCAGCCGGTGCCGTGTAACGTAACGGGCCTGGCGCTATCGGGCGGGGGCATTCGCTCAGCCGCGGTATGCCTGGGAGCGTTGCAGGCGCTATTCCATCATCACCGGCTCAAGTCGCTTGATTATCTCTCAACGGTATCCGGCGGCGGCTATATCGGATGTTGCCTGAGCGCCGCCATGAGCAAATCGCCCAAGGAGTTTCCATTTGGCGATGATGTATTTGACAACGACACCATTGCCCATCTGCGCAACTATTCAAATTATCTGTTGCCCAGGGGCCGAAGCAGCGTGCGCAACCTGTCCGAGGCCGCGGTGCTCATTCTCCGCGGCCTCTTGGCCAATTTGATTATCGTCTCAACTGTCATAATAGCCGCGGCGCTGATTACGCGCGGACTGTACCCAAGCAGACCGATGCTGGACCAGGGCGGCGTCGCGGTGCGCCTGATTTCGGCCTTAACGGCGCCTTTCGGTCTTGGCCTTCCGGCTCAGTCCCCTTTTTTCGCCACATCGCTGGCCCTCGCTCTTTTGGGCTACATCCTGATTTATTGGGCGATGTCGCGTTCAGCTTTCCCCAATGAAACAAGCGATACCAAAGGCGTGCTGCTTGCATCCGCCCGGCTGGCCTTGATAGCCACAGCCGTCTTGGCATTTCTCGACCTGCAGCCACTGGCAGTCGCCGAGTTTTACCGGCTCCCGGACGCATTCAAGATTTTGGGCGCCGATCATTGGAATTGGGTCGATCGAATAGGCACCGGCCTTGTCGCGTTCGCGACTGCCGTGTCGACCTTCGCCAGTACGATAGGTCATTTCCTGAAGAAGAGCGAGCGGGCGACGAACTACACAACGCTGCTGTTGCGCATCCTGGCCAAGGCGGCGGTTGTGCTGGCGGCCGCCATATTGCCGGTCGCCATTTGGATCGTCTATCTCGCCCTGACCAGCCGGCTCATCGAGCCCGCTCCCGATGCGCAATCGCAGATACTGCTTGCCCGCATGCTTATTGCCGTGGCATGCGGCGTGGGATTGAGCATGGCCTTCAGCGCCAACGGTTATTCCCTTCATCGCTTCTATCGGGATCGCCTTAGCAGAGCGTTCCTGTTCAAGGCCGATGGCACGTCCTCCGAACCGAAATGGATCGACGAGATCAAGTTATCCGAGTTACAGGAGGGCTTCGGGCCGTATCATATCATCAATGCGGCGCTGAACGTTCAAGGATCGGCGGAAGCCAATCGCCGGGGACGAAATGCGGACTTTTTCATCTTCACGCCTCACTTCCTTGGGAGCGACCTGACCTTCTATGCGGAAAATAAGAAGCTGGGTCATGTCGCGGTCAAGGATATGGAGGCAGTCGACACCCAGCTGAATCTGGGGACGGCCTTGGCGATTTCCGGTGCGGCCGTCTCGGCGAATATGGGCTCCAACACCGTTCGACTGCTATCGCCTACCTTGTCTCTCCTGAACATTCGGCTCGGATACTGGCTCAAGAATCCCCGTTTCCTGGCGCAGAAACTTGCGTGGCACGCCCTGCTTACCGGCGTCGTGAACCGGCTTTGGGGGAAGCTGTACCTGCTTCTGGAAATGCTGAATCTCTTGGACGAGAAGAAGTCGATTCTCTATCTCACGGACGGCGGCCATATCGAAAATCTAGGCATATACGAACTGCTGAAGCGTGGCTGCGAAACCATCGTAGTGGTTGACGCAGAGGCCGATCCGGAGCTTGCCTTCCCATCGCTGCTGAAACTTGAGCGATACGCGCGGATCGACCTCGGCGTTCGCATTGTACTCCCATGGGCAAACATTTCCCGCCTGGCGAACGTTGCCGCGTACAACATCGCCAAAGGATTGCCCTGTGCGTCCGGCGGGCAGCATTGTGCGGTTGGGCGGATCTTTTACGCCAATGGCACGAAAGGAATACTGGTCTATTTCAAATCCTCTGTAACCGGGGATGAAAAGGACTACATCCTCGACTACAAGCGCCGCAATCCGGATTTCCCTCACGAAACAACAGGCGACCAGTTCTTTTCCGAAGAGCAATTCGAAATGTATCGCGCCTTGGGCTATCACATTGTCGACGGCTTTTTCTCCGGAGAGCATCATTTCAGCTATGTGCAAGGCGATGATGGCTTCAAGGACCGAGCGGAGGCATTTAATGCCGTGCAAATGTCGATTCCGGTCTGCCCCTGACAAGGCGGAAGACGACCGGCTGTTGCCGTCAATATTGCGGCGATATGTAACGAAATTCGATTATGATGCTTCGTGGCAGCGAGCCTGAGTCGCGTTGTCTCAAGGGGAATTGAAATGACAGCTGTCATCGGCACGTGGCTCCGCGGGAGACACGCTTGTTGGGCTATTGCGGCGCTGCTTCTGGCGGGGAGCACGATCCCTGTCGCAAGTGCCGATCTGCCCAGTTTTGCGAAGCCGCAAAAAATACTGTGGCTTGACCAGGGCTGGGACACCGCCGGCTCCGACTGGTTTCATCACGCCGACCAGGGCACGCAGACCTTTCTGATCCCCTATGAGTGGTTCGTCGCCCTTGAGCAACCGGGCGTCTCGGTGACATCGCTTGGGCTGCTGGCCAGTCCCGATTATCTTGACCGTTATGGCTTTATCCCTGACGAAAAAACCGATGCGCTGCCGATAGGCTTCGCGCATGGCGGAACGGCTCTCACACCGAGCGGCGCAATCTGGAAAAATCCGGAGACCGGCGCCGCGATGACCAGTGTCGGTCTGACATGTGCCGCCTGTCACACCGGACGGCTCACTTACAACGGGACCGAGATCCGCGTCGATGGCGCCCCTGCCAATACCAACCTGAAGGAATTTCAGGGCAGCCTCGTCCTGGCGCTACTTGAGACAGCCGCCGATCCGTTGCGCCGTATCCGCTTTGAGAATCGTGTCCTGGGCGCGCGGGCGCCGCTGGTCGCTCGCCTGAAGCTGATCGGCCAACTGAACACGGCATTGGGCAGCTTTCTTCACGTCAAATCCCTGGAGGACCGGGTTGCGGCGCAAAGCGTAACGGAAGGGTATGGCCGCCTCGACGCCCTCAATCGCATCGGCAACCAGGTCTTTTCGCTCGATACAAAATTGGATGCCAACTATGCACCCGAAACAGCGCCGGTGCATTTTCCCCGCATCTGGGATGCATCATGGTTTCTCTGGGTACAGTATGACGGCTCCATCGAACAACCGATGGTCAGGAACGCCGGCGAGGCGTTAGGCGTGGGAGCACCCGTGACATTGTCGGGACAGCCCGATCAATTGTTCCGGTCCACCGTTCGTGTCGACACGTTGCACGATATCGAAAAGATGCTCGCGGGGCATACGCCACCGGACGCCCAGTCGGGCTTTACGGGCTTGAGAGCGCCGCGGTGGCAGGATGCCAAGCTGCATGACGTGTTGCCGCCGATCGATATGGCTCTCGCCGCCAAGGGACAGGCGCTTTATGCGAGCGTTTGCCAAGGGTGTCATCTCGCACCGGTCGGCGCGACGGCCTTTTGGTCATCCGACCGTTGGACCCAACTGAACGCTGCCGGCCCGCGGTATCTGAATCTCGAACTCATCCCGACCGAGCATGTCGGTACCGATCCCGCCCAGGCTGCAGGCCTGGCGAACCGGCAGGTCCAGGTGCCGCCCACGCTCGGGATCACGGAGACATCTTTTGGACCGGCGCTTGGCGACCTGGTCGGGAAGGTCGTCGTCAAATGGTACGACAATCAAAAACCGCCGGTACCCGCAGATATCCGGGACCAGATGAACGGGGGACGGCCAAATGGCATCCAAGCCAAGCTCGCCTACAAGGTCCGGCCGCTAGACGGCATCTGGGCGACACCGCCATACCTGCACAATGGATCGGTACCCACGCTTTACGATCTTCTTTCGCCGGTCGCCGAACGCCCGAAGACCTTCTATAGCGGTGGCCGCGAATTCGACCCGGTAAAGCTCGGGTTCAGAACGGATGCCG
>Ga0310811_10002160_pt1 | contig 24521 bp, 21 predicted proteins | sample YCmetagenome_FD_207642 | JGI IMG/M metagenome (GOLD analysis project Ga0310811, IMG submission 207642) | Soil microbial communities from experimental microcosm in Duke University, North Carolina, United States - YC | ecosystem: Engineered > Artificial ecosystem > Soil microcosm > Unclassified ... | reverse complement strand
CAAAAGCACGATGGGCGGCGCGGTGACAAGTGCAAGTGGCACGCAGCTCACGCTTGACTTCCAGGGCGGCAAGAAGACCATCGACGTGACGCCGGACACGAAGATCGTGAGCCTGGTTCCCGGCAGCGCCAGCGATCTGAAGGCCGGTGCGGCCATCATGATCCCGACGGCGACGCGCCAGGCGGACGGCACGCTGGCCGCCGCGCGGGTCACGGTCGGCCGTGATGTCGCGCCGCCGATGTGATCTTTATCTCTCCCCGCGTCGCGGGGAGAGGTCGGCTTTCGAGCGATAGCGAGAAAGCCGGGTGAGGGGCTGTGAAATTCCCCCTCACCCGGCTCGCGCTTTTCAAGTGCTCGCCACCCTCTCCCCGTAAACGGGGCGAGGGAAGAAAAGAACTACCCGCTCCTTCGCGTCGGCGCATGCGCCGAACCGCGCGCGCTGACGTCGAGATCAGCGGCGAGCTCCGGCATCTCGCGCATCAGTTTCACGAGACGGCTCTCGCGTCCGCCTTGCGCGCGCGCTTCGCGCATCTCCTCGATCGGCCGGCGCACCTCGTCGCAGCGCGCGAGCCCGTCGATGTCGGCGCCATGGTCGGCTAATTGCGCCAGGAGTGGCGTCAAGTCTTCGAGCTCATCGGCGACGACGTGGATGACGCCCGACTCCGATTGCAGGCGCCCGCTTACCGCGATGTAGCGCGCGCCGAGCACGATCGGGCGCGCTCGCTCGAACACCTTCGGCCAGACGATAGCGTTGGCGACGGCACTCTCGTCCTCGATGGTCATGAACACCACGCCCTTGGCCGAGCCCGGCCGCTGCCGGCAGGTGACGAGGCCGGAGATGCGCACGCGCGTGCCGGAGGCCACGGTACGAAGCGCTTCGTTGCGGATGATGCTGCGCTGCGCGAGATCGGCGCGCAGGAATTGCGCGGGATGCGCGCGCAGCGACAGCCGCAGGAAACGATAGTCGTTCACGACTTCCTCGCCGATGGGCATCGGGGGGAGGGCAACTTCGGGTTCGTGGCGGTTGTCATCGCCGGGCATTAAGGAATCGGGATCACCGGGACTCGGCGCTTCGCGCCGGCGCGGTGATGACAATGAATTCCTTCCAAACAACGGCAGATCATCGTCGCGGTCGCCGACGCGGCCGAGCGCCTTGGCCGCCCACAGCGCATCGCGCCGCGAGAGACCGAGCGAGCCGAAAGCATCGCCATCCGCCAGCCGCTCCAGCACGCGTGGGGCAAGGCCGGTGCGCAGCCACACATCGCGCACAGAGTCGTAGGGGTTTTCCCTCTCCCCGCTTGCGGGGAGAGGGTGGCGAGCAGCGAAGCTGCGAGCCGGGTGAGGGGGAGTGTGGATAGGCTCAGGCCCTGAAGAATCCCCCTCACTCGCCCCGTCTACGCTACGCTTCGGCGGGTCGACCTCTCCCCGCAAGCGGGGAGAGGTGCGCAATGCCATAATCACCTTCGCATCCTCCTCGCGCAGCCCTTTGATCTCGCGCAGTCCGAGGCGGATCGCGTGCGTGGTGCGGATATCCTCGCGCATCGCGCCGTGCATCGCGTGCAGATGCTCAGGTCTCCAGGCCGCCGGCTCCAGCGTCGAATCCCAGTCCGAATGATTGACGTCCGGCGGACGCACGTCGACGCCGTGTTCGCGCGCATCGCGCACGATCTGCGACGGCGCGTAGAAGCCCATTGGCTGCGCGTTCAACAGCGCGGCGGCAAAGACATCCGGATAGCGGCATTTGAGCCAGGCTGAGGCATAGACCAAGAGCGCGAAGCTCGCAGCGTGGCTTTCCGGGAATCCGTATTCGCCGAAGCCCTCGATCTGTCCGAAGCAACGTTCGGCGAAGTCGCGTTCGTAGCCGTTGGCCAGCATGCCGTCGATCATCTTGCGCTGGAAGGTGCCGATGGTGCCCGTGCGCTTGAACGTCGCCATGGCGCGGCGCAGTTTGTCGGCTTCCGCGGGCGTGAAGCCGGCGGCGACGATGGCGATCTTCATCGCCTGCTCCTGGAACAGCGGCACGCCGAGCGTCTTCTTCAAGACCGCTTCCAACTCTTTCGAGGGATAAGAGACCGGCTCGATGCCCTGCCGCCGCCGCAGATAAGGATGCACCATGTCGCCCTGGATCGGCCCGGGGCGCACGATCGCGACTTCGATGACGAGATCGTAGAAATTCGCAGGCTTCAGCCGCGGCAGCATGGTCATCTGCGCGCGGCTTTCCACCTGGAACACGCCGAGCGAATCCGCATGGCCGAGCATGGTGTAGACGGCGGGTTCTTCGGCGGGGATGGAGGAGAGATCGTAGCGCCGGGTCGTCAAAGAGGATGATGGAGAAAGCGCGTCTGGATAATGCCTCTCCACCAGATCCAGCGCCTTGCGCAGGCACGACAGCATGCCTAAGCCCAGCACGTCGATCTTGAGAATGCCGAGCGCGTCGAGATCGTCCTTGTCCCATTCGACGAAGGTGCGGTCCGCCATCGCGCCATTGCCAATCGGCATCACCTCGTCTAGCCGGCTGCGCGTGATGACGAAGCCGCCGACATGCTGCGAGAGATGGCGCGGGAAGCCATTGATCTCGGCGGCGAGCGCCGCGATCTGTCGCATGCGCGGGCTTTGCGGATCGAGCCCGGTGCGCTTCACCGCATCCTGCGACACGGCGCCGCCACCGCCGCCCCAGATCGACGATGACAGCGCGCCGATCGTGTCCTCGCTCAAGCCGAAGGCCTTACCGACCTCGCGGATCGCCGAGCGCCCGCGATAGGAGATCACCGTGGCGGCGATGCCGGCGCGCTCGCGGCTGTATTTCTTGTAGATGTACTGGATCACTTCCTCGCGCCGCTCGTGCTCGAAATCGACGTCGATGTCGGGTGGCTCGCGCCGCTCCGGCGAGATGAAGCGCTCGAACAACAGATCGGCACGCACCGGATCGACCTCGGTGACACCGAGGCAGTAGCAGACGGCGGAATTCGCCGCCGAGCCGCGGCCCTGGCAGAGGATGCCCTGGCTGCGCGCGTAATGGACGATGTCGTGCACGGTGAGGAAATAGGGCGCGTAGTCGAGCTGCGCGATCAGCTTGAGCTCGTGTTCGATGCTGTCGCGCACCTTGTCGGGGATGCCGTCCGGATAGCGCCGCGCCGCGCCGTCATAAGCAAGATGCATCAGCGCGTCCTGGGCATTGTCGAAGCCGGCGATGGTCTCGTCGGGATATTCGTAACGCAGTTCATCGAGCGAGAAGGTGAGGGCCTCGCTGAGCGCGAGCGTCTCCTCGATGGCTTCCGGCGCATCGCGAAACAGCCGCATCATCTCCCGCGGCCGTTTCAGGAAGCGCTCGGCATTGACGGAGAGCTTGCGGCCGGCGCGATCGATGGGGGTCTTCTCGCGGATGCAGGTGAGCACATCGGCAAGCATGCGCCGGTCGGGATGATGGAAGTGCACGTCGTTGACCGCGATCAGCGGCACGCCGGCCGCGCGCGCGGTCTCTTTCAAGCGTGCAAGCCGCGCGCGGTCGCCGCCGCGATAGAGCATCGAGGCGGCGAGACGCAAGCGGTTGGGCGCGATGGTGCGTAAACTTGAGAGGACATTGTGTATCTCTGCCGCGCCACGCGCGCCGCCACCTTCTCCCCGCAAGCGGGGAGAAGGAAGCACCACCAGTTCGAGCCCGAATACATGCGCGATGAGGTCGTCGAGCGTGAGAATGCACTCGCCTTTCTTTCCGCGCAGGTTGCCGACGGTGAGCAGGCGCGTGAGCCGGCCCCAGGCGGCGCGATCGCGCGGATAGGCGAGGATGTCCGGCGTGCCGTCGGCAAAGACGAGCCGCGCGCCGGGGTGATAGCGCAGCGCAAGGTTCTGCTCGCGCTTGGCCAGATGCGCGCGCACCACGCCGGCCACCGAATTGCGGTCGCACAGTCCGATGCCGGTCAGTCCCGCATGCTGTGCCTGCACCATCAGTTCCTCAGGGTGCGAGGCTCCGCGGAGGAAGGAGAAGTTCGAGGTGACGGCGAATTCGAGGTAACGCATGGGACTGACTTTGTCGTGTCATGCCGGACGGCGCGAAGCGCCGGACCCGGAATCCAGAAACAATGTAAGCCGTATGGTTCTGGATTCCGGGTTCGCTCGCTTACGCTCACGCCCCGGAATGACGCAGAACAAATTATGCAAACGTCCCGTGCAGGAACCATGTTGGTGCGGCGGCGCTCTGCACGAAATTGCGATAGAGACCGGCGCGGAACAGCCAGAAGCGCAGGCCGCTTTTGTCCTCGACGCGGAAGTAATCGCGCGCAAGATTTCCTGAAACCTGCCCGCTGTGTTCGCTCCACCAGGCGCCTTCGATGCGCTCGGGCCCTTCCGCCGCGATCACTTCGTGCAGCGCGCGCCGCCAGCGAAAGCGTAAAGGCGGCCCGTCCGGCACTTCCGCCACCGCCTCGATCGGCTCCGGCCGTGTGAACAGCCGCAGCGGACGCGGCGACAAATCCACGTCGTCGCGATAACGGCGGAATGCTGCCCAGCCGTCGTCGGTACCGGTCATCTGCGCCGGCACGCTTCCCGCGGCGAACTCCGGGATATGACTGTCCTGCGCGATAAGCCTACGCACGCGCTGGCTGCCGAGCCGCGCGCTCAGGTGATCCACCAGGCGGCCGATCGCCGCCGCATCCTCGCGCCTGTCGATGCCGATCTGCTCGGGCGCACACGGCTCGGCCACCGTCACCGACAGCCGCGCCATGTCGAAGCCGAAGCCGGGATCGAGCATGTCGGCGAGCGCCGCCAGCCGCTCGACGAACAGCGCGCGGATGTCGTCCGGATCGCGCAGTGGCCGCGAGGTGCCGGCCGCAATGCGGCGCACCGCGCCGTCGGTGCGGAACAAGGTCAGCTCGATGCGGCGCGCGCCGTCACCGCGCCGCTCCAGCGCGACTTTCAATCGCCCAGCCAGCCGCGCGGTGATCGCCAGCACATCATCCTCGCGCGCGATCGGCTCGGCGAAACGCTGCTCGGCGACGTAAGGCGCGACCGGCAGCCGCGGCGTCAGCGGCTCGTCTTCGATGCAGAGCGCGCGATCGAACTGGCGCAGCAACTCCGTGCCGAAGCGCGCGGTGAGCGGTGCGCGCGGCAAATCGACGATGTCGCCGATGCGTTTCAAGCCGACGCGGGCGAGCGAGGCCACCGTTTCGGGGGCAAGCCGCAGCGCTGCGAGCGGCAGCGATGCCAGGAGCGTGCGCTCGGTGCCGCGGGCATGGCTTCCCGGTTTGCCGAAGCGCGCGGCGGCCCAGGCGGCGCCGATGCTGCCGGCGATGGCGATCGAAAAGGCGAAGCCCGCCGCCTCCAGCCGGCTGCTGAGATCGGCGACCAGCGCATCCTCGCCGCCATAGAGATGCGCGCAGCCGCTGATGTCGAACAGCAAGCCGTCGGGTGCATCACAGGCGACCAGCGGCGTATAGCGCAGGCACCAATCGGCGATGTTCTCGAGCAGAGATGCGTCGGCTTCGATGTCCTCAGGGATGACGTCGAGCACAGGATGCATCGCGCGCGCTTGCGCGAGCGCCAGGCCGGGCGTCAGGCCGAGTTTGTCCGCTGCATCATCGACTGCGACCACTAGCTCGGCATTGCCGCGCTTGCCGGTGACGATGAGCGGCGCTCTTTGCCTACTACGCGACCTGGCTATGCGGTCGGTCGAGAAGCGGCGTAGCCACAGGCTGAGCATGCGTTGTAAGGCGGAAACGCTCATCGATGTCACTCCATTGCAGGATCCATGATCCGGTCGGGCCGCGGCGGTTGCGCGTGAGGGAGACGGCGAAGCAGGGGACGTGTTCGCTTTCACTTCCGATACCCCCGATGTCATTCCGGGGCCGGCCGGAGGCCGGAACCCGGAATCCAGACGCCAGCACGGTGCTTGTTTCTGGATTCCGGGCTCGCTCGCTTCGCTCGCGCCCCGGAATGACGGAGACGAAGGAGGGTGAGGCCCCCACGAGCCAGCGTGTCGCGGCGGTGGATGCATCCGTGGGCGGCGTTGCGCGCAACAGAAGCGCCAGCGCGCCGCTTTCGGCGGCGGCGAGCGAGAGCCGTCGCACCGCCACGCTGTCGATTTCGCCGTCGCGCATTTCGCCGATCACTGCCGTGATCGCACGGCAGTGCAGCGCCTCCTCCATCGCCCAGAGGAGGTCGCGTTTGCGCGCGGCCTGAACCGTCACGAGCCGTTCCGGCCTCAGGCCGAAAGCCTCGAACCCGGGCCCGTAGAGCGCGCCGCTCTCGCTTTGCGCCATGTCCTCGGCGATCCAGACGAGGTGTCTTCCGTCATGGGCGGCCTTGACCCGGCCATCCACGTCTTGCCTGCTGGGCGCGGATGCCCGGCACAAGGCCGGGCATGGCGATGAGAGCCCCAGCACGAAGCCCGCTGCCGACGCCATGTGGGCCTCGCTCGCGGCCGCGATCTCGTGCAGCGCGCCGCGCGCCAGGCCGCCGCCAAGGATGTCGTCGATGGCCTCGACGCCAAGCGGCGAAAGACCCGGAACGTCGTCGATCCCGGGCGGCTTTTGCAAGGTCTGCAGGCGTTGGCGCAGTTCTTCCAGCATGAGATAAGTCTTTGAAGATGCAAGCTGAACCGGCCTCTTCTGAAAGCCGCCCTGCCGCATCGTCCCTTATGTTCTCTGTTTGTTCTAATGTGCCCCCTGCATCCGAAAGGGTCAAGCCGCAAGGGAATGGGGCATGCTGGGCAGCGGCTCCCAGACTTAGACGTCCGGCGCAGGACGAGCCTGAAACAGCCCGCACTTCCTAAACGTGAGTCACGTACAGGACAAAGACTGCCGCCGCGAGGACGGTCGCCAGCCAGACAAGCCGGGGATCAGCCTGAGTGTTTTTGGGTTCGGTGTGCTTCGTCTTCATGCGGGGCCTTATTCAACTTATGTGCCAGAACCCCGCCGGCAGCCTTTCGTTCGCTCAATCGCCCGTGAACTTGGATATCGCCGTAGGTCAAGCCGATCGCAGCCACGCTTGCCCGCGTGCCGTGAGCATCAGGCGTTGTTCGCGCATGCTGCCGCCGCCCTCGAACTGAATCAGCCCGTCCGCGATCGCATCCTCCCAGATCGAGAGATGCGGACAACTGCGCCGCCACGCCTCAGCCTCTGCGTAGCTGCGCGGCTTCTCCGCCACCCAGGCGAGAAACTGCTGCGTCAGTGCATGCGCTGCGTTCGACATGACGGCACCCTTAAACACAGCCTGTACGGATCAGCCGATGGCACCTCAAGACGCCGCTGCCCGCTCCACGGTCTTGATCTCCACTTCCGATTCCAGCGTCCGGTGCACCGGACATTTGTCGGCGATTTCCATCAGCCGCTGGCGCTGCTCCGCCGTGAGGTCGCCTTCCAATGTGATTGCGAGGTCGATGTGGTCGATCATACCCTCCACCGTCTCGCAGTTCTCGCAGTCCTTCGCATGAATCTTGTTGTGCGCCAGCCGCACCGATACCCGCGACAGCGGCAGCTTCTTGCGCTCGGCATAGAGCCGCGTCGTGATCGCGGTGCAGGCGCCCAGGCCGGCGAGCACGAGGTCGTAAGGGCCCGGTCCGGTGTCGCCGCCGCCGACCTTCACCGGTTCGTCCACCAGGAAGCGATGCGGTCCGCTCAGGACCTCCTGCTGGTATAGGCTTTGGCCGGTCTCGCGCACCAACACGGTGCCGGTCTCGACCTCTTCTTCGGTCATGCCTTCCGTCTCTTCGACATAGCGCGCGGCCCAGGCGCCAATCACATTGGCGACGTAGACGGCGTCGCTTCGCTTGCTCAGCAGATGATCGGCGCCGGCCAGCGAGACGAAGCTCTTGGGATGTTTGGCGTGCGTGAAGATATAGGTGGCGTTGTCGATGCCGACGGTGTCGTCGGTCGGCGAATGGAACACCAAGAGCGCCTTGTGCAGCGTGGGGATCGCCGCATGCAGCTTGCTCTCGGCGACATCGTCGAGGAATTCGCGCCTGATGCGGAACGGCCGACCGACGAGCGAGACTTCCACTTCGCCCTGGGCGCGGATCGCCTCGACCTTGTCCTTGAACAGGCCGGTGACATGCGCGGGATCGCTGGGCGCCGCGATGGTCACCACCGCGCGCGCCTCGGCAACGCGATGCGCCGCCGCGAGCACCGCGGCGCCGCCGAGGCTGTGCCCGATCAGGAGTGCCGGTGCCTCGTGCATCTTGCGCAGATGGTCGGCGGCGGCCACGAGATCCTCGACGTTCGAGGAGAAATGCGTATTGGCAAATTCGCCCTCGCTCGCCCCCAGCCCGGTGAAGTCGAAGCGCAGCACGGCGATGCCGTTCATCGCCAGCCGCTCGGCGATGCGCTTGGCCGCGAGGTTGTCCTTCCCGCAGGTGAAGCAGTGCGCGAACAGCGCAAAGGCGTTCGGCTTGCCGATCGGCATGTCGAGCACCGCGGCGAGCTTCTCGCCTTGGGCGTTGGGAAATTCGAACTTCTCGCTGCGCATCTCGGCACTCCTTCGGCGAATCCTCACCGCCGATGCTATCGGCGAAAGCATCCGCCGTCGCCTCACAGGCTTGCGATAACGTCTTTGTCATCCCGGGGCACTCCGACAGGGAGCGCCCGGCCGAATCAGATGCAAGCGCCCGCACCGTTTCTGGATTCCGGGCTTGATCGCAACCGCAGCGACGCCGAAATTTTTCCGCCATGCAAGGGTGGTATCGCGACGTGATTTGCTTCGCGCGCGGAAATGATCCTGAATAAGCGTCGGCAGGAGTTTGGCGACATGAGTATGCTCGATAGCCGTTTCAATCAGATGTTCCCGGTCCTCGATACCGTGCAAATTGAAAACGCCGCACGGTTCGCCAGCGCGCAAGCCGAAACATTTGCGCCCGGCGCGCTCATCTACGACGTCGGCGTGCGCGACGTGCCGTCCTGGCTGGTCTTGCAGGGTGGCATGGAAATCAGCCGCCGCGATGGGTTGCATCGCGTGTCCTCGGTCGTGTCTCTGGGCGATGGCCAGTTCAGCGGCGAAGTGAGCCAGCTCTCGGGCCGCGGCACGCTCGCCTCCGGCCGCGCCGGGCCGCAGGGCTGCATGGCGCTGCCTTTCGATGCGGCGCATATCCGCGCGCTGATGATCGGGTCCGCCGAACTCGGCGAGCTTATGATGCGCGCCTTCATCCTGCGCCGTGTCGGGCTCATCCAGGAAGGCGGCGCAGGCTCGCTGCTGATCGACCACGGCACGTCGCCCTGCCTCATTCGCCTGCAAGGCTTCCTCGCGCGCAATGGCTATCCCTGCACGGTGATGGACGCGGCGCACGACGAAGAGGCACGCGCTTTGATCGAACGTCTCGGCGTCCAGCCCGCCGAGCTGCCGCTCTTGGTGTGCCCGAACGGCGACGTGCTCAAGCGGCCGACCAATTCGGAGGCCGGCATGTGCCTCGGCATCACGCCGGTGCTCGATCCGAACATCGTTTATGATGTGGCCGTGGTCGGCAGCGGTCCGGCCGGTCTTGCCGCTGCGGTCTATGCCGCGTCGGAAGGCTTGTCGGTCATTGTGCTGGATCAGCGCGCCTATGGCGGGCAGGCGGGCGCGTCGGCGCGCATCGAAAATTATCTCGGTTTCCCGACCGGCATTTCAGGTCAGGCTCTCGCCGGACGCGCCTTCACCCAGGCGCAGAAATTCGGCGCCGAGGTCGCTATTCCGCTCGAAGTCTCGCGGCTCGATTGCGGCGGACCCGATCGCTGCGCCGGCGATCCGTTCCGTGTGGAGATTTCCACCGGCTGCACGGTGCATGCGCGCACGGTGGTGATCGCTTCAGGCGCGCGCTACCGCCAGCCCGACATTCCGAACCTGGCGGACTTCGACAGCAACGGCGTGTCGTATTGGGCGTCGCCGATCGAGGCCAAGCTGTGCGAGGGCGAGAACGTCGCCTTGATCGGCGGCGGCAATTCGGCGGGGCAGGCGGTGGTCTATCTCGCGCCGAAGGTCAAACATCTCACGCTCGTCGTGCGCGGCAGGGGACTTGATGCCAGCATGTCGCGCTATCTGATCGAGCGCATCAGTGCCCTGCCGAATGTCGTGCTCAAGACCGGCACCGAGATTGTTGGGCTTGAAGGCCGCAGCACCGGCGGTCTCGCTTCCGCGATCTTGCACGATCGCGCAAGCGGCGCGAGGTGCAATATGCCGCTGCACCATTTGTTCCTGTTCATCGGCGCCGAACCGAACACCGGATGGCTGGAGAACTGCGTCGACATGGACGGCAAGGGCTTCGTCTTGACCGGGGAGCGTTTCGCCGTATCCGGTATGAGCCGCAGGCCGATGCCGCTCGAGACCAGCATGCCCGGCGTCTTCGCCATCGGCGATGTGCGCGCGGGCTCGACCAAGCGCGTCGGCGCGGCGATCGGCGAGGGTGCCGCCGTCGTGGCGCAGATCCACCAGGTGCTGGCGCTGGCGCAAGTGCCGGCGCAGGTGGCCGCGGAGTAGGTGAGGCACGTGTGTGCGGGCGGGGCGCGGTACGCCTAGCCCGGCACGTGTCCCCACAGGTCGAGGATGACGCTGGCTCCCGGCACGAACAGATTTGCGTCGACTTCGATGGCGCTGAACGGGACGCCTGACCGCCGCAGGTCTTCGTCCCAAGCCATGAAGCCGCTGCGGAATTGCCCCAAGTCGGCATGGAAATGCAGTGCGCGCACCGTCTGATCCAGGCTGCTGCCCGCGGCGGTGAAGATGTGCGTTGCCTTGGCGAGAATATCCATCATCTGGGCGTGCGCGCTGTCATGGAAGAACGGCGCCTCGCTGGGCGCCGCGGCCGCAGCGCAAAGGCCGCCGTTCTCGACAGCCATCAGGCCTGCGACGAACAGCACGCCGTCGAACACGCGAGCCGCCACCATGTCGTCAGCGATCAGCGCAACGTCGCAGTCCACGTCGCGCATGCGTTCGGCTGCCGACTCGTGTGCGGCAACCAAGTTGACCTCGATGGTCGCGTCGCGGCTGCCGAAGGCAGGGTGACGCACCGGCACCACCGTGGTGGGAGGCACGCGGCCGCTGAAGGCCCGCGACCACGACTGCCAGAATGCGGGCAGATCCTCGGCATGACTCAGATAGACTTGCGCCTTGAGCACCAAACCCAAATGGCTTCCGGCGGCAGTGAGTGCCGGGACCAGTCTCTCTCGGACAAGATAATCGGTTTCGCGCTTGATGCGCGTTCCGCTCCATTGCTGGCCTTCCGGCATCATCGCCACTGCCGCCACATTGCCGCCGGCATCACGCGCCAGCTGGCCGGCCACGAAGATCATGTCGCCCACCCGCAGGCACGGCGCGTAGCCTGACGTTTGCGGGACATTCAGGCGATCCGTGCCGGCGGCGCGGCACTCGTAGCCGCTCTCTAGGGTCGCGGCCATGACCTGCACGTCCATCGATGCGTTCAAGTTCAGCAGACGGCTGACGATGATCGATGTGCTCGGTGCGACCTGGCCGGCCAACGCGGCCTTGCGCACTTCATGATACGGATCAACGAACGTAGGTGACGGATAATATTGATCCAGGCGCGCCACGTTGCTCAGCGCACTGCCCGCGGCGGTCAACTGCGTTCCCATGTCGCGAAAAATGGCTGCCGCTTCGCGTTGCGCCTGCGGCGGGGCGCCGAAGGGGCGCCCCGGCCGTTCGACCCCCGGGTCCAGCAGACCGTCCGGGCCTATTGCGCGCAAACCTGTTCCGAACACCCAACGGCCGGCGCGGACGTAGGGTGCATGAACCACACCCGGCGCGTAGGTGTGGGTTGCCAACCGAGTAATGGTCACAGGGACTGTTCCACGAGTTCGTCGGGCCGCTCAATTGACGGTCACGCCGGCGGTCTTGATGACATCCCCCCAGCGGGATTGTTCCGACTCAAGAAAGGTTTTGAACTCTTGCGTCGTATCGGTGCTCGCCTCAAGCGATTGTTTGGCAATGAAGCTCTGCACTTCGGGGGAGGCGACCGCCGCGCGCAGTTGCTTGTTCAGTTCCTCGACGATTGGGCGCGGTGTGCCTTTCGGCGCGACCAACCCAGACCACACGTAAGCTGAAAATCCTGAAAACCCCGATTCCGCGAGCGTCGGCACATCAGGCAACAATGGGGATCGGGTATCTCCTGTTATCGCGAGTGCACGCAACTCGTGCGCCTTGATATGCGAGACCATGGCCGACAGGCCCGGCATGACCGTGGGCACCTGCCCGGAAATCACGTCCAAGACGGCCGGGCCGCTGCCACGATAAGGGACGTGCACCATCTTGAGACCCGCGCGCGTCAGGAACATTTCCATGAAAAGTTGCTGCGCGCTCCCGTTTCCAGACGACGCGTAATTGATCTGGCCCGAATGCGCTTTGATGTAATCGATAAACTCGGCGAGGGTGTGCACCGGCATTTTGGGATTCACCACGAGCACGCCTGGCTCGCGGGTGAACGATGAGATCGGTTCGAAATCGGCAACGGGGTCGAAAGAAAGGTGCTTGAACAGGGCAGAGGCCCAGACTTGTGGGTTGGACATCAGCAGGAGTGTATAGCCGTCCGGTGCGGCGTGCGCGACATACTCGGTGCCGAGCATCGCCCCGGCGCCCGGCTTGTTTTCAATGACGATGCTTTGATTCATCTGCTTGGACATCTGTTGGGCGATGGCGCGCATGGGCACGTCAGACGAGCCGCCCGCAGAGTATGGCACGATGATATGGATCGGAGAGGATGGATAACTCGCGGCGCGCGCGAACGCGGTGAATCCGAAGACCAGTCCGAGCGATAAGCCGAAACGCAAGAATCTTTGAAAGTTCACGGTTCTCTCCTGACCAGCGGAATACACGCGAAGTGCCCAGGCAAGCCCAGTCCCGATCCAACAGCAATTATCATGCCGATCGTAATCGTTGAGTTCAATATGCGGATACGCCAGCCGATCGTTTGTCACCTCAATGAGCTCAAGGCGCGGGTCGGTAGACGTGAAGCGCTGCGCCGGTGTCGTAGGTCTGCGCCTCGATGAGTTCGAACCGGAGCGGCGCCGTATTCCTGAACAGAGGGAGCCCTTCCCCGAGTGCCACCGGTTGCAGGACGAGGCGGTATTCGTCGACGAGCCGAAGCCGGGACAGCGCCTGCGCGAAAACGGCTCCGCCCCAGGCGATCATGTCCTTCTGGGTCTCGCGTTTCAGCGTGGCGATCTCATCGGCCAAGTTGCCACGCGCGATGCGCGATTGCGGCCACTCTGCGCGCTCCAGCGTTCTTGAGAATACGACTTTCGGGACGTCGTTCATCGGTGCGGCGTAGGCATCGTCGGAGACCGGCCAGAACGCGGCCATCTCCTCATAAGTCGCGCGCCCCATGAGGTGGAAGCCAACGTCGCGCATCCATTCGAGCTTACGCCGCTTGAGGGCGGGGTCCTCTGGCGGAAGCCCCCAGCTACCCGCTCCGTGCCGTCCGGGTCGGGCGACCAACCCGTCGAGCGATACGCTCATCGACAGTATCAGCTTTCCCATAGGCTCTCCCTGTGTGCGCTATCCGCGCGCTCTCGTTTGCCCTTTGGATTCGCACACAAGACCGCTCAAGGGAAGAATCCGCTTTGAGCCGAAGGGACTTAGCGCCCGGTTTCACGAAAGCAACGGTGTCATTCAAGACATGCTATCCTGCGTAACAACTCTGTTCATAGGCCGATCGATGCCAATGACCGGACGTGTGTACGCTTTCTACATCGCGACTTTGTTTGCGGGAGCCGCCGCAGTTGTCCTGGCGTCTTCCGTCTTGGCCGTGCGTGGGCGCGACCATTTCGCGGCCATAAGGGCCGGCCATGGCAGTTCCTGGTATCAAGATATGGGAGGTGCGTCGGTCACAGAAATTCAGGACCAAGACATCTTTTTCCACGACATTGGAGCCTCGATCGCCAATCTGAAAAAGGCGGATGTCGTCATCGTCGGCTCATCGCTTGTGGCTTTTGCAATCGACGGCCAAACCGCACAGGAAGAATTGACCGAGAAGGATGGCCTAAGCTTTTACAACATGTCGTTTGTCGGCATTGCGAGCGGCGAGTTCACGCGCCGTATTGCCAAGAAATATGCCATCCATCCGAGGCTTTGGATCATCAATGCCGACGATGGAAGCCCCGCCGGCGGCTTCTTCTCCAATGATGTTCAACGATACTTCTCGAGCGACGTGAAGCCGATTGCAGCCATGCAACATACCAGGCTGGCTGCCTATAAGGACGTTGTTCGCAGGAACATGCGGTGGCGAGGGGAACAGTTGTTCAAGGCTGCGTTTAATTCGGCGGCCCTCGAGAACCCCAAGCGTGTCAACATTCCGCAATTCTATAGAGATGCGGACAGCGGCAATTATGATTTCAAGTCTTTTCCGCGGTATCTCGCGGTCGACAATCCGTCTGTTCTGATCACGCGCCCGGCAGACTGTCACACGACCACGCAAGCCATCCAAATGGCGCGCTCTTTTATGCAGGATATGGAAGGTGCGGTTATTCTAACGCTCATTCCAAATACATATTACTGCGAACAACAGGCGCACGAGATCGCCAAGGCTCTCGGCATCGAGGCGGTTCTTACCGGCAGCCTGCAATACTCCTCGTGGGACGGCGGAGGGCATCTTGATCATCGCGGCGCCGTAAAGTTCAGCTCGGACCTGTTTGGCGCTCTCAAACACTCGGCAACATACCAACGTATGGCCGCCGAGCGCCGCTCTCAACGGGAGCGCAGGAGCGGACAAGCTGCCACCGTGGACTGACGGAGAAAATCACGGCGCGCAACAGGTTTCCGCGGCGCTCCGTGACAAGGCCTTAGTCTTTCCCTCCCGGCCGCGCCGTCGCCGGCGCGTGCGGATTGCCTCCGCTAAAATTCACGTCTTGGCTGGCAAAGCGCGGCGACGTCATGCTCGGGAAGACGTCGTCCTTGAAGATCAGCGCGTGCGTCAGCGCCGCGCCCAGATGCGCGAGGAAGGTCGCAAAGAGCAGCAGCGCCAGTACCGTGTGCGTCTCGCGCAGCACGGCATAGAGTTCCGGGCTCTGCGGCATGATTGGCGGCAGTTGCAGCGCGCCGTAGAGCACGATCGGGTAGCGCGCCGCCGACAGCATGGCCCAGCCGACAATCGGCACCGCGAACATCAGCGCGTAGAGCACGACGTGCGAGCCGTGCGCCGCGAAGCGCTGCCAGAACGGCATTCCGTCCGGCAGAGGTGGCGGTGGATTGATGAGCCGGTTGATTAGACGGATCGCGACGAGGAGCAGGATCAGGATTCCCAGCGGCCGGTGGAGCACGATGAGGCTGTGATAAGCGGAGACCGAGCTGACCATGCCGATGCCGATGAAGAGCATCGCCAGGATCAGGATCGCCATCGTCCAATGCAGGATACGCGAAAAGAGCGTGAAGGGGCGATGCTGCGCCATGGTCATAAGCCTTTGCCGGTGACTTGAACCGCGCTCGGCGACTTCTTCTCGCCCTCACGCCGGGTGAACGATTCCGAGTAGACGGCCGATCTGGCGCTGAGCAGCGGATCGTCGGACGGCGCGATGCCCGAAGGCAGGACGAGCGGATCGAAATTGATGTCGCGGCAGTTGTCGAGTACTTCAGTCTCCGCGTGGTCGATCGTCAGCACGCCGACGTCCAGCTGCTCGCGATCGGCGGGCCACGGTATCGTCGGGTCATTGGTCACATCGCTCGGCTGGCCGACGGTGATGATCAGATGCCACTGTAGCGGGCCGCGTGCGACGCGCGCGAGCATGGCATCGAACAGATAGTTCTTGTCCCCGCTCTTGGCCTGTTCGGGGTTTTCCGGTGCGAATGGCTCGGTCGGGACCATGGACCATCGCACCGGCGTTACAACGCCCGCGGCATTGACGAAGCGGAATGCCATGAGGCCGTTGAAGCGCGAGTCGGCAAAGCCCGACGAAAACGGGGTGCTCATGATGATCTTGATGGCAGGTTCAAACTCGGGATGCGCGGCGCTGTAGGCGGCCATCTTTGCCGGGTCCGGCTTTCCCGTCGCCGGGTCGGGCGCCGAGGCGAGGATCTGCTCGTAAAAAGCGCCGGGATCTTTGGCGACGAAAACCGGGATGTTGATCATCGCTGTTCGCCACTCTTCCGCTCCTGGGGGACGGAAGCGCAAACCCATCGCACGTACGTCCGCCGGCCCGTCCGGCATATGGGGATGTCCGCCGGCAAGCGAGAAGCGGCCCTCGACCGGCACGCGGCCGGATGCAAACACGGCCGCTTTGGATAAACGCACGCCTTGGCCATTGCTCTCGAAATTGCCAGTGATGCAGACACCTTTGGCGTGGTTGCGGCGGAAGCCTGCATGGATTCCGCCGTTCACCTGCTGGAATCGATCGACGAACTCCGCCTGGCTGAGACGCCCCGGTGTCAGCCAACCGCCGACATAGGCAAAGCAAACCACGATGGCGAGAATGACGACGCCGATCGCCGCCAGTCTGGGAAGCGCGGCTTCATTGAAAAGGGATGAGAGCTGATATCGTTGTGAGGCCGTTGGATCTTCAGGCAATCGTCCGCTCCTCGATGGGACGGTACATCAAAGCACCGCCGGGAATGACCTCGTGCGGCCGGAGCGTGCTGGAGAGATTGCTCGTCAGAACGCAAAAACGATCGGATCGCGACTTGTGGCAACCCTTACGCTTTCACTTGTCCGCCGCCTCCTCTGAACCTACGTGGTGCGCATTGCTGCCGTCTTGTTACGGATTGCCGGACTTGTCGTGCGATTGTTCAATCGATGTCGTTCATGTGTACCCGCGCGCCAAATCGTGCCGGATCGGCCCAGCCGCCGATCGTTCATCTCTGGCGTCAGACGTTCGATCCGCCCGCCTGTCTGGCGTGGACCATTCTGCGCTCGTCGATGACTGCAATGATGAAAGATATGGAAAATGCGGCGGTAAATATCCAGGCGAATATCCCCGCGGTCATTCTGAGCGTGTCGCCATAAGGCTGTCCGCTCCACATCAGCGCCGCCGTTCCGACGGTCAATGCCACGGCCAAGCAGATGCCCATGATGCCCATGAGGATCAGTCGGATCGTGTCGCGAGAAAAGGCATTCCCAGCCATGTCGTCCCCCTCTTGGCGAGTGCCTCGAGCGAAAGGCTAACACGGCTTCTTTAACGAATAGGGCAGCGACGCTGTCGTAATGCCCGAGACGCGCTTTGTCATATGCCTGACGTTGACATGGCGTACCCAATGCCGCCGGCACGCGGGCGGGCTAATCTTCCCCGGCGATATGTCTTTGCCGGATGCGCCTGACCATCCACCAGATCGCCAGCACGGCGATGGGGACGAACAACGCGGTGGCGACCGGCGTGTCGATGGGCAGGCCTTTCTCGTGCAGGCCTTCCGCCACGTGTCCGAACAGGCTCACCACGTAGTAGCTGATCGCGGCGACCGACAAGCCTTCCACCGTGGTCTGCAAACGCAATTGCAGCCGCGTGCGCGCATTCATCGATCGCAGCAAATCGCGGTTCTGCTGCTCGAGCTCGACGTCGACGCGCGTGCGCAGCAGGTTGGCGGCGCGCGCGAGCTTCTGCGACAGCGTCGCCTGTCGCTCCTCTGTGGTGACGCAGGTGCGCAGCGCCGGCGCCATGCGCCGCGCCAGGAACGACGACCAGGTGGGGAAGCCTTCGACCGGCCGCTCGCCGATGGTCTCCAGCCGAAGCTGTACGATCTCATTGTAAGCGCGGCTGGCGCCGAACCGGAACATGCTCGCTGCCGCGCCCGCTTCCAGTTCGGCGGCGAGCGCGGTCAATTCGTCGAGCAGGCGGTGATTGTCGCTGAGCCCGCCCGACCGCTGCATCTCGTCGGTGACTTCGGCAAGCCGTGCTTCGATACGGCCGATCGACGGCGTCAGCTTTTGCGCCTCGGGCAGGCCGAGCAGCGCCAGCGTGCGATAGGTCTCCAGCTCGACGATGCGCTGCACCAGCGCGCCGGCGCGGTCGCGATCGAGCCCGCGGTCGAGCAGCAGCACGCGTACGAAGCCGGACGTATCGGCCTGGAAGTCCGTCGCGAACAAAGCGTCGCCGCCCGTGTTTTCCGCCACCGCGAGGCTGGCGCGGTCGAACAGTTGGCCGATGGTCACGTTGGTCTCGGTATCGCGCATCAGATGCAGGTCGAGCGCGACCAGCACCGGGCCGGGCTGCGGCACTGCGCCCATCGGCGTCGCGAGCGAGGCGGCCGCCGGATGAAAGGGCACGTCGCCGTCCGCCGGCAACTCCCAAGTATATGTGGTGAATTCGGAATGCTGCTCCCAGCGCAGCACGCCACCGCCCAGCTTGACGCGATGTTGCTTGGCGCCGTCTTTCGGCAGGTCGAGGCCGCGCGTTGCGCAAAATTCGACGAGGGCCGCGCGATCGGCCTTCGCCGCCTCGCCGGCCGTGTCGAACGCAAAATGCAGGATGCGGCGGGGCGATTCGATCGGCGTGAAAGGACGCGCATGCACTTCGGCCAGAACCGCCGCCCGCAGCGGGTGGGGTTTGAGCCGCGCGCGGTCACTGATGGTGACATCCGCCGTCATGGGGACCATCCGGTGGCATGGGGGAGAAAAATTGGCAAGGCGCGGGGTTATTGTCTCTGGTGCGGAATTTGCTTGCACTCAGGATGCCAATGATGGGCACCGAGACAGGGAGCCGAACATGACCCGGGACGGATTGACCGAAAAGCTTCTCGATATCAAGCGCGAGAAAGGCTGGACGTGGAAATACATCTGCGACGAGATCGGTGGCATGTCGCCGGTGCTGATCACCGGCGCGATCCTCGGCCAGATGAAGCTGACCAAGCCGCAGGCGGCCAACGCGGCCAAGCTGTTCGGCCTGTCGCAATCGGAGGAGCGCCTGCTCAACGAAGTGCCGATGCGCGGCACCGGCACGCCGATGCCGCCGACCGATCCGCTGATCTATCGCCTGTACGAACTGGTGATGGTCAACGGCCCGGCGATGAAGGCGCTGATCGAGGAAGAATTCGGCGACGGCATCATGTCGGCGATCGATTTCGACATGGCGATCGACCGCCAAGCCGACCCTAAAGGCGATCGGGTGAAGCTGTCGATGAGCGGCAAATTCCTGCCGTACAAGTACTACGGGGCGACGGGGAACAGTCTGGCCTATGGGCTGAAGGAGGAGTGAGCTTTCTCAAACCGCGCTCATCCTGCGATCCGAGTCTTTGGCTGTTGTGCAGTGCTTCGAGAATAGACGCGCTGCGCTTTTGACATGACATGCCCGTAGACCGCGCGATCATCCGCGATTAGCATCAATCCAAAATATCGGTCCGTCCGCGCAGTGCGGGCGGATCGGGCGCGACCGGTCAACAACCGGCGTGTGGATTAGGGAGAGAGCCTATGGCGGACGATACGATTCCGCGGCGCCGGTTTTTGCTCGGCGCCGGCCTCGCAGGTACGGCCATGGCGGCTGGCCTCGCATCCGAAGTTCCCCTTGCACAGGCTGAAACATCATCTGCGTCACCGGCGTCACCGGCCGCACCAGCGTCCGCAGCTCCAGCCGGTGCCGAACCGGACACGCTGCTTCTACTGACCGCCACGGAGGCGGCCTTCGTGTCCGCCGCGGTCGATGCCTTTATTCCCGCCGATGAGCACTCACCCTCCGGCACCGATTGCGGGCTGGTGATCTTCATCGACCGGCAGCTTGCCAGCGAATGGGGCGGCGGCGCGAAGATGTATCGCAGCGGCCCATACCACAAAGGCAAACCGGAGCAGGGCTATCAGCTCGCGCTCACGCCGCGGCAGTTCTTCCAGACCGGCATCGCCGAGGCCAATGCCTGGTCGCGGAAGACCCACGGCAAGGAGTTCGACCGGCTCGCGCCGGCCGATCAAGTCGCCGCCCTCAAGGCGATGGAGGAGGGCAAGGCCGCGTTCGCCGGCGTGCCCTCGCGCATGTTCTTCAACATGCTCTTGAGCATGGCGATGGACGGTTTCTTCGCCGATCCCGCCTATGGCGGCAATCGCAATGCCGCCTCGTGGAAGATGCTCGGCTTCCCCGGCCTGCCAGCTACCTACGCCGACATATTCGAAGAATATCGCAACAAGCGTTACGTCGCGCCGCCGCGCTCGATGGCGGACTTCTCGTAGGCGGAGGCGGACATGGCAACACGATTGAAAGACGTCGATGCGGTGATGGTCGGTATGGGCTGGACCGGCGCCATCATGGCGCGCGAATTGACCAAGGCCGGCCTCAGCGTGGTCGGAATCGAACGCGGTCCGGACCGCGTGCCTGGCGAGAACTTCATCTTGCCGGCGATCCGCGACGAGCTGCGTTACGTGCAGCGGCTCGAACTGATGCAGGACAATTCCACCGACACCATCACCTTCCGCAACGCAGCCCCCGAGCAGGCGCTGCCGATCCGCCGCTTCGGCGCCTTCCTGCCGGGCGAGGGCGTGGGCGGCTCCGGCCTGCACTGGGGCGCGCTGCACTGGCGCTTCCTGCCGGCGGACTTCCGCATCAGGAGCCACTTGCGCGAGCGCTACGGCGCCAAGGCCATCCCCGACGACATGACGATCGAGGATTGGCCGGTGAGCTACGACGAGCTCGAGCCGTATTACGACAAGTTCGACAAGCTGTGCGGCGCCTCCGGCCAGGCCGGCAATCTCAAGGGCAAGAGCATTGCCGGCGGCAATCCGTTCGAAGGGCCGCGCAGCAATCCTTATCCGAACAAGCCGATCATGTCGGCGGCGGCCAGCCTGATGTATGCCGATGCGGCGAGGAGCCTGGGCTATCATCCGTTTCCGGCGCCGGTCGCCATCACCAGCGCGCCCTATACGAATGCCGAGGGCGTGGCGCTCGGCGAATGCCAATACTGCGGCTACTGCAACCGCATGGCGTGCGAAGCGAATGCGAAAGCCTCGGCCAACACCACCGTCCTGCCGAAACTGCGCGACGAGCCGAAATTCGAGCTGCGCACGCGCGCTTTCGTGACGAAGCTCATCTACGACAAGCATGGCAAGAAGGTCACGGGCGTCATCTACACCGACATGCGCACGGGCGAGGAGTACGAACAGCCCGCCAACATCGTCGTGCTGTCGTCGTTTGTGTTCGGCAACACGCAGGCCATGCTGCTGGCCGGTATCGGTGAGCCCTATGATCGCGCGACCGGCAAAGGCGTCGTCGGCAAGAACTATTGCTATCAGTTCGAGGCCGGCGCAGCCGCCTTCTTCGAAGACAAGGAGTGGAACCCGTATATGGGCTCCGCCGGCGTCGGCGTCTGCATCGACGACTTCAACGGTGAGAACTTCGACCACTCGGGGCTCGGCTTCTTCGGCGGCGGATACATTGCCGGCGGCCCCGCGGCGGCGCCGCCGATCGCCGGCCGCAACGTGCCGCATGGGACGCCGCGTTGGGGCGCGGAATGGAAGCAGGCGACGGTGAAATGGTATAATCGCGTCGCGCGATTCAATACGCAGGGCTCAGTCTATGCCAACCGCGAAAATTTCATGGACCTCGACCCGACTTACAAGGACGCCTTCGGCCGTCCCTTGCTGCGCCTGACGTATAACGGCACTGAGAACGATCATAAGATGTCGCGTTATCTCCTCGCCAAGCTCGAGGGGGTGATCAAGGCGATGAACCCCACGCATTACGAGATGCATCCGCGGCCGCGGAATTTCACCGTCGTGCCGTATCAGTCGACGCACAACACCGGCGGCACCATGATGGGCGCCAACCCGAAGACGAGCGCCGTCAATCGTTATCTGCAGGCGTGGGACGCGCACAATCTCTTTGTCATGGGCGCTTCGGTGTTCCCGCAACAGCACGGCTACAACCCGACCGGCACCGTCGGCGCGCTTGCTTATTGGGCCGCCAACGCAATCACCAGCCAGTATCTTAAGAGCCCGGGACATCTCGTTCATGCGTGAAGCAAGACTCAACAAGAAATTGGTCGGCTTGGGCGTCGTGGCGGCATTGACTCTGTTCGCGACGGGCGCGTCGGCGGCCGATGTGGCGCATGGCAAGCAGATCTTCGCCTCCTGCGCGGCCTGTCACTCCGAGCGCCCAGACGCGATTGGGCCGGACCTCAAGGGCATCGTCGGGCGCAAGTCGGCCGCCATCGACGGCTATCGCTATTCGGGGCCGATGCGCCGCGCCAACCTCGTCTGGGACGAGGACAATCTCAAACAGTACATCGCCAATCCGCAGGCGAAGGTGCCGGGCAATCGCATGCCGTTCAGCGGGCTGCATGATCCGCACGACGTCGACGACGTCATCGGGTATCTCAAGACGCTGAACTAGCGTTTCTGATCTGAGGCATAGGGCCGGCCGGCAATCAGACGGTCCGAACGCCCGTTTGCAGTGAGGAACCGCCCTCAGGGGCGCGGGCCGCGTAAGTCCGTTTCCAGAACGCGAAATAAACACTATGCCAGGTTACGTTCGCTTTAAGCGCACAAGCCGACGCGCGTGAAGCCGAAGGCGTGCCTTCTCCAGTTCTTGAAACGGATATGTCAAATAGCGACAGGCAATCCCGCGGCCCGCCATTCCGGAAGACCATCCTCCAGCCGGCGCGCCACATATCCCTTTTTGCGCAGCGCAGCTACGGCTTCAAAAGACAGCACGCAATAGGGCCCACGACAGTAGGCGACGATCTCCCGCGACTGGTGTAGCTCCGAAATTCGCGCTCTCAATTCCCGTAACGGAATATTGACCGCACCAGGAATGTGGCCGAGTGCGAATTCGTCCGGCGGACGAACGTCAAGAATGGTTACTCCGCCCTCGCGGATTCTCTTCTGGAGTTCTTTGCGCGTCACGGCCTCCATGCTGTCGCGCTGATCGAAATACGTTCTGACCATGCGGTCTACTTCAGCAATATTGCGTTCCGCGATGCGCCGCAGCCCCGTCAGTACGTCAATAACCTTATCATCGGCGAGGCGGTAATAGATGAACTTGCCCTCGCGACGGTTGGCGATCAGCCCTATGCGAAAGAGATGTTGCAAGTGCTGCGACGCGTTCGCAACGCTGAGCCCAGTCCGCTCAGCCAGCACATCGACATTTCGTTCGCCCTGCGAGAGTTGCTCCAGCAGTTCGAGCCGATATGGATGACCCAATGCTTTGGCGACCCGCGCGAATTGCGCGAAGAGGGCTTGTTTTGGACCCTGGCTTGACACATCGGCCCCCTCGTTGAATCATTCAATAGAAGTATTGAATGACATCGCAACCTTGTCAACCGGCCGTCGAGGCCTAGGAGTCGCCATCATGATCCTGCGCCAATATCTGCATGCCGATCCGATCGGTGCGTCCTACCTGTTCGGTTGTGCCGGGCGTGCATCGGCGGCAGTTGTCGACCCCATTGGCGATATCACGCCTTACTGCCGCGCGGCGGACGAGATCGGCATGCGCATCCGCTTTGTGATCGATACGCATCTGCACGCCGACCATGTGTCGGCCGGACGCTCGCTCGCCGCAGCAACCGGCGCCGACTACGTGCTGTTCGAAAGCGCCAAGGTGACCTTTCCCTTCCGGGGCGTTAGCGATGGGGAAGAACTGGAACTTGGCAACGTCAGCATCAAGGTGCTGCACACACCGGGCCATACGCCCGAGCATATATCGATGCTCGTCACGGACCACACGCGCTCGGATGAGCCTTGGTTCGTGCTGACCGGACACACGCTGATGGTCGGCGATCTCGGACGCACCGAGCTTGCCACCAGCGCCGAGGACGGCGCGCGCGCCTTGTTCGGCAGCGTGCAACGGCTCAAGGCGCTCCCCGACTATCTGGAAGTGCTGCCCGGCGCCTTCTCCGGCTCCGTGTGCGGGCGCAGCCTCAGTGGAAAGCCGATCTCCACCATCGGCTTCGAGAAGCGTCACAACGAGGCGTTCCGTATCGAGGACGAGCAGGACTTCGTGCGAGCGATGGTCGCTGACATTCCGCCGCCACCGTCGCAGGCCGCGCGCATCCGTGCCATCAATTCCGGAATCGTGGCGGCTGCCGAATGACCTCAGGCGGCGTCGTTCACGGATTGCGCGCCAACTGGCGGCAGTTCTCGCTGCTCGTGCTCATAAACGCCTTCGTCGGCGGCATGGTCGGCATCGAACGCACGGTCGTACCGCTGATCGGCGCTGAACAATTCCATCTCGCGTCGGCCGCTTTGGTCACCTCATTCATTGTCAGCTTCGGCGTCGTCAAGGCTTGTGCCAACCTTGTATCCGGCCATTTTGCCGATGTTTGGGGACGCAAGCGCGTCCTGGTTCTCGGCTGGCTTGTTGGCCTTCCCGTTCCCTTCATGATCATGTGGGCGCCAAATTGGGGATGGGTAATCGCCGCAAACGCGTTGCTCGGCATCAACCAAGGCTTCGCTTGGTCGATGACGGTGATCATGAAGATTGATCTCGTCGGACCAAGGTCGCGTGGACTGGCGGTCGGGCTCAACGAGTTTGCCGGCTATCTCGCCGTCGGCGTCACCGCGTTCCTGACTGGTTACATTGCACAGCGTTACGGACTGCGTCCGGTCCCCATCTATCTCGGGGCCATATACGCGGTGCTGGGCGCTGTGCTGTCGATCTTTCTGGTCCGCGACACGCGGCACCATGTGCGCACTGAGGTCGCCGGTCACGCGGAGA
>Ga0310811_10002159_pt1 | contig 24525 bp, 19 predicted proteins | sample YCmetagenome_FD_207642 | JGI IMG/M metagenome (GOLD analysis project Ga0310811, IMG submission 207642) | Soil microbial communities from experimental microcosm in Duke University, North Carolina, United States - YC | ecosystem: Engineered > Artificial ecosystem > Soil microcosm > Unclassified ... | reverse complement strand
TCGCTGGCCGTGACCAGACCGCGCGTTTCCTCCGAGAGCTTGATATGCAGGCTGAGCACATCTGCCTCGCTGAACAATGCCTCTCGACTGGCCGCAGTCTCAAAGCCATCGGCCCGGGCGCGCGTAAGCGAATTCTCTCGTCCCCAGATCAGGACTCTCATGCCAAAAACTCGCCCATAGCTTGCCACCAGACGCCCAATATTTCCATAGCCGAAGATACCCAGTGTCCGGCCATGCAGGCCAGTTCCCAGCGTGGTTTGCCAGTGTCCCGCCTTCAAACGGATGTATTCCTGGGGAATGTGACGCATGGAGGCCAGCACCAGTCCCCAGGTCAATTCCGCTGTCGCATAAGGCGTGCCCCCGCCAAGCGTGACAGCGACACCATGGCGTGTGCAGGCGGCCATATCAATGTGTGGCGCTCCTCGGCCCGTTTGCGCGATGATCTTCAAATTCGGCAATTGTGCCAGGAGTGCTTCGCTGATAGCGGTACGTTCGCGAATGAGTACGAGGGCCTCGGCCTCCCGGAACCGCTCTGCGAGCACATCCGTCTCTTTGACGCTATCATGATAGACGGTGACGTGATGCTCAGCCAGTTGACGAAAACAATCAAGACTGCGCACTGCATCCTGGTAGTCGTCAGGAATAACGATCCTCATCTATTTTTTTCTCCTTTACAAGATGATACGTAGCCATCTTACGCTATTTTACCATGCAGGAGTTCTGCCGTTCTGCTGGTAAACTATGGAAGAGCTTGTTCCTTTCCCTGAGCCGGAATTGCTAGTAGTACCGGAACCTATGGGGGATTCTTTTTGCCAATATGTCACTGATTTGGTTCTAGCAACGTTACACATAGTAATGCCTCTTCGCTTTTGCCCGTGGAAACGATGTCTATTTCGATCCTCCGGGACATCTTAGCGTCTACGCTGCGTCGCAGGCCAGGGAAAGCTGTCAGAGGCGGTGAAGGCTTCTGCATAGATGCCAGGTAAGGTGGCGTCTATGCCCTGATTCTTCTGTCGGTGTTATGTAATCGCAGATGTAAACTCTTTATTCATCAGTTTTGTGTATTGAAATAATAGACCACGATGCTTTATACTGACGAAGTACAGCAATATGCATGAAAAAAGTGCCATGCTGGTGCATCTAGTCTGAGTGAAAAATTGAATAGATGCTAATGGATGGAAAATGAATAGAAAATATAGTAATGAAAGTAATATTGTAATATCTCTTCTATACAACGCTCACTTTATGAAGAAAGAGGTCACTTTATGACGGAAAGGACATATCGGACAAAGCCGTCTGCTGTGAATGAAAATACTGTACCTACCCCACCTGAGGCCCCAAAAAAAGATCTACCAGCACAAGAAGCTGATGTGTCAGCGCAGACCAACAAAAAAGATGCCCACACCGAGGATTCTCCGGCTCCTCTCGATATAGCTCAAGAGATGACGCAAATCTTTAAGATGGAACCATCGACAGAAGAGGCTGCGCAACCTGTAGACGTAGCTCCGGCGTCAACGCATGATCCCAAAGAGGCTTCTTTCGCAGACTCCGAAGCGTCTGTCGAAGAATCTGCAAAGCCAGCGGATATCTCTCAAGAGCCGACGCGTGTCTTTAAGATGGGCGGCGCATCGACAGAAGAGGCCGAGAAGCCTGTAGATATTTCTCAAGAGCCGACGCGCATCATCAAAATGGGAGCATCGACAGAAGGACAGGAGATGCCCTCTGATCGCGCTCAGGAGCTGGTGCCTGTGCGCAAGAAGGATGCTTCCGAAGAATCTGCAAAGCCAGCGGACATCGCTTTAGAGCCGACGCAGATTATCAAGATGGGAGCATCGGCAGAAAAAGCGGAGACGCGAGCAGATATCACGCAAGAGATGAAGCGTCTCCCCAAAAAAGATACTTCCAAAGAAGCAGCAAAACCTGTAGATATCTCTCAAGAGCCGACACGCATTATCAAGCTGGGAGCATCGGCAGAAAAAGCGGAGACGTCAGCCGATCCGTCGCAAGGCAGCAAGAAGGATGCTTCCCAGGTATCTGCGAAGCCAGCGGATATCTCTCAAGAGCCTACCTGGATTATCAAAAATGGCACTTCTGCCGGATCGGAGCCGCCAGCAGATATCGCTCAGGCGGCGACGCAGATCATCAAAAAGGATGAAGTTGCCGAAGCTCTTCGTGCTGAAACAACGCAAGCCGCACTGGCACGTATCAACAAGGAAGATGTCGATTCCCCTCGACCTGAAACAACGCAAGCCGCACTGGCGCGTATCAACAAGGAAGATGTCGATTCCCCTCGACCTGCGAAGCTCCCCAAACACAGCCGCGCAGCCGCTGCTCAGAGACTTGGCGATCTTCCTGACAAGAGGGTTCAGGGCTTTACCTATGAAGCCGCCCATCATCCCCTCCATGTCTCGAAATGGTGGACAAAACGCCATTGGAAACGCAAGAATCTGCGTTCAACCCAGGAGCGTTATGTCAGTAACGAGCACCGGGTCACGATGAGGATGTTCCTTCCCATCGGGATCGTCACGATCCTGGTCGTTGTGGTTGCGACCTCGCTCCTGACGTACCTGAATGCAACCACGAATGCAACGACGGCACAATATCAAACGCAGATAATAACGCTGGCAGATATCCTTCCGCAGGATAATTTGAAGATGTACGATTCGAACGGCAATCTCCTCTATCAGGCAATTGATCAGGGCGTTCAGACTTCAGAGCCGCTGGATAAGATCTCGAAGAATTTGCAGAACGCGGAAATTGATATCGAGGACCAGACGTTCTGGAACAATAGCGGATATGACATTACTGGCATTGTACGTGCGGCCGTCTCTGATCTCGAGAGCGGACATGTTGTATCCGGCGGTAGCACTATTACGCAGCAGCTTATCAAGAATACTGTGGTCGGAAATTCTGATACTGCCCAGCGCAAATTGCAGGAAATCGAGCTGGCTCCTGAGGTGACGCGCTACTATACCAAGCAGGACATTCTTGCGATGTATCTGAATACGGTCTATTATGCAAATGGTGCCTATGGCGCTGAGGCAGCCGCTCAATTGTACTTTGGGCTACAGGATAAGCCCAATGATCCTGCTTCTAATCAATTAGATATCGCGCAGGCTGCTACGCTGGCGGGCATTCCCAGTAATCCAGATTTGCGCAATCCTATCGCCTATCCACAAAATAGTTTGCTGCGCACTCAGGATGTCCTGCATCAGATGTATGTCTTGAAGACTATCAATGCTCAACAATATAATGCGGCGCTTCAGGAAATTCGTAAGCCTGGTTTTGCCTCTTATCACGCTCCAGCTCAGAGCGCCCATGCCCTGGCTTTATCCAGCTTCACGAATTATGCGCTGACTGAGCTTGCCAGCGATCTCCATGTGAAGGTAGCTGATCTTTCTCGCTCCGGTTTGAAGGTCACTACAACGGTGAATGCCAATCTGCAAACTCAGGTGCTGAGTGCCGCTCAACGCGATATCGCTGAGATTAGAACTGCACATAATATCACCGATTCCTCGGTTGTGATGATCAATCCCAATACGGGTGCGATTGAGACGCTGATTGGAAATATTGATCCGGCGCATAATGTTTTCAATGTAGCGACTCAGGGCTTTCGTCAGTCCGGTTCGACGATGAAGGCATTTACCTATTCGCTGGCATTCGAGCACGGTATTAGTCCGGGCGAGCAAACCAATGATGTGCGTCAGACGTTCTATTATAACGGCGTTCCGTATAGCCCTGATAATTATGGTGGTGTGCACCATGGCTGGATTACCTATCGTGAGGCTTTAGACTGGTCGCTCAATATCGACGCTGTACACCTGGAATTGACGCCGCAGGTAGGCCCTATTAACGATTATAATTATGCAGAAAGCCTGGGCCTTGGTCCGACGAATGGGACGGTCAATGAGACCTTCACTCTGGGGGCTCTGGGCGTTCATCTGCTCAATGAAACTTCAGCGTTTGGCTCTTTTGCGACTGGTGGTGTCCATGTTCCTTATCATGCAATTAATACGGTAACCAACTCTCGGGGTAAGGTGATCTATAGCGCTCCGACGACGGGGAAGCGGGTTCTGACGCCCCAGGCTGCCTATATTCTGTCGAACGTACTCTCTGACAATGCAACACGTGACAAAGAATTTTTACCCTGTGATGCTCTGGACCTCTACGTCAATAATAACTGCGGAGGGACGGTGATACCCGCTGCTGTCAAAACTGGCACGACAGATAATTTTGTCGATAATCTGACGATCGGCTACACGCCGAGCCTGGTGACGGGCGTATGGTCGGGCAATGATAACAATTCGCCAATGAATAATATCGTCGGTATTACGGGTGCCGGTACGATCTGGCACGATGCGATGATGATGGCTTTGCAGGGTAAACCGATCCAGCACTTTACGAATCCTGGTGGGGTCATCTATAGCCAGAAGTATCATGATCTTGCTCTGGGATAGTGCTGCTTTTTGAGAGCTTCTATTGAAGCTTGTGCGCCCTGCTAAAAAAAGATCTCCTGCTTTATCCATCTATCAGGTGGGTGAGCAAGAGATCTTTTTTCGCGAAACTCTGGATGGCGAAGTTGGGGATGTCGATGGCAAAATACATAGATTCTCTCTCCTTTTGCCTGCCATTATATTCACTTTGCTGGAGATTGAACAGATCTCCACGGAGTGTCGGGCAAACGGGAACCTGTCCCTCCATTTCCCTTGAATGAAATGAGAAAAGAAGCGATTATTTTAAAATGCGAACGTCTCTTCGCCCGAATCCCAAATGGACTTATAACCTCCTGATCAGGACTTTTGGAGCGGCTTTCGGGCGAGCATTGCGTGCTAAGAGCGTCAAACGTTACGTAATGTATAAACGTTTCCCCTGGAGCTTCGCTCAAACCATTGGGCACTCTCCGAAAACGGGTCAAGGTCACTCTATTACTTCAAGCGAAACAGGCGCTCGGTCGCGACTGAGCTTTTCAAGACAAAGAGAGGATAGATAAATAGAAACATGCTGACACAAAATCAATCTGTACGAACTCATCAGGAGGGCCTGTACACTTTTGATGGTTTTCCTCTGCGCCGGGGTGAGCACCTTGGCCCCATTACCATTGCATACGATACCTGGGGAAGATTGAATGAGACAAAAGATAACGTCATCCTCATTCCCCCGACATTAACGGCTGACACGCTGGTTCATGATGAGGAAGATCCAGAGGGAAATGGGGTGGCCTGGTGGAATAATATTGTTGGTCCAGGTCGGCCTATCGACACTTCGCGGTATTTTGTGATCTGTCCTAACGCCTTGGGTGGATGTTTTGGGAGCACTGGTCCATCATCATTGAATCCTCACACGCAAAAACCCTATGGCATGAGCTTTCCTCTTGTGACGGTCCATGACATTGTCAAAACACAAAGGATGCTTATCGAACATCTTGGTATTCAACGCCTGGAAATGGTGATAGGGGGGTCCTTTGGGGGGCAACAGGCTCTGGAGTGGGCGGTTGCTTACCCAGAACTGGTGAAGAAGGTTGTCGTCGTAGAAGCAGCGGAGAAGATGACGGCCTTGAGCATGGCCTGGTGCGAAATTGGCAGGCAAGTTGTAAAACTCGATCCGCTGTGGAAGAATGGAGACTACTCTTCTGAGGAGAAGCCTTCTGGTGGACTTGCAATCGCTCGTATGCTGGCATTGACTACGTACCTGAGTGAGCAAATGCTCGAAGAGCGTTTCGGACGAGAAATAACGACCTGGAATGTTATTCCTACTCCATCCCAGACTAGTGATATGGGAGAGCGGTATGAAGTAGAAAACTACCTGTTCTATCTCGGTGGAACGTTTTCCTATAACTTTGATCCCAATAGCTATCTATACCTTTCGCGTGCTATGAATCTCTACGATGTGAGCGATGGCTATCCATCGTTAGAAACTGCCTTGAGCCGCATAAAAAGTAAAATGTTATTCATTGGGAGCCGTTCAGATCTCCTGTTTCCCGCTGCTTGTGTCCGCCAGCTGGCTAAAAAAGTGCGTCAGTGCGGTGCTGATACCAGCTACTGGGAGCTTGATACATCGCTTGGTCATGATGCTTTCTTGCGCGAGAAGGAACAGATGCAAAATGCTCTTTGGAGCTTTATGTGATTAATTTCAGGAACTTATGTCACAAAAACCTATATGCTTCTATACATAAATGTTGGCATTAAGATGACGTGGACGAAATTTGACAATTAAAATTGGCGGTAAAACGTGCATTAGCATATGATCAGCTTTTTTATGGATGGTATTCGAACCAATCAAAATCTGCTGGTGCTGTTTTCCCATTGCCGTTGCTGGTGGCGTACATGGCAATTTTGACGCCCAGAAATCCTCCTACGACTTCTGTGGAGAGGTAACGTGTTGCGCCACTTGCCAGGTTTCGTGTGGGTTGCCCTGCAATAGTATACAGAAATGTGTACTCATCGCTCTTTGCGCGAATCTCTAACTCGACGAGCCCTTCCTCTGGTATGATATCTCGCGCCACGATGGCGATGAGATCTCCAATACGACGACGCACGATGATACTACGCTTCCCTTGCTCCCGGATGACGGCAATCTCATAATGATGCTGCTCGTTCATACGCAGGGTCAGGCCCGCTTCGTGTCCTTCGCCTGTTGGGTGAAAGTCGAGTAGCGCTTTACTATTGGCTTCAAGATGTTGCTGTCGCCTGCCCACAAAAGCGGGCGAATCCAGATCGTTCAATGTGACCGTCGAGCCATAGAGGCGCAACCAGCCGGGACGCTCGCTCAATGACCAGTCCTCTGCTCGGGGATTGCGTAAAAAGCTCCAGATGGGACGCAGTGCTGGTGCGCTGAAGTCGTCGCGCTCTGGTTCTTCCTCCTGTTTTTGTTGAGGCAGGGTTTTGACATGCATCTCAACATCAACGGTTTTATCTGGCGAGACCAGAAGCCAGCCATCCTCTGTCCACGTTACGGGTGTGAGCAATATTTCCCTCCCTATATGATGGAAGAGCCCATGCTTTGGCCGGAAGCCATGAAAAACCAGCCACCAGGAGCCGTCATGTGCCTCGATCAGATCGGCGTGCCCTGCTCCCTGGATGGGGTGTGTCCCATGATTGCGGTGCGTCAGGATCGGATTATGTGGACATGGCTCAAATGGCCCCCACGGACTTCTGCTGCGGGCGAGCGTCTCCATATGCCCATATTCTGTTCCACCTTCCGCGGCCAGCAAATAGTGAAAATCGCCGATGTGATACAGGTGCGGCCCTTCAGGATAACGACCGCCAGAGCCTCGCCAGAGCAGGCGCGTTTCCGTGAGCTGTTGCCCGGTCTTGATATCGATTTCGCACTGGTAAATGCTTGGCTCGGGCCATCCATCGCTGGTGCTCAAATAGACATGCCCATCGTCAAAGTACAGGGAGGGATCAATTCCTCCCTGCTGAAGCCAGATCGGCTCTGACCATTCGCCCAGCGGATCGTCGCTGAACACATAAAAATTCCCTTTGTCAGGCACATTGGTGGCGACGACGTAAAACAAACCTTCATGATAACGAATGGTCGGCGCTAAAATCCCGCGTGAACTCTGCAATCCCACCAGTGGAAGCTGGCTCGCACGTGTCAAACAGTGACCAACATGCTGCCAGTGGACCAGATCGCGGCTATGCAGAAGCGGCACGCCGGGAAAATATTCGTTGCTACTCGTGATCATGTAATAGTCATGCCCAACCCGGCAGATACTGGGATTAGGATAGCATCCGGAAACGACTGGATTTGTGTAGGTGATCATCTCTTTCATAAGATACGTTACTCTCGCCTTCTCGTGGAATCGTCGTGACACTAGACGCCCCAGCGCCAGTATGCCTCTCCCTGCTTGCGCGCTTCCTGAAGCACCTGCAATTTTTCCTCTTGCTGTATCCAGGTATCAAAAACGGCTTGCGAACAGAGGAGTAGCCCTGCCGGTGTGGCCAGTGTTTCCGCGATATTCTTCCACAACGCTTCCAGACTCTCTTCGGAGAGTTCCGCTTTCACGCTTTGTGCCTCCAGCGCCTCGAAGGTCGTTACTTTGTTGATCCTGCCCCCCTCGCAGATGAGAATAAGCCCGATCTGCCATCTCCCATCCGCAAGGACGCCGAGGGCCAGACTCGCCGGAGCAACTGGCAGCCCACTGATCACGTCTTGCAAATACGCATATGTCCAACCATGCCAGTGTCCCGGGTGCGGAGGGATGCTCACATAGCCCGCAGGCTCTCCCCAGAGCAGTTGATAGACAGAATGATAATATTGATCGAGCGTTTTTTCGCGCTGTGGATTGCTCTGGGCTGTGCGTGCGACGTGCGCAAGATGCGCTTTATCGACGATATGGACGCGCTGCCACTCGCCGCTTGCGTACAATTGTTGCGCACTTTGCTGTGGATCAGTAATTGTATCGAGGACGATATCGCGTCGCAGGCCGCTCTCTGAGTCCACAATGCGCAAAACCGTCCCCTGTTCATGTAGCACAAAGAGACCATGCTCGCCCGGTTGCGCACTGCGCACATATTGTCCAGGTGCGAAAAAATGGCCCAGATGACGCCATGTTACCGGGTCCAGGTCTACGAGTTGCCAGTCTGGATTAATCATGGAGCACCTCCCAGATTTGTACGCTATAGGGTGCCAGTTTCAAGCTCACTGCCCCTTCGTCTGCCCCGCTCTGCCCGCCTCCTCCCCATGCTTGCTTGAGACGATAGGTCGTCGGGAAATGTAGCGTGGTATCTCGTTGCTGTGCCGTGGGGTTGGTAACAAAGAGCAAGTTGTGGGTGTCATTCGCCTGGAGCACCAGTTGTACTTCTGGATCAGCGCATCGGTATGCTCCAGGCGTCGTCAGTGCCTCGACGGTTGCCTGTAGCTCCTGTGTACTCAGCCACCAGATACTTCCAGCGCCGACCTCTGTTTTGCCCGGCTTCTCCACCTGTTTTTTCAGCACTTCCTGTGCCTGTAGTGTGGGATCAAGGTAGGGGAGGCCAGGACCGATGACGAGCTGCCCACCCTGCTCGACATATGCCAGCAATTTCGCCTGATCTTCTCCATGCATGAAGTCGATGGTCGGCACAAAGACCAGGGGATACTTCACGAGCCGTGCCAGATCTACATGTGTATCAGATAGATCATAGTCGATGTGCTGTTTTTCTAAGCTGGCAAGTACCGTTCCCATCCAGCTCTCAGGATGCATCTCGGATTCGCGGGCAGCGTCCCACTGTAGATCCAGATCCAGATCAACTTTGAAGAGCTCGCTTGGAAAGCCGTACAGGTCGACATGGGCGTAGTGCATTGTGGAAGCCAGTGCTGCATAGCGATCGATATCAAAGTTCAAAAGCACCAGTACTCCAGGCGTACGGCGCAATGTCCGGAGCTGGTATTTTTCGGCAAACGACAATAACTGCCTGTAAAATGCTGCGAATTCGGGTCGGAATGTCCCATGGCGCGTGATTGGGCTGCCCTGCCAGCGCTCGCGCTCAACCAGCATATACAGACTGAATGCCTTGAGCCCGTGCATCAGCGCCAGAAGCATGATAAATTCTTGCTCATCAGGCGTAGGCGTCAGTGGGTGGTGACTCCAGATGCCGCTGCCAAACTCCGGCACGAATGGCAGGCGGGTTGTGCCTGCGAGATAGCGAATAATTTGCAGACCTCCGCGATAGCCCTCTTTGTTGCGGTAGAGATTCATGCCGACCCAATCGATATCTGGGTCTCTCTCCATCTCCGCGACATCCAGCGGCGTCCGGATCTGAAAGGCGACATCATGAAAAATTGGCACATCTTGAATACCATGTGCGCGCAACATCCGCGCAATTCGTGCCACGCACCAGCGAACCTGATACTCTTTGTAGGCAACCCAATCGAGATGCCAGGCCATATCGCTGCGCTGCTGAACCTGGCAATCACGTGGAGGCTCAATCTGTGCAAATGAGGTATAGGCGCTATAATAGGCAGCGTTCAATGTATCAAGGGAAGCGTATCGCTCCTGTAGAAAGTTGCGGTACAGCTTGATCGAGTCCTCGCTATAGTCGGTAGCGTACGTGCGTTCGTGGAAGAGATAGCAGGTCTCGTTATCGCTCTGGACGGTGATGATGCAGCCCGCCGGAGCCAGATGGCGTTTGATGATGGGACAGATGGCGGCAAACCAGCCGTCAACATACGTGTAAAAGGACTCGCTGGCATAGGATGGCACGGGAAATTGTCGTGGTGGGTGTAGTCCCCATGCCGCATCCAGATGGAGTCCTCCCACCGCCGTATGTGCCTGTACGCTCGGATCGAGCAGCACCCACGACGGGAAGCCAAAGTCTGTGAGCTCTGCATTAATGAGCGGCCCCGGGCGCACGATTACCCAGATGCCGCGTTCCTCACATAACTGCAAGAATGAATCGATATCTTTGCGTGCATCGATCGTGCCCCAATCGAAAGAACCGGGCTCTATTTCATGAATGGCCCAGGGAAGATACGTCTCGATCACGTTAAAGCCTAGCTCTTGCACGCAATCCAGAATCTGTGGCCACAGATCCCTTTCCAATCGCCAGTAATGGACAGCTCCCGCGTACACTGCAATCTCTTTGCCTGCAATCGAGAGTCCAGTATCGGTCAATGTAACGGTCACACAGATATCCTTTCTTTCTTTTGTGATGGGCAACCCGATCAGCCCTTGAGTGCGCCAGCCGTTAGGCCTGCTACGATTTGACGCTCAGCCATTAGATAGACAATGATTGCCGGGATCATCGCCAGGGTCAGAAATGCCAGCATAGCGGCCCAGTTTGCACTGTACTCTCCCTGGAACTGCAACGCTCCAACCGGGATCGTCATGTTCGTGGGCGTACTTAATATCACCAGCGGAAGGGTGAAGTTATTCCAGCTTGCGACGGTTGACATCATGATTACTACCGCCAGAGCAGGACGCGATAGGGGAAGCAGAATGGACCAGAAGAAGCGGATCTTTGATGCTCCGTCGATAGATGCGGCTTCTTCCAGATCGTTGGGAACGGCGCGAAAGAAGTTGCGCAAGATGAGAATGGTCGTAGGCAAAAAGAATGCTGTCTGAGGCAAGACGACCCCCCCGAGTGAGTCCAGTAGCCCCATGTTGCGCAGGACAATGTAGAGAGGCAGCAGCGCGACGGCTGCTGGAAACAGCAGACCGAGCAGGTAGGTATTAAAAACTACTTCGCGCCCGGGAAAAACCATGCGCGCCAGGACAAAGGCCGCCGGACAGGAAACTGCCAGCAGGAGTGCCAGAGATTCGACGAGCACAATCACGCTGTTGCTGAGATAGGACCAGAAGTTGTTGTCGCCTGAAAGAATGCTTGTATAATTCTCCCAATGCAGCTGTCTCGGCCAGCTCAGAGGCGCGCTGACCAGTTCTCCCGTGGTGCGCAGGCTGCCAAGCACAACCATGAATAGCGGCAAAAGGACGAAAAGGGCGACAATACTACAGATAAGTAGCGAAATGATCTGTGAGATCGACAGTGTTCTCTTCATAGACAATGATCCTTTTTTTCAATCACTCAGCGGCACCGGCCAGATCTCGGCGCATTACCCAGCGTTGATAGAATATTGCAAAAACGAAGCAGATGATAAAGATGGTGACCCCGACGGCACTGCCATATCCCAGTTGAAAGTTCTGGAACCCTTTATGATACAGATAGGTCGCCATGGTGTCGCTGGAAAAGAGCGGTCCACCACTGGTCATGACATAGATCAGATCGAAGTATTGCAATGATCCCAGAATGGCAAGGAACGCAGAAAGACGAATAGTGCTGCCCAGTAGCGGAAGGGTTATATCGCGTGTGACCTCCCAGCTATTGGCCCCATCGATGCGTGCGGCTTCAAATAGTTCGGCTGGGATATTTTGTAGACCCGCTACGTAGAGCACGAAATGGAAGCCAAAGTACTTCCAGATCATCACGATAAAAATGGCGATGAGCACTGTGCGTGTATCGGCAAGAAACGCGGGGGGAACGGCTGAGGGGTTGAACAATTTGGTGAGATCGCTTATCAGGCCAATGTTGGGGTCATAAATAAATGACCAGATCAAGCCGGTGACAACTTCGGAGAGCACATACGGGAGAAAGTAGACCAGCCGGAAGAATCTCTTGCCAGGGACGTTCTGTACCAGGATCGCAAGTACAAGCGCGAGGGGCACCTGGACAAGCAGTGACAATGCAACTATCACCAGATTGTGGATAATTGCGCCGATAAAGACAGGATCTTGAAAGATGGATGCGTAGTTTTTCAGACCCTGAAAGTTGTCCAATGGGCCCAGGCCGTTCCAGTTATACAGACTATAATAGGCCGCTTGTATGACCGGGAGGAGCACAAAGACCAGGAACAGTATCATGCTGGGCAGTAAACAAAGCACAATAAACAACCAGCGTGTGCCAGTTCGTAGCCGTTTGTTGATGGGAGCTTGTTGGGTGCGACTGGCCTGGGACGCTGTTGCCCAGGTAGAGTCTTGATGAGCTGTTTGCATACGCTATTCCTCTGTGAGTAGAGACAAGGAATGTACTATGAGAGAGGAAATGTCGAGCATCAAGCTGACATTTCCTCTTTGGCGATCATTATTGTTTCAGGTTTGCTGCGACTACTGCATCAAATGCCTGTGCCATTTGTGCTGGCGTCTTGGTGCCTGCAAACAATGTTTGCACCTGATCGTTTAATCCGTTGCCAACCGTGGCAGAGAAGAATTGGTCATAGTAGAGCTGATAGTACGTGGCGTTTGCAACCAGCTTCTGTACCTTTTGCATTTCTGGATCGACAAGGCCATCAACGGCCGTTGTGACTGGTGGGACCAGTGCGTTCTGTTTCGCGAGACCACGCTGGTTGGTAGCATTGGTCACGAAGCGCGCAAAATCCAGGGCCTCGGGAGAAGCCTTCTTACTAAATGCGAAGCCATTTCCACCACCAAGTACGTCTGTGGCCGCACCAAGGCCGCCTGGTACTGAGGGGAATGGGAAGAAGCCTAATTTTGGGTTGGAGCCGGGCGTGGCTGCGGAGGCGGCGTCATTGGTTGGTCCCCATTGTCCCATTAATTCCATGGCGGCCTTGCCATTGCCCATCAATTGCTGCTCAGAGGCGTATGTTGCTCCTAATGAGCCATTCTGGAATGGCTTGAGCGCCAGCAATTGCTGGAGATACTGACCGGCCTCGACAAAGGGCTTGTCGGCGAAAGAACCTTTCCGCGAATAGGCATTTTGAAAGGCGCTCTGCCCACCACGGCGTACCGCCAGATATTCCCAGTAAAAAGCGCCGGGCCACTTATCTCCCTCACCCAGCGCGATGGGGGTGATATTTTTTGCTTTCAATTTATCGATTGAGGAGAGAAGGTCTGCCCAGGTCGCTGGTGGCTGCTGAATGCCAGCTTGCGAAAATAGATCGGGATCGTACCAGAAGCCAACTGCACCGGCATCCCAGGGCACACCATAGTTGCGTCCGTTGATGACGTAGAGGCTTAATGGTCCCTTCCCAAAAGTATCGCCCCAGCCGCTCTGCTGTAAATAGGTGGTGATATCCTGTATCTGATCGGCTTTGACGTAGTCTTCCAGGTTGCCTCCACCCCAACTCTGGAACATATCAGGGGGCGTGCCTGCTTCCATCGCTGTCTGCAATTTCTGCTGAAAGACGAGGGCGGCTCCTGGTATGATGGTGATTTTGATGGTGACGTTCGGATGGGCTTTCATATACTGGTTTGCGATGTTTTGCCAGGTCGATTTGAGGGGATCAGTGCCATTGATATGCCACCAGTTCACGGTGACTTTCCCATTCCCTCCACTATTCGATCCGCCACATGCCGCAAGTGCGAGTGGCGCAGCCAACGCTGCTGCACTGATGAGGAAATCGCGTCGTTTCATGAGGTTGTATGCTCCCTTCAGGAGAAATAATGAGCGCTGTCCAACGATGGATAAAGAACAACCAGATTGATATGCATCTATGCATTGATGTGACTATTTCCCGGTATGCGAAAAACCTATATGAGAGTCTGATGGAGTGAAAAAATTACGGGTTGATCACCTCCCTTTGGCGCTAGAACTGGCGTCCTGCTGCTTCACACGATTCGCCTGCCCGATACAATCCTTTGTGGCTTCATGCATCTTGATCGCTTGCACGGTTCGCTGCCGGTAGGTTCTGATCGTGGCTCTGACAATTTACTTTGCGCTGAAAAAAAAGACGTTGTTGCATTCCCTGGCTGGTGTGCTTGATGTGTGGCTGGATGAGAAGTAAGCCGTCAGCTAATCGATGTATACGCTGGATGGCGTAGATCATCTCTCTAGTTTTTTGTCGGCTCATTGTATGAAGTTTCAGACCAACGAGCGTATGTGATACACTGCGGTCGGATGACTTTGCCTTGAACGTCGCATCCCATGCATCATGCGCCCTGCGATCGGTCCTCTTTCGGCTCAATTCTTTGCCCTTTCCCTGGCTGCTTTGCCCGGATTTTGCAAGCGCTTGCAAAAACTATTCTTTATAAGAGATACCATACGCGCTCGTTCTTTGTCAAGTGGAAATGGCGTATTTTTAATTTTTTTCAGGGCTTTCATTTGCCAGGTATGTTCAAACTTACCTTGATCACTTGCTTCCTTTCATATCCTATGCTTGTGAAAATTTTTTGCCCGGTGGGGCACTATTTCTATTGGAGGATGATTTTGTCGTAATAGTGAGGATGTTCAATGAAGAATGCCCTTTGGGTTTACTCGATATACTGTCTACAGATAGTGCTCGCCGGGAGGCAACGCTTTTTTTGTCATGCACACTTTGCTGCGTGCATGTGTTGTTCGCCATGCCTTCTTCGGTGTAAGTGAAGAAGGATTGCGTACTGCGTCCGTTTTGCGTACAAATAAAAAGGAAGGTAGGAATGCGTATGCCTGTTTGTGAAAAGTGTAACAATGAGTACGATAAGGCTTTTGAGGTTGTCATGAGCGGCAAATCTCATGTCTTCGATAGCTTTGAGTGCGCGATTGCCTCTCTTGCCCCTACTTGTAAACACTGTAATTGTCGCATTATTGGCCATGGTGTAGAAGCAAACGGCGTTTTCTACTGTTGCGCTAATTGTGCTTCCAAAGAGGGGGCAAAAGGGATGCGTGATCGTAGTTGAGGTAGTTGCTGGCAGGCTGCGACGAAATGCGGCCTGCTCACATCGCTTTTGTCACGCTTGCATCCATATTTTTATGTTGAGTAGATGCTGAAATGAAACCTGCAATTGATCAGACGACTTTTGGTTCGATCACGATCGAAGGGAAGCTTTTCGCGCATGATGTGATCATTCAGCTGAATGGTCAGGTGAAGAAGCGCAAGAAGAAGCTGTCCAAAGCGATCTATGGGACTTCTCATATCATTTCACTCGCCGAGGCCAAATATATCTACGAGCAAGATGCCCGACGGCTTCTCATTGGCACCGGTCAATATGGCAATGTGACGCTTTCTGCTGAGGCTGCCGACTATTTTATGCAGAAGCATTGCCAGGTTCAACTGCTCCCTACGCCTCAAGCCATCGTGGCCTGGAACGAGGCCGAGGACGCGCCAATCGGTCTGTTCCATGTCACGTGTTGAGCAAGGTGCTAGCTACGCCTGTTGCTGAACCTCTTCTGATAAGAGCGCCAGCAAAGCCAGAGTGCGCCTGAGAGAAGTATTCCTGCGAGTATCACCGTCAGCACAATGAGCAGGGGAAGGTTGGCGGGCCCTGCTGCTACTGCTACTGTTTGCGGTGCTGGAGGGAGTGAGCTGGCTACTGGCGGATACAGGCCGGTGATGATGAAGCGCGGGGTTCCTCCAACTGCGATGCTGCTGATGATGCTTCTCCCGGGAATATCGAGCATCACGACCTGACCGCTGGCGAGGGCCACAAAGCCAAGCTGCCCATCACTGGTGATCGCGACTGATTGCGGTGAACTGCTCAGATGGAAAATGCGGGCGGGCTCTTTGGGGAGGATGGTGGTGCCCGCTGTGATTGGTGCGATAACGTCCAACTGGTTATGCTGCCGATCAGGTGCGTAGATCTCGCCTGTGTTCTCATCAAAATCCATCGGACCGAATTGTCCCCCACTGAGAAGTGTACGCAGCACTTTTCGTGTACTGAGATCGACTGCTACGATGCTGCCCTGCTGTGTGGCAACATATGCGGTAAATCCGCCCGGGATGCTGATGTATTGTGCCCCACCCGCTATTGCTACTCTACCTGCTAAACGTCCGCTTGCTTCAAATATGGTGAGTCCGCTGCTTCCGGCAATCCAGATCTGGTTGGGGGTGAAGGGGGTCGCATCCGCTGTGACCGCTGCTGCGACGGCCAGCCCATTGACGGGCTCGTTTGTGTTGAATGTGTGTTGCACTGTACAGGTGGTGGGATCAAGCGCACGCACGCTGCTGTCTCCCTCTCCCGCTACATAGAGCACGCTTGTATCAAGGCTGAGCGCCAGGAGCGATGGCTGGCCGGGAATGTTCGCGGTACAGATCGCTTTGCCCGTTTTTGTGTTCAATATCGCTACACGTCCCAACTCTGGCTCTGTGACGTACAGAGCGTGCCCATCTGGACTTAGCAGCACTTCGTGTGGATTCCCTCCTTCGGCTATCGTTCTGGTGACGCGCCGAAGTGCAATGTCTATGACGCTAATTCCTTCTGTACCACCTGCTACATAGGCAAGCTGCGGTGCTCCCCCGTCTGCATATACTATGAGAGGGGATAGTCCTATAGGCAATAGTAGTATAAATAGAAAGAAACAACGGTAAAAATAGCGGCGCAAGGTCAAAATCACAGACAGCTTCTCCCCTTACTATCATAGATAGTTTACTTGCTACTACACTGCGACTCTTCCCCTTCTCCTCTTTTGTAGCATCCAAAATAGGTTCTCCCTGTTCCTCACATATTGTACTGTGAATATGAGGTAAGATCAATTGTAATCTCATAAACAATCTATCTGTATGCTGTGATAATGGCTACGAAAAAATGATGATCACTCTGCCTATGCCTCTCTTACGTGCCTGATTTCTTTCTGACCTTGTGATCATTCTATCGATACTTTTCTCCTATGTTTACTGCTACGATTCTAGTGCCATCTCTTCTTGTGTAAAATTAATAATTGCAGAGAAAAGAGAATAAGTTCGTATTTAATCTATTCTTAATGAAAGACTGCGAAATACCACAATGGGTAGACTACTGCAAAAATATTTGCTTCATATAACTCTTTATATTACACTTGTGTTATAAATATATATTATGTATACTTAAATGCATGAGATAGATGCATGCCTGTTTAGGAGGGGGTATTTGCGTCTCAATCCGCTGAAGATTTTAGCATGGAAAATTTGATTTCGGATGATGTAAGTATCGTACTAACGGAATAAGTACATTTATAACTGGTGTAATGCATACAAATACAAGCTCAGGTCACTAAAGGAGTATAAAGGGGACTCCACTGGCTTTTGTAGAAAACGACAGGGAGGTCTAAATTGAAGCAGCATTCATCAGGCTTTGTTATCGGCATCATCGTATCTATCGTTTTAGGCTTTGGCATTCTCGCAGGTGTCTGGTTGAGCTTGCAAGCTGTGGGGAGTCTTGGGTACGAACCCGGCGTATTGAGAGCAACCAAAAATGGTGCCAATCAGGCAACTCTTAATCTCTCCACCTATCCCGACAGCCATGTCTGCCACAGCACCGAAGGCGAACCTCAACTTGATTGGGTCACGTATTGTTCTTCTACCAGCCTTGAAGTTCCACCAAATAGCACCATCACGGTGGTCATTGATAACTATGACGGTGCGAGCACTCTGGTCAATAATTTCTTCAGTCAGGTGCACGGAACCATTGGTGGCGTTATGACGGTCAATAATAAGACCGTGACTCAGCTCGATCCACAAGACATTGGCCACACGTTCACTCTGCAATCAACTCCTGACTCTGCCTATCCTATCTTCGTCAGCGTCCCTATTCTTGGGGTGGCAGACGATGCTCCCAATGCCGTAACTATTAATGGCAATGACTACCCGAAGCCCAATGTGATCTCTTTCCAGTTCCGTACGGGTCCTGCGGGTACCAACTATGTCTGGCATTGCTATGATCCTTGCGGCGAGGACCGCGATCCTCCTTATGGCTTTACCGGGCCGATGTCTACGACTGGCTATATGGCTGGTACGTTGGCTGTTGTAAATTATTAAGGGGGCAAGATGTCTGAAGTCAATATTGGTGGAAACACTGCCAGCACTTCGTCAGCACCAAAGGATGTGAATCATCTCCGCCGTGCTGTTCTTATCTGGGTAATACTCTCGATCATTGGTATCGCCGTCTGGATTCCTCTGTCTCCTTTTATTCTTCCACCTGCTGCCAGTGATCTCGACGTCTCCGCTAATTTTACGCTGGTTGTGTTTACGATCCTTTCTATCCCGGTCGCTCTGTTTGTTTTTGTATTTCTTGGCTATAGCCTCTTGACGTTTCAGGTCAAGGACAGGCCCGTTGAGGATGCTACCCCCATCACGCCGAGACCTGGATTACAGGTCGGATGGCTGGGAATTACGGGCATTCTTTGTTTGTTTCTTGTCATCTGGGGCATGTTCGGCTTTTATCAAGAATCTGTTGCCTCCTCTTCCGCCCCTCTGGTTGTGAAGGTTACCGGGCAACAGTGGTTATGGACTTTTAATTATCCTCAATATGGTGTGTCCAGCCAGGGCCAGGTCCTGGAAATACCGGTGAATCGCCCTGTGCAGTTTAGTGTCACTTCGGAAGATGTGTTGCATGGCTTCGCTATTCGTGCCCTTGGGGTACGCGTAGATGCTAATCCAGGCGAAGTGACGACGACTCCCATCACTACTCCAACACAGATCGGTCAGTATACGGTGGTCTGTGTGGAATTGTGCGGACTCTATCATTCGTATATGTGGTCAGCGGTGAATGTGGTCAGTGCGTCGGAGTTCAATTCCTGGATTACAAGTCAAGGAGGACATGTATGACCCAAACCAGACGCTCGAATCTCTTGCAGGCCCTTGTCCCGAGTGTGGTTTCTGGTGTGGTTCTCGGGGTTATTGGTGCTCTTGTTTTTGGGGCCATTATTGCCAGAGCAGATCCGGATAATTCGGATGCGATTATTGTGTCTGCTTATCTCGGCTGGACGCTCCTTTTCTTTGTGGGCATTGGCGCTTTCAATGGCGTCTGGAAGTGGGGTTTTGCCCGCCATGAGCCGACTGCTGATGAATCTCTCCATATCGCTGGACATAAACAGGGGCTCTGGCGCTACTTCCGCTATACGACTGATCACAAAGTGGTCGGGATGCAATATCTGGCTACTGTGCTGGTCCTCTTTTTCCTCGGCTCGCTGGGCGCTTTTATGATTCGTCTGGAGCAGTCAACGCCCGGGGCCATTTTTTTCAATCCCTCTACCTATAATACGATCGTGGGCATGCACGGCATTTTGATGATTGTGTCTACGATTATTATGGTGAGTGGTCCTTTCGGGAATTTTGTGCTTCCTATTATGATTGGCGCACGCGATATGGCGTTCCCTCGCCTCAATGCGCTCAGCTACTGGTTGCTCTTCTCTGCTATTCCGGTCTTTCTTTCTACGCTCTTCCTGGGTGGCTTCCCGACTGGTTGGACCGGATATGCTCCTCTTGCTGATCAGGTCCTCACTCCTGGTATGGATGCCTACTGTTTCACGATTATTCTCTTCGCTATCTCTACGACGGTTGCGGCTCTCAATATCGTGACGACGGTGCTGGTGATGCGCACGAAGGGGATGACGCTTGCCCGCCTTCCCATCTTCGTCTGGGGGGTGATTCTCTCGGTGATCCTTGGCCTGACTGCCTTCCCTTCGTTTATCATTTCTCAGGTGATGGTTCTGATGGACCGCATTTTCGAGACCTCGTTTTTTATTGCTGCCTTTGGCGGGAGTAACTGGCTCTATGAGCATCTCTTCTGGTTTATGGGGCATCCAGAGGTCTATGTGATTGCTCTCCCTGCGATGGCGGTTGCCGCTGAGGTCACTGCGGTCTTTTCGCGCAAGTCGATCTTTGGCCTGCGCTTGCTGGTCGGTAGCCTGATCACGATCTGTATTCTGAGCATTCTCGTCTGGGGCCACCACCTCTATACAAGCGGCGCTAATACGGCTCTCGATGGCCCCTATATGCTCGATACGGAATTGATCTCGATCCCGACGGGGGTCTTTTTCCTGGTGCTGGTGGGGACGCTCTGGCGCGGTAAGCTCTGGGTGACGGTCCCGCTGCTGTTTGTGGCGGGTATGCTGGTGAATTTTGTGATCGGGGGGATTACTGGGATCTTTCTTGCCGATCTTCCCACTGATCAAATTCTGCATGGCGGTATGTTCGTTACGGCCCATTTCCACTTTACGCTTGTTGGCAGTATGGTCTTCGGATTTTTTGCCGGGTTCTACTTCTGGTTCCCGAAAATGCTGGCTCGCCGCCTCGATCCGCTACTGGGGAAGATCCATTTCTGGCTCTTTGAAATCGGTTTCCTTGGGACGTTCATTGCGCTGTTCTACGCTGGCTTGCAGGGCGAGCCTCGCTGGTCGGCGAATGTTGCCCCTCCTTTTGCTACTGCCAATCTGATCGCCAGTCTGTTCGCTATTCTGATTGCGGCTTCTGTGTTTACCCTCGTGTACAACGTGGTGATCACGGTTATACGCGGCGAGCCTGCTGTCGCGAATGAGTGGGGTGGCAAAACGCTTGAATGGACGGTGCCAACTCCGGTTCCTCTTGAGAATTTTGAGGAATTACCTGTGGTGACTTCAACACCTTACGACTATGGCTCTCCTGAACCAGCCGCCGTTCCTGAGAAGACCGTAGAGGCACAACCGCAGTTAGAGAGTTGATAGCGCTGGAGGAGATCTATTATGAGTACTGCTTTGGAGCAAATGCACGAAGTGGAGCCCCATATTCAGATCGGCAGGGCTCGTTCGGGCGTGATTATGCTCATTATATCGGATGCTTTGTCTGTGGTTGCTATTCTGGCAGCAGGAGGCTATCTAACGGCTCTGAATGTGTCGGGCCAGTTTAGAGATCCTCATGAGCATGCCCCTGCTTTTGTGCCGGGACTGCTTCTGGCGATCGCTATGGTCCTGAGTGGACTGTTCTACTTCTGGTGGGAACGGGGCGTGAAGAAAAATGAGAACGCGGGTCAGCCGCTACTCTTTATTCTTTCGCTGCTGTTGATGCTGGTGGCGCTGGTGGGCCAGACGTGGGTCGCTGTTACGCTGGGCTATGCTGAACCTTTCCATGCCTATGCGAGTCTGATTCTGTTGCAGTCATGGTTTACGTCGGTTCATTTTCTTTTGACTGCGATTGTCGGTATTCTGCTGTTAGGTCGTGTGATTCGCGGCAGGCTGGTCGGACATGGCTATATCGTCGAGGTCTCTGGCTACTGGTGGTACTATACGGTGATTGCCAGCTTGCTCTTGTGGCTCTTCAGTCTGCTGCTTGCATAGCGCAAGGTATTGCGTTCTGGAGGTGCTGCTATGAGTATCTGGGTTGATGCGAATGGGTGGCCTGTTCCACCCATGATATTGCTTGGATGTCTTGCCGCTGAAATTCTCTACTTTCGTGGCTGGAATGTGCTGGTCAATGGGACACCAACTCAGGATGGTGCAGAGCACTTGTTTGCCTCTGCACCAGCCCTTCAGGCTACAGGCGAGGATCTGCGGCGCATCTGGTTCTGGCGGAGTGTTTTTTTCTTCGCGGCAATTTTTACTTTTCTGCTCGCTGCCTGTGCCCCTATCGATACGCTCGCGGGCCGTTTCTTCTGGGTGCACATGGTCCAGCATCTACTCCTGCTGGTGGTTATGGCTCCTCTGCTGGTGGCCGGGGCTCCGCTCTTACCGTGCTGGCTCGGCTTGCCCGTATGGTTCCGCAGGCTTGTCATGGCTTCTGTTCACCTGCGTGTCAGGCGAGCCTGCTATGGCGTAATACGCTGGTTACGCGGACCTGTTATCTCTTGCTCTTTGTTGCTTGTCGGAACATGGGTGTGGCACTGGCCTCCCCTCTACGATTTTGCCCTGACGAACGATGTTATCCACGATTGGTGCGAGCATTCGACGTTTCTCGCGGTGAGCGTGCTTTTTTGGGCCCAGGTGATACCCTCACCTCCCTTCTCTCCACGCTTTAGCTATCCTGGACGTATGGCGTACATTGGGGTCGCTATCGTGCAAAATGTGGTTCTCGCGGTGCTGCTTGGCTTCGCTGTGGTGCCCCTCTATGCTCCTTATGCGCATCAGGTCACTCTACCCGGCAATCTCTCTCCTTTGCTGGATCAGCAATTTGGTGCAGGGATTATGTGGACCTTCGGAGATGTCCCGTTCGGGATCGCGATCAGTATACTTGTGCAGCGCTGGTTTGCTTCGCAGCCCGCTGATACTTTACCTCAACATGCCGGGGTACATGTCGAGAACAAGTAGCAGGCGGGAACGCATTGGAATACAAATCTGGTGAAAGGAACTACCTATGCAACAGCCAGATGGTATGCAGAAGTTGGTTCGCATTGCCTTTATTCTCTTTTTTGTCCTTATGATGATTACTGCAACGCTCTGGGGTATCAGACTTTTTACCGCTCACAATCGATCTCTTGCGCAGCCGACTGCTATTGCGGCCATTGGCGGCTTTCCTATGAAGGGCGATCCTGCTCCTGATTTTCAATTGGTCGATCAGTTCAGTCAACCTATGACTCTTTCTTCTTTGCGTGGTCATGAGATCGTGCTGGCCTTTATCGATGCCCGCTGTACGACGCTTTGTCCGTTGACTGCTGAAATTATGTATAACGCTCGCGCGCATCTTACACCGGCTCAGGCCGGTCAGGTCGTGCTGGTTGCTGTCAATGCTAATCCTACTACTACCAGTGTCTCTGCCGTACAGGCATGGTCTATCAACCACGGGATGCTGCATCAGTGGTCGTTTCTCACTGGTTCCGCACAACAGCTGCAATCGGTCTACCATCTCTATGGGGTGACTGTTCAGGTTGGCTCCAGCGGCCAGTTGGAGCATGATGCTTCAATGTTTATTATTGATGCGCAGGGCCATATGCGGCTCACTTTCGAGACGTTTGATTCCAGTAGCAAGTCCGATCTCACGAGCGAGGAGAGCGGATTGGAAGCTGGCATGCGCCAGTGGCTACCAAAGCCATAGGAGGCAGAATGAAATTATTGCGTCGAACTGCCTGGGTTGCGGTCCCTCTTGCAGCGAAGAGTGATCTCAGCTCGGTACGCCAGATCATTTCTGGCTATATTGATCTGATGAAGCCGCATGTGACGGTCTTGCTCCTTGGTACGACGGTTGCTGCTATGGCGATTGCCCAGCGGGGCCTGCCTCCGTTTGCCCTCATTCTGGCAACGTTGCTCGGTGGGGCGCTGGCAGCTGGCAGTGCTAATTGTATCAATTGCTACATTGATCGCGATATCGATCAGGTGATGGGGCGTACACAGCGTCGCTCTTTGCCTTCTGGCCGTGTGGAACCGCATCAGGCGCTCATTTTTGGCATTGTCCTGGGTATCAGTTCTTTTATTGTGCTCGCGCTCTTTGTGAATCTCTTGAGTGCGCTGCTTGCCTGCTCAGCTATCTTCTTCTATGTCTTTATTTATACCCTGTGGTTGAAGCGCTCGACGGCGCAAAATATTGTGATCGGTGGTGCCGCCGGGGCGGTTCCTGTGCTCGTCGGTTGGGCGGCGGTGACAAACAATCTCTCATTCGCTGCTATCTGGCTCTTCGCGATTATTTTCTACTGGACCCCGCCCCATTTCTGGGCGCTCTCGCTTTTGATCCAGAAAGATTATGAGAAGGCGAAGATCCCGATGCTGCCTGTGGTTATGGGCGAGCGCGAGACGCGGAAGCAGATTTTCCTCTATTCATTGCTCTTGCTCGCAACAACGATGATGCTCTTCGTCCTGCATACGATGGGCTACTTTTACCTGATCTCGGCGCTGCTCCTGGGTGGCATCCTGGTCTACATGTCCGTACGCCTGTTCTTCGACCAGACTTCGAAGAAATGGGCCCGCACGCTTTTCTGGTATTCCAACTGCTACCTCGCCCTGATTTTCGCTATCATGGTCATCGACCGTGTGATTTGATCGCGCCAATCTCTCGTCTGAACGGAGTCGATCTCCGTCATCTGTCATCTTCGTAGAAGCGCTGCTTGTCCGCGCTAAATACGCATCAACCTAAGAATAGCTGAGACATTCAAGATGGCCGGTGGGGGCCGTGGACCGGCATAAAGCTTGGTCCCTACCTGTGGTGTTTTGCGGGTCGTATCGTGTTTGGCAAGGGGGCGCCGATGGTCCCAACTCTCGAAGATAGGCCGAGGTAGGGATCGGGCTTTATGCCGGTCCACGGCCCCCACCGGCCATTTCGCCTCTACAATTGAAAATAGAGGGAACCTTGCATCATGGAACATAAAAGCCCACTCCTTGACGCGACACCCGTTCTGGAGTCTCGCAATCGCTCACACAAACGCAATGTGACGACCTTTGTCGTCATATGCCTCTTGAATCTCACTCTCCTCGCCCTGATCTGGACGTTGCTCCTGACCCCCGCGCAAAATCAACCCTC
>Ga0310811_10002158_pt1 | contig 24536 bp, 20 predicted proteins | sample YCmetagenome_FD_207642 | JGI IMG/M metagenome (GOLD analysis project Ga0310811, IMG submission 207642) | Soil microbial communities from experimental microcosm in Duke University, North Carolina, United States - YC | ecosystem: Engineered > Artificial ecosystem > Soil microcosm > Unclassified ... | reverse complement strand
GTCCTACTACGCACAGATCGATGAGATGGTGTTAGCGGAACGGTGTGGCTTCGATCATTATTGGTTATTCGAACACCATATCTCGCCACACTCGCCGATGCCGTCGCCGAATCTTATGATCGCGGCGGCCGCACATCTGACAAAGCGGATTCGATTCGGCACGGCGATGAATATTCTTCCTTATCGCCATCCCCTTTGGCTGGCCGAAGAAATCGCCATGCTCGATGTCCTGACCGAGGGACGAATCGATTTCGGCATTGGTCGGGGCATCAAGCCTCTGGAGTTTCGCGCATTTGGCTTGGACCAAACGGAATCCAGGGAGATGTATCTGGAGAGCTATGATCTTATCCGCAGAATTTGGGCGGACGAGTCTTTTTCATTCCAAGGAAAATACTTCAATATATTGAAAGAAACGGCGCTATCGCCGCCGCTGGTCCAGAAACCCCACCCCCCCGTCTACACTACTGCCCAGAGCCCGGAATCACTGCGTTGGGCAGCTGAACACGATTACCCATTTGGGCAAATCGACGCCACTGTCGATGACAGCAAGCGAGATCAAGCCATCTACCGCCAAATCCAAATCGAGAACGGCTACAAGCCGGTTCCTCGCCTTTACATAACACGAGAGACCTACGTCGCCTCCAGCAGCAAGGGGGCTGCGGAGGTTCGCGATAGGGTCAGAAAATATCTTATTGATCACTGGCAGGTGTTTGGTCGGTACACCCAGTTCTCTCAGGAAGGCCAGATGCCGAGCAGCTACGACGCCTTCCGAAAACGCGCACCACAATTGTATGCGATGAGCTACGAAGAGATCATCGAGCAAGGCCTCGCCTTCGTCGGCACCCCTGACGTCGTTGCGCAAAACATCATCGACCAAGCAGGTCAGTTGGATCTAGCCATGTTTGTGTTCCACATGCGCTTTGGCGGCATGCCCTTCGCGATGGCGGCGGACTCCATTCAACTGTTTTCGAAGGAGGTCATGCCCCAGCTTAGAAAGCACGATCTCTTGCGAGATGCCCAAGAACCCCATGGCGATCTGGCAACGCTCAATTCCAACTGAACGCCGCAGGAGCGAACGGTGACCAAGCCCTATATCGTTGCGTTCGGCGGAACGCTGCGTTCGAATTCCTCGACCGCCAAAGCGCTACAAGTGGTCCTCACTGCAGCTGAGGCGTTGGGCGCTAGAACCCGCCTTTTTGACGGCCCCTGCTTAGACATACCCATCTATGTGCCCGACCGGGCCGAACGAACGTCCGAAGCTCAGAACCTCATCCATGAGCTAAGGCGTGCAGATGGAATCGTTGTTGGATCACCGGGTTACCACGGAGGAATTTCGGGCCTGGTGAAGAACGCCCTCGACTACACCGAAGACCTGAGAGATGACGCACGCCCCTATTTCGAGGGCCGTGCCATAGGCTGCATCGCCACTGGGCAGGGATGGCAGGGGGCTAACGCCACGCTAGTAGCGCTACGCGGCGTTGTTCACGCCCTTCGGGGCTGGCCGACACCAATAGGCGCCGCGATCAACAGCGCCCAACCGGTGTTTGAGTCCGATGGGAGCTGCGTCAGCCCGGAGCTCAACAGCACGCTCGAGTTGATGGCCAACCAGATTGTGCGGTTCGCTCGTTGGACGAGGACTGACCAGGTTCTCGAAACCGGCGGCGCCTCGTCAACTGCCGGGTGACCGCGCGAGGCTCGACAAAATTTCCTCAGACCGATATTGGTACCCCTTCGGATCATTCCTACTCGAATGACTTTTCACAGCCAATGAGACGGATGGGCAAGCCCAACGCCCTTCGATCCAATCAACGGAGAGCAACATTTCTCCTGTCCTAGAAGCTAAGAAGGCCGCCCCCCGCCGAGTTAAATCCGAAGGCGCGATGGGCTCCGCAGTCGTCCAGGCCCCCGCAGAAAGTGACCCCACGCTGGATCCCCGCGGAAGGACTCCGGCCTGGTCGATGAGGACGCTGTACCGGCTGTACGACATGTGGTGCCAGCCCATTTTGGCCCGAGAAAAGATCACCGCGTCGCACTGGATCATGATGCGCATCCTCTTGGAGCAAGGCGACATCAATCAACTGGAGTTGGGGCAACGCGCCGGCATACCGGCTACGACCATGGTTAGCGCGCTGGATGGACTTGAGCAGCGAGAACTAATCAGGCGGTCCCGCGACCCTCAAGATCGTCGAAAATATTATATCGGCATCACTGATTCAGGACGAATATTGTTAAACCGACTGCTTCCAGCGATTCACGACGCCGCCCATCAGTCCATGAGTGGGATATCGACTAACGATCTGGAGACTTTTTGGCGCGTGCTGTTGCGAATAGAAAGTAATTTGTCAGAAATGCTTCAACTTGAAATCCTATTAGATTAGCCTTATTTTGCTTTCCTCTTTAGTATTTACCGCATTAATCGAAACAATACCCGACGCTTAATCCGAAACGCGCCGTCATTACAAATTACAGGTCGATAATGATAGATTTCTACACCTGGCCCACGCCAAACGGCTTCAAGATTTCAATCATGCTTGAAGAACTGGCGGTGGAATATCGTACCATTCCCGTAAACATCGGAGCTGGCGAACAGTTCAATCCAGATTTCTTGCGCGTAAGTCCCAACAATAAGATTCCCGCGATCGTCGACCACGACACGGCCGACGGTCAGAGCCTGAGCATTTTTGAATCCGGCGCAATCCTCATGTACCTGGCCGAAAAGACAGGCCGTCTGTGGCCTGTGGACACTCGACAGCGATATCGGGTGGCGCAGTGGCTTATGTGGCAAATGGCCGGCCTCGGCCCGATGCTAGGTCAGTCATCACATTTCCGGCGGGCGGCTCCCGAGAAACTGGCCTATGCGATTGAACGATACGGAAAAGAGTCCGTACGCCTTCTTGGCGTACTCGACCAGGCTCTCGCTGACCAAGAGTACATAGCTGGAGAATATTCGATTGCGGACGTGGCCTGCTACCCCTGGTCTCTTTCGCCAGCGTTTCAACAGCTGCCGATACCCGATTTCACCAATCTGAAGCGCTGGCAGACCGCGATGGCGGCCCGTCCTGCGGTGAACAGGGGAATGCGGTTGCTTCCCGAATTCCAGCATCGCCCGCCCGTAGACACTGCCGCCGAGCCAGACATCGGCTATAGGTAATTGTAGCGCGAGGAGATAAACATATATGTCGATTGGGATGTATCGAATATCGGTCCCCGTTTTTCAGCAAAGTCTCAGCGCGCTTGCGTCTAGTCTTGAAAAGGCTGAGACCTATGGAACCGACCGTCGAATGGAATCGCCAAATATCTTGAGGACGCGGCTCTATCCAAACATGTACTCGTTGAGCCAACAGGTCGAAGCAGCCGTACGACAGGCGCTTTGGGCGTGTTCGCTGCTGGCTGACGAGGAGCGGCGGGAACCGTCACCGGTTGCCGACCAGTTTGATTCCGCGCAATCGTCGATCTCCACGGCCCTCGAGATCCTCGGCCGCTATCAGCCCGCGCAGATCGACGGCTCAGAGGATCGGACGATTCAGTTGGCTCTGCCATCGCGAACGATGGAATTCACGGGCGAGCGCTTCCTTCTCGGCTTTGCGCTGCCGAACTTCTTTTTCCATGTTTCAGTCGCCCACGCGATCCTTCGCCATTGCGGGGTCGATCTCAACAAAGGCGATTTCTTGGGGGCCTTTTAAATCGGTTCCGGCAGACTCGTCACTGACTCGCATAGTCTGAAATCGACGAGATCTCCAAACATTGCAAACCAAGTGGCAACTGCCTGCCTTCTAGATCGTGCGCGAAGGCCTCTCGAATCGACTCGAGCGTCCACTGTGGGTTCTTTACGATCGGCAGAAGGACTCCCGGGTGTGCGAACAGCGCCAGCCTCGATCCATCGATTCTGACGATCTGACCGGTAATCTTGGCCGAGAAATCCGACAGAAGGTACTCAACGACTGGCGTATTGGTTTCCGGAGCTAGGCTCTTGGAGCTACCTTTTGAAGCCCCGCCCCTACCCCGCTGGTAGTCCGCTACGACGTCCATCATACGGGTTTCAGCGGTGGGCGAGACGGCGTTCACTCGGATCCCCGTTTCCCGCAACTCCATAGCCCAGGAGTAGGTCAGCGACGCTACCGCTCCCTTCGTAGCACCATAGACGCTCATCGCCGGCGCGCCCATTTGGGCGCCCGAGGTCACATTGACGATCGAACCACGGCCCGCTCGAGCCATCTGCCTAGCAGCGTGGGCCGAACAATTGATTGTGCCCACCAGATTCACTTCGATCATCGGCCTTATGTCGCTCTCGGCGAGCTCGTCTAGTCTGGCGAGGCCCGCTAAGCCTGCATTGTTGACTAGGCCGTCGATACCACCGAATTCGTCGGCGCAACGTGCAATGAGTTCTTCCGCGCAGGGCCAGACCGAAATGTCTGCTACGTGCGCGATAGCGCGGCCCCCCGCGGCGACGATCTCTTGCACTACGGCCTCAGCCGGCCCGCGGTCTAAGTCATTGACGACCACCGCCGCGCCCGCTTGCGCCACTGCCCTCGCATACGCCGCGCCTATCCCTCGCCCGGCGCCGGTTATGACGACCGCTTTCCCTCTGAGTGCGCTCACTTCGTGCCCCGAGTTTCCAAACGTGTTAGGCCAAAGAACGCCCGGCCCCAACCAACACGGTGGCGGAAGACCGGGGCGCTGCGGATAGGTCAGGTCGCCGCCAGGAGGTGGCCTCGCGGCCCCCTCCCGTGCAGGGTTCAGCGTTTCGCGATGACCGGGAGCATTAGATAGGAATCGTGCTCTGGCCCGCTGTAGAGGCTGTATTGACCCTGATTGTCGGTCAGGTGTTTGAGTTCAGGCGCGCCGGTGTTGAATCTGTAGAGGTCGTTGGCCCCGACAACCAGCTCTAGGGTTTCACCGGCTCGAAACTCTACGCTGAAGGGCCAAATTTCAATATCAATGGGCACAGCCTGACCGGGCGTGAGCGGTTCGGTAAAAGTGTGATCGTGGATCGGCTGCAGAATGGTGCTCTGCTCGGCGAGCGCCCTGTGGCTAGCCCGGAGCCATCCGAGCGCCAATGGCCCTTCGGAAAATGTGGAGTAGTAACGGAACCCCACTTCGCGCCCAGCCCGATCACGCTTGCGCAGGGCGATGAATACATCCGCCTCGGTATGTTGATCCGAGCTCAACCAGAGGTGCAATCTTGCGCCGCCGGTGAGCTCAATGTCCTGGTCGAAGCGAAGCTGGAAGACGACGCGGTCCTCTTCGCCCGAAGCAGAATAGGCGATTTGACTCTCGCTGCTTGGCAAAGTCTGGATCATTGACGCCGATGCACACTCCAGGAAGTACGGCGTCGGCCTCGTGGTCTCCAAGGGCCAGGACGAATAGGTCTCGATATGAGACTCGCTATTGCTGTCGCGCACCTCAACAGAAACACGGGGCCAATCTTTGACCCCCGGGCCCACGCCCTTAAGGAAGTGATCAAAGAATTCCGTTTGTTTCGCGACCGATTTGGGATGGTAGAAATGTCGCCATTTTTTCTGACCGTGGATCTCGAGCCACTTCTCCTTCGAAGAGATTTGCTTGAACCCCTCCAGGGTACCTCTCGTGTGCATACCGTGGTCGCCCCAGCTGGCGACAACAAAGGCGGGCACTTCGATCGAAGAAAGCTCCATCTCTTTCGATTGCCAGTATTCGTCTATGAAAATGTGATCATCGCACATTTTTACCATATCCTCGGCGGGACTTAGGGAGAATCTGGATTTGGGTTGCCACCAGTTTAAGAAGCCCTTTTCTGGTATCCCTCCGTGGAAATAGGCCTCGCGATAGATGTCACTCAATCCTTCCCAGGGGCAGATCGCCACGAGAGAGGGAGGTTTCTTGGAGGCGATAATCCACTGAGATATTGCTAGATAGGATACGCCGAGCATTCCAACTTTACCGTTGCTCCAAGGCTGTTTAGCGATCCATTCGATTAGATCATAGCCGTCGTCGCCCTCTCGGCTCATGAAAAAGGTCAAGGTGCCTTCCGAAGACCACGCTCCCCGCGGATCGGGAGATATGATGACATAACCCCTGGGGCACCAATATTCCGGATCGGGCCCTTCCCAGATCGCATGTTTGGAAACCCAACCCTCATCGACATCGGCGCCTGGCATCATGCCAAGATTTTTGAGGCCGTGTTTGCCGTACGGACTCCAGGCCACTAGCGCGGGAGCCGGCGCGGGGTCGAGCGGTCTATAGACGTCGATATAGATCGTCGTCCCATCTCGCAACGGGACGGATACATCCTTGTATTTAACGAACTTATCGAACACCTGCTCTTCATACTGCAGCCCTGGATACTTGCCGTTTTTGAGCAAATCGGTTGGCGACAGCGTCAGTTGTAGCTCGCGTCCCATAAGCGTCTCTCCCAAAATGACTCAACCCAGACAAGGGCCTGTGAGGGCTCGGCTTCAGCGGCCCTCAGTTGGATCGAATTGATGCATCGGCATTGTCAGACGATGCTGTCGCAGAAGGACGGCGGCGCCTCTGAGCGACCGAGGCCAAATGCGGGTCCCCAGGGATCTAACCGATTGGCGCCATCGCCACCGTTCTGCTGAGGACTTCATTTGATTGGCAGTCCTCGGGCAGCGGCTTCAGCTTCGGCCAACCTTGCGAAGTGATCCCAAGCCCGCTTTTTGGGGTTCGGCCCCAAAACCGCACTTTTGGCCTGTTCCACCTCGCCGGGGCTGAGAAAAGTGACGGGCCCAAGCCCAGACGCCTGCAGGACAATATTCGCGTTGACCACGGCGTAGATCGTTGTCAGCACCACTGAGGGAATATCTGGCCCAGTGATCGTGGCCCCATGGCCGCGCATGAGCACCATGGCTGAACTGCTCAGCGTCGCCGCCAAATCATCTGCTTGGTCGTTGCAGGTCACCAACAGATTGGTGTCACCGAACTTATCACGGATATCCCAGACGAGAGCCTCATCCCCCATGACTGCGCTCGTGTGGATAGCCGGGCGTAGTTTGACACCTGTCAGGCCAAAAGCGACCAACGGGGCTGCGTGACAGTGTAGGACCGCATTGACGTCAGGACGCGCCTTGTAGATGCCGCCGTGGATGAAGCGCTCAAGGTAAGGGGCGGGACCAGGTTCGATCGGCACACTGTCGAGTGTATATTGTTGAATGTCATCAGCGGCAACAGAGCCCGGGCTCAGAGATCTGGACAGCAGATACAAGCTCGGATCTTCAGGGTGTCGCACGCTTACGTGTCCGAAGGCATCGACGATCCCCTGGCAATCGAGAATTCGATTTGCGGTAACCAGCGCTTGTATCGCGTCTTGAACTAAGCTCATGCATCAAACTCCGACGGACTTTCTCTGAGCCGATAGCTGGCAACGGGATTGCTTCACCGGCTTAACTTTACGCTCTAGAAATTCGTCTTGTCGGCTCCCTTCAGGGCCAAGGCGGCGCGCGCTTCCTCTGGGGTGGCGACCTGGAGGCCCAATCCTTCTATGATTTTTCGCACCTGGTTGACTTGCTGAGCGTTGGATTCAGCTAGCCTTCCCTTGCCGATCCATAGCGAGTCCTCCAACCCCACGCGCACGTGGGCTCCCATAGCCGCCGCCTGTGCGGCAATCGCCATCTGCCCTCTGCCGGCGCCGAGCACCGACCACTGGTAGTGATCGCCGAACAGGCGGTCGGCCGTACGCCGCATGTGCATGACATCCTCGGGGTGAGGGCCGATGCCCCCCAAAATGCCGAACACCGTCTGAACGAACAGAGGGGGCTTCACGAGGCCCCGCTCGAGGAAGTGGGCGAGATTGTAAAGATGGCTGGTGTCGTAACACTCGAACTCGAAACGGGTGCCTGTGTCGCCGAGGGTCCGCAGGGCGTATTCGATGTCCTGAAAGCTGTTGCGGAAAACCAGGTCGCGGCTGGCCTCGAGCGTCGGCTGCTCCCAATCGAATTTGAATTCCTTGAACCGATTGAGCATCGGGAACAGGCCGAAGTTCATCGAGCCCATATTGAGCGAGGCCACTTCGGGCTTGAACTGCTCGGCCGGCCGCACACGCTCGTCAACCTTCATATAGGGCGCGCCGCCAGTGGTCAGGTTGATAACCGCTGAGGTGCGCTGCTTGATCACTGACAAGAACGGAGCGAAGGCCTCGGGACTTTGGTCGGGTTTGCCCGTCTTTGGGTCACGGGCGTGCAGGTGAACAATCGCTGCCCCGGCCTCAGCCGCCCCAACGGCCGCATCGGCGATCTCCTCCGGCGTCACCGGCAGGTACGGCGACATCGAGGGCGTGTGGATCGCACCGGTGACGGCGCAGGTTATGATCACTTTATGGTCGGCCATAGCCTCTGGGTACCTTTGATCTTGCTTCCAGCTGCGAACGAGCCCGCCTTCCCGGAGGGCCCGCGTCATGATTTTCGAGAAGCCCAGGCTTCCACCAGCTCCCCACGCCGGCCCTTTCCCTGGCCGATCTCTTCTCGTTCCAGCCGCCTTGGCGGCCGCCTCATCCGTGCTCAAATCGACGTCGACACCGGCGTTCAGGACGGCAGTCTTATTCGACGAAATTCCTGAAATGCGACTATCTTGTCAATCTGTATAGCGCAATATATTCGTTATTCGAATTGGTGATCACTCCATCCAATCGATAGATGGGTATGGAGAATGAAGCGAGAGGGAGGCGTGTGCCATGCTCCAAGGAAATCGAAGACTGGCAGGCAGAGGGGGAAGGCATGGCCGCTAACCCCCTGACTGAGTGGGCGTTCGATCGCTCCGAAGTTCGCACCATCGGTCATGATCTACAGCGACCGGAATGCATCATCGCTGAGCGGGACGGGACGATCTGGTCTGCCGACGCCCGTGGAGGCGTGATGCGCATCTCTTCCACCGGGGATCAGCAGCTCGTCACACAGGTGCAAAGCGCCAACTTTGACCTGCAAGCGGACCCAGCGCGCAGCTTGCTAACAGGCACTTTGCCGAACGGACTGGCGTTGGCGAAAAACGGCGACTTCCTCATCGCCAACTTCGGGACCGATCGGTTGGAGCGGATGCAACGCAACGGCGCAACCGAAGTGCTCTGCGACAGCATTGATGGGGAGCCGCTCGGAAAGGTCAATTTCGTTCTGAGGGACAGCCAGAACAGGCTTTGGGTGACGATTTCCACCAAGATCAATCCGTGGAGCGACGCCATTTGCAAGTCGACGAACGACGGCGCGATTCTGCTCATCGACGACCGAGGGGCGCGGATAGTCGCCGACGGACTAGCGTTCTCAAATGAGGTTCGGCTCGATGCCAATGAAGAATGGCTCTACCTCGCTGAGACGACGGGGAAGCGGGTGTCTCGCTTCCGAATTGCGGCCGACGGCCTCGGGCCACGGGAAACCTACGGCCCCTCGGATCTTGGGAGAGGTTTGATCGACGGCATCGCGTTTGACGCTTCGGGCAACCTCTGGGCCGCTATGGTTTTTGCAGACCGATTGGTGGCGATCACTCCCGAGGGGGACTTGCTTGAGTTGTTTGATGACGGAGACCAAGCCGCCACAGACGCATTCGAGATCGCCTTCGCCTCTGGGAAGCCCGTCTCATTTGACACCCTGTACGCGACAGGAGGGACCCTGTGTCCGTGGCTGGCTAGCATCACCTTTGCTGGCCCGGATCTTCGTACGGTGCTTTTGGGTGGCCTGCGGTCTACCAACATCCCCAGCTTTAGAGCGCCGGTGGCGGGATTGCCGATGGTCCATTGGTAGACCACACAGAGAACGCTGCTCGTGCCAACCGCCCCATCCGACCAAGTTAGATCGCGTCGAGCCAACGAGGCGGATTTGCCAACTCTAGGGATCTAGGCCGAACTGGTTCGCAGGGCTGCCGATCCTTACCTATCTCCCCCAAAATTCCTCCTTTGAGATTAGGGGTTGAAACGACTATGAGATTCGCTTGGGCGGGTGGCGGTGTACGACGGAAGACCCGCTTTATAGGATTCTGAGTCCGTTTAGTACGGTTCGTATTGCAACATACGACCTCAACGTGCGATCAACCTGAAATGGTAGCACTCGTTTGATTCATCAACCTAAGCCTGCAAACTTGGAACAAAGATGAGTACAGCCGAGAAGCTCCTTAGTGCTCTCGCCCTTTTTACGTTTGATGAGCCGGAATGGACGGTAGACGCCGCCGCCGAAGCTTTAGACGTTTCGGGCAGTACTGCTTATCGATATTTCAGCAGTTTGACGAGAGCTGGATTTCTCGATCCCATTTCGGGCGGCCGATATGTTTTGGGGCCTGCAATAATCGCCTACGACCGTCAAATCAGGCACCAAGATCCCCTCCTCAGGGTTTCAAGGCCGGTTCTAGAGCGGCTGATTCGACGGAATGGCGGCGAAGGGATTGCGCTTCTGTGTAGACGCTTTCACCAGCAAGTTATGTGCGTCCATCAATACTACGAGCATCAGCCAGACCAAGTCGTAAGCTATGAACGAGGTCGCCCCATGGGCCTATACCGTGGCGCGGCGTCGGTATCCATCTTGGCAAACCTGCCGGCCCGCACGTTGAAGGCGATGTATCAAGCCGACGCGAAAGAAATATCGGAAGCCGGTCGCGGCGACACCTGGGACGACTTTCGGAACGCGCTTCGCAAGATTCGCAATAGCACTGTTTGTGTCACGCGGGGCGAGCTCGACTTTGGCATGATCGGAATCGCTGCACCCATATTTCTGAGCGAACAAAGGGTTGGCGGCAGCGTCAGCGTGGTTCTATCGGCCGCAAAGGTCGGGGAGAGTGAGATCGCGGGTGCAGGCGCCCTGGTCCAAGCCGCCGCCAAGGAAATCGACGTTGGGCTCCGCGAGTTTTTCGCCAACGACCCGGGCTGACCACGTTCTCCAGGCGATAGCCGTTCGGTTCGTTCCGGGGCTGCGCGCTGCACTCTGCAGCGCATCCCTGAAATCCCGCGAGTAGGATCACTCAGCGTCGTTCAGCCGCTCCCTCAGGAAAGCCAGGGTCGCTTGATCGGCCTTGCGCGCGGCGCTCTCGTTGAAGCTCGCTCCCCCCCGACGAGCGAAGGCGTGGCCGACGCCAGGATAGAGAATGATGCGCGCGCGTTCGCCCAAGGGGGCCAAGCCAGTCACGATGTCCGCTTGAGCTTGTGGTGGGCAAAGGTGGTCCTCTTCGGCCACGTGCAGAAGAACCTGGCGCGTGATTCCTTTGGCTTGGTCCAATACGGTGTGAATGCCGACGCCGTAGTAGGAAACGGCCGCGTCGACCCTTTCCGCCGCCGCCAGCAAGAACGCTAGCTTGCCGCCCAGGCAATAGCCGACGGCAAACAACGGCGCCGCCTCGTTCACCTGGCCCCGGGCGAATGCGAGAGCCCTCCCGGCGTCAGCGACGGCTAGATCGGTGTCGAGTCCTTTCATCAGCATCGTAGCTCGCTCTCGGTCCGCCTCGCTGGATGGGTCGAGCTGGACGCCTGGCTGTTGCCGCCAGAAGAGGTCTGGTGCGATGGAGACGAAGCCCTCCTCCGCGAAGCCGTCGACCACGCTCCTGATGTAGGGATTGATGCCGAATATCTCCTGCAGGACAACCAACACCGACCCGTTTGGTTTGCTTGGGACGGCCATGTAGCAGCCCATCGTTCCCACACCTGGAATCTCGATTTCGACGTCTCGGTGAAAGGCGGTCATCGCAGTCCTCTCAAGATTTGATTTGATGGTGCAAAAGCTCGCCGGGTTGAACACCAAACCCGGCGTCTTAAGGGGACAAGAGAAGGCGGGCCCTCCCCTTCCCTCAGGTTGGCGGCAACCCTAGCCGATTATGGCCAAGTCGACGGGTTGCTGCCCGGAGCGCACGGCCCCAGTCAGGCCGATTGAGATGGATTCGCCCCAGAATGCCATTTCGCCCGAACGTTCATCGCGGACCTGGACCTTGACGGCGTACACTTGATCTTCGGACAGCTCGAACGCGAGGATTTGTGGATCACTTGTATCAAAGATGATCATCGGGCGATCTTCACCTAGTGCACGGGCGTGAATGACGGGCACCGTCCGATAGCGTCCTTGGTCACTCGGCTTCTTATAGGCGCCCAACACATCGCCCATCGTCGCGCCAGGTTTCATCGTCTCCATGACGGTGGCGAACGTTGCGCTGCAGACCTCGAACATGTCCTTCAAATTATCAGACGGTTCGCCGATGATGGCGGTTCGAGTGATCTGCCCTAGATAGCCTGAGCTGCTCCGGGCCTCGATCTCGCAGTAGATGGGCACCCCAGCCATGAGTTTGCGGCTCGTCGGGAATGGCGCAAGGCTGAAGCCGAACGGGGTCCCCACAGCCCACATGAGGAAGTTCGGCGGCAATGAACCGAGTTCGATCAATCGGCCGACCATCTTGCCGTAGATGATGCGCTCAGCTTCACCAGCCTTCGCCTCATCGCAGAGAAGCTGGAATGCCTCCTCCGCCATCAGGACCGCGTCGACCACTGCAGCCCGCTCTTCAGCAGTTTTAGAGCTCCGCACCACATCGAGCAGCTCAGTCGCGTCGACGAGCTCCGCATCGGGGAAAGCCGTTTCGAGAGCTTCCTTAAACCCTGCACCAACGATGCCATCGGGAAATCTGGGCAACCCCTTCAAGCCGGCAACGCCAATACGTTTGCCCCGCAGATCCATCTCACGCAGCCGCTTAACAGTCCCGTCAGTGACCGCCCAGTGCGTCGCACGCACGTCCTTCACCCAAGACTGCCATGCAAGCCAAAAGCCGGCAGACGGCACCGGTCCCACGACCGCGGTCACCTCCCCCTCCAGCGGGAAGACGACTGATACCGGTGCATTGTTGCCTCCGACCGACGACAAATAGGTCCCGTTGGCTTGCAGCTGGTCCCAGAACCCCGGGTTCGGCGGAGTCACAAGAACAGCCAAGTCCGCCTCTGCCATGGCGTTACGGACTCGGCGCCAGCGGGCATCTCTTTCCTGCAAGCTAAGCTCGCCCGAACGAGCGAAGCCAGTGACCGAGGCTTGAACGTCATCCATCATCGCAATTTCCTATGCTGAAGATTCTCTTCGCCCGTGCGTCAATCGACGTCAGTTAAGGCGACGCTGGATGCAACTCGGCTTCTGCGCGCTCGTGACCTAGCGTGTAGATCAAGACACTAGCCGTGACCGCAAAAGCACCCAGGAGGAGAAGGCCGGCCTGATAGGAGCCGAAAAGCACGAATGACTTGGCCATGAGCCACGGACCGCTACCTGACCCGAAAATAAATCCCAGAAAGATCCAGGAAAAAATCTGTCCGTATGCACGAAGACCGAACCGATCCGCGACGAGAACGCTCGCAACGGCTACCTCTGCGCCCGAGCACAGGCCGATAATGGTGGCAGCGACCACCGCTCCTACGAGGCCCGAAGAGGTGGACAGCGCCACGATCGCCCCAAGCGGCAAAACAAAGAAGAATGCGGCGACCTTCTCCTTTGGGAAGTGATCCATGGCAAACCCGCCCAGCAGGCGCCCCGCCATCATAGCCACCCCTGAAATAGTAACCGCCGTGGTAGCCGCGGGAACCGAAAGTCCCCTGTCTTTCAAAATCGGAAACAGATGAAGCGACAATCCCAAGATTACGTTCGCAACCAAGAACATTGCGGTAAGGATAAGCCAAAACTTGCCCGATCGAATTGCATCCATAGCTGCTTTGGCCCGCACCCGTACGACGGGCGCCGCGGCGGCGCTGCCGTCTCCCCGCGATATGTCGTCGACGGTAGGCGGGCGACGAATTAGGCCGAAGATCGATGGTACGGATACGATCAGAACGATAGCTCCAAGCCCGACATACGCGGCTCGCCAGCTCAACGTCTGAATCATGATCTGCGAGAGCACCGGTATGATCACGGTGCCAATAGCGGAACCAACGAGCATCAGCCCCATCGCAGTCCCGCGACCGAGACCAAACCACGCCGAGATGATCTTCGTGTAACCAACTGGCATCTGCACGGCAGAGGCCAGACCCCACACCGCATACAACGCAAAAAGCATAGGACGAGACGGCGTCAGAAGGGCCAGAGAGGCCGTCGCTAGCCCAAATAAGCAGCTGCCTAAGCCGAGCACCAGCCGTGGGTCATAGCGATCTATGAGGCGACCAACAACAGGCGTAGCCAGTGCAGCAAAGATTGTAAAAACCGCGTAGGCACCCGGCAAAACATCACGAGTCCAGCCGAACGTTTCACTTACCGGCAATAGGAAAATTCCGAAGGTCATGGTGGTGACAGCAGTAGTGCCGGCGAATAGCGCCAACGCGCATCCCACCAGGGTCAGATACTGCGATCGGGTCCAAATCGAGAGCACGCGTAACGGAGCTATTTCCATTCAGTACCTGCCACAGACCTTCGGCGATTGACGTCCGGTGCGTCCCGAGCACTCGACCGACCGCTTCTTCTCTCAATACGGTGGAACCGCCCAGCATGGGTCGCAGCGATATCGCGAAACGCCTGCGGAACCCCGAGCCGTTGAGCGCTGACAGCAACGGAGAACGGACACGGCGTCGCTTGCAGTAAAGCGTGAGCGTGTCGCAATCCGAGCTCCCTACTGCCCATTTTGGCGGGCGTGCAATTTTCTTAAAGTTGCGCGCGTGGAGCCCCATCGTCAATTCAAGATTATCATAAAATGCAAATTTTGTATCTTTACCCTGGCCCCATTTCGCGCCATTCGCCCTATCAGACCGGTTAGGGCCAGCTGGTAGCGACTGTCAACTTCGGCGGCGACCAAAGCCGACAGGAGTTGCAGATCGCGCTAACGGCGGTTGACAAATTGAGCGCATTTTGCAGATTGTGAAAAAATTGTACCATCAAGGCCGTTTTCAATTGCGGCGCGGATTGGAGGGGCGACGCAGCGGCATGCGGGCAGAATCTGATCGGACCTTCGTATTCGTGCCCTTGCCGCCACGGCCCGGGCTCCGGGAACCTCGGTCGCTTATCAAGCTTGCCCTTGCAACCAGAGACTGACGAACATCATCTGCGCCTTCAATACGAAAAGGCTGCTCAATAATGGTATTCATAAGTCTAATTTGGCCGGCACGTGACCAGAATGCGGATTTGTTCAGAATAATGATTCCGATATCAGCGCAGCAAGCCCTGTAGCTATATTGTAATCCCTATAATATCGGCGTCTGACAGCGTAAATATCAAGCACTTCGCGAAATCGAAGCGCAAGGCAAGGAGAGCCATGCAGTTTCATCTAAACGGATACAGGACCGGGGATCCTGATCTCTTCGAGGCGAGTGAGCATGCGCAGGTCGCGCAAGCCGAATCCGGCTCGCTGCCGACGGAGGTAGATGTTCTGATTGTTGGGTGTGGTCCCGCCGGCCTCACTCTTGCCGCTCAACTCTCCGCGTTCCCGACAATTGCGACTTGCATCGTTGAACAAAGGGCCGGTCCGCTTGAACTGGGGCAGGCTGATGGCGTTGCCTGCCGCACGATGGAGATGTTCAACGCTTTCGGCTTTGCCGACCGCGTGCTTCGAGAAGCCTACTGGGTCAACGAAACCACGTTTTGGAAGCCAGCCGACGAACCTGGCGCGGGTATTGTTCGGTCCGGGCGGATCTACGATACCGAGGAGGGCCTTTCAGAGTTTCCGCACGTCATTTTGAATCAGGCCCGGGTTCATGAATTCTATTTGGACGTCATGCGGAATTCCCCGGCCCGGATGACGCCGCACTATGGTTGGCGGTTCGTCGACGTTCAGGTGGACCCGGATGCCTCTGGAGCCGACGCCTATCCCGTTACAGTCACCCTTCAGCGCGTCGGCGCCGACGGTGAGGCAGAGACTAAAAAGATCAGGACCCGCTATGCCGTCGGCTGTGACGGGGCCCGAAGCGCCGTGCGGCGTTCGATTGGACAGACGCTCAAAGGTGACTCGGCCAACCAGGCCTGGGGCGTGATGGATGTGCTCGCTGTCACTGATTTTCCGGACGTTCGGCTAAAGGCGGTCATCAATTCTGCTGAGCACGGCAGCATTGTGCTCATCCCCAGGGAGGGCGGGTATCTTATCCGCATCTACGTGGAAATGGATGAGCTCGAAGCCGGCGAGCGCGTTGCCGCTCGGACGCTCACCGTTGACGACGTCATTGCCACGGCCCGTCGGGTTTTCCATCCCTACACGCTCGATGTGAGGCAAGTCGCGTGGTGGTCGGTCTATGAGATTGGCCAGCGCTTGTGCGACCGCTTCGACAATTTAGGGGCGAGCGATGGCGACGAAGTCGCGCCTCGCGTTTTCATCGCCGGTGACGCCTGCCACACCCACAGCCCGAAGGCTGGCCAGGGAATGAACGTGTCCATGCAGGACGCCTTCAATCTGGGATGGAAGCTCACAGCGGTGCTGCAAGGGCGGTGCGCACCACAATTCTTGCGCACCTACAATGACGAACGCCACGTGATAGCGAAGGAACTTATCGAGTTCGACCGGGAGTGGGCAGCGATGCTCAGCGCTCCGCTAAAGACACCGCAAAATCCCAACGGCGTTGATCCCACAGACGTCAAGGATTATTTCGTTCGCAGCGGCCGATACACCGCAGGCACGGCGACGCGGTACACCGAATCGTTGCTCACCGGCCCTGATGTCCACCAGCAGCTGGCGGAAGGCTTCCCGATCGGGAAGCGCTTCCATTCTGCGCCAGTGATTCGTCTCGCCGACGGCAAACCCATGCAGCTCGGCCACGCCGCACAAGCGGATGGACGGTGGCGTTTGTATGCCTTTGCGAACGGGGACAACCCCGCAAGCGTGACCTCGCCCATTCAGGACCTGTGCCGCTTCCTCGCAGCGTCACCGTCTTCGCCGATCGTTCGCTATACGCCCCGAGGAGCGGACGTCGATGCTACGATCGATTTCCGGGCGGTTTTCCAACAACCCCATCGCGAACTCGCATTGGAAAAAATGTCGACTGAACTGATGCCGCGAAAAGGGCGGTTCGGGCTGGTGGACTACGAGAAGATATTCTGCGCCTACGTAGAAGCCGACCAGGACATTTTCGACATGCGTGGGGTCGACCGCGCCAATGGTTGCATTGTCGTCGTGAGGCCGGACCAGTACGTCGCCCATATCCTTCCACTCGACGGCTACGAAGCTCTGTCGGCCTTTTTCGATCGGTTTATGCTCGGCACACGGTAAGCCCAAGGCGTTGCAAAAGACGCGCCCTGCCAACCGCGCCACAGTCGGAGGTGTCCGTGCCTTCGGCAATGGCGGGCTGACATCGCCGGTCTATCGCTTGGTAAGACTGGCCTCTTGTTGCGATGGCGAGAGGCTGGCAGAAATTTGCCCTGCCGCGGCCTTTAAGAGACGCACGAGCGAAGCTGCAAAGGTGGCCTCGAGTCTATTCCCCACAACGACGTAGCAGATACAGCCGATCGGACTCCCGTCAGCCTGAAGGATCGGGGCGGCGATGCCTGTGAGCCCTCGATCGACTTCCCCGCTTGTTATCGAATAACCCTCGTCTTTGATGGTGGCGAGCGAAGCACGCACTTGCTGCCAATTGGCGCCGAGCCCCCCCTCTACGAACTCGGCCGGCTTTTGCGCCAGCAGAGACCGAATCGCTCTGTCGGAGAGATGCGCAAGTATGACTTTGGAGGCGGCCCCGCGCGTTAATGGCATAGGGCGACCGCGTTGATAACCTGATGCGAAATTGGGATTTGCAGCGACGGCCTGCGCCACGCACATAACCTGCCCCCGATAAAGACGGCAGAGCAAGATAACCGCCGGATGGTCGATCGCTCCGGAGAGGATCTCCATCGCCGGCCGGGCAGCTGCGAGCAGCGGGTCGGTTTGTCTGATTAGCCAATCAAGCTGAATTGCCGCGGGTCCCAATAAATATCGGCCCGCCCCTACTGGTTCGATCAGTCCTGCTTTCGTGAGCACAGCAAAGTGGCGATAGGTCGTGCTGACCGGTTGACCGAGCGCCTCCGCCGCCTGTTCCACCGTCCACCCGTGCCTTTCCACCGAAAATAGGGCCAAGATGGAAAGCACCCTGTCCGAGGTGGACATCCTATCTCCTCATGAGCTCCACGGATTCAACGATCCATAAAGCGATGCCGCCAAGGTTGGACGGCGCCAGTCGTTCGACCGAGAAACCGGCCATTCTTGTTATTTGATATTTGCGCGATTTTTCACAAAAATTTCCAACCCACACCCGGGGGCGGCGTCGCCAAAAAAGGCCGTAGCCCCTCGGCTACGGCCCAAAAGTGGACGTCTCTCACTGGGAGGATGTGAAGACGTAGGTGGGCAACGGCACGCGTGTGCCAACCGTCAAACCACATCGCTTTTTATCATTATATGATAACGGAATAAAGCAATCTCGGCTCAGGAGCGGAACGATTCTCACTCGCGGACCAACCCGGCTCCCGCCCTCTTCCTGCGAACCCGACGAATTCACGTTTGGAGCGCGCCGGGTCCAAACCCTGAAGTGCGGAACGCCGCCCTGTACGCTTGCGCGGGGCGCTCACCAACCCACTTGGCGGAGGTCTTCCTTGTATCGACGGGTGGCCAGTAGGAACCCGATCGCGGACAACACACCCGATACAAGCGTCACGCCCAATAGGCCGACACGCAGGCTCGACGTCCCGAACGTCCCTTTGAGCTGATCGCTCAAAGCCCCTACCAGCACATTGTCGAGCCCCCCGCTCACAATCGCCGCGCCAAGCAACAAGCTCGAATTAGCGATCGTCCGAATCTCGGATGGCACGAGCGCGTTGAATGATCCGACCATAGGTCCAAGGCTCATCTGCGAAAGGAAGGCGCTAGCTGCCAGCGCCAGAAGGGCGACTTCCTTGCTCTCCGCACAGTATGCGATCACTAGAGGAGGCATCGACAGGATGATCGACACGGCCGGCACATAGAGCATCCACATGATGTTGGATTTCGCGAGCCTATCGGTCACCAAGCCTCCGAGCAATATCCCGGGTATAACACCGATGCAGAAGGCCACACCGGAATACAAAGACGCCTCACGCGGGCTGAAGGCGTGGTAGCGGCTGAAAAAGATCGGCGCCCAATTGAGTACCCCTGTTCCGAGGAAAAACGAAACAGAATAGCTAAACAAAATCAGTAACATTGCTTGCCGGCTGGACATGACCCTCAGAGCATCTCCAATACTCTTCAGCATCATTCCCAGCGACGGCGCGTCGTTCTCAGCTCGTCCATTCCTGAGCTCCGCTCGAGGATCGCGCAATTTCAGTCCAATCAGGGCGGCTAGAGGCAGTCCGACAAGACCGCACACCAAAAACGCCATCCGCCAGCCGAAGTGCTCGGCGATATACGAGCCCGACACCGCCGCCAAGAGCACTCCGCAAGGCGTGGCGAGAATGAAAATCGCGTAGGCCGACGACAGTCGCTCTTTTGGCGCGCAGTCCGTCACGAGCGCCATTGCCGTAGGCGTCCCTCCCGCCTCACCGACTCCGACCAGAAGCCTCCCCAGGAACAGTTGAAGGAAGGAATTCACAAGGCTGCAAGCCGCCGTTGCGACGCTCCACAGGATGAGTACGGCGACAAGAATTCTCGCCCTATTTCCTCGATCAGCATAATAAGCGAACACAAACGCGAACAACCCGTATGTGATCGAGAACACCGGCCCCGTCAAAATACCAAATTGCCCATCCGACAAATTAAGCTCTTTCTTCATCGGAATGGCGACGAAGGAAATAATACTTCTGTCAATCAAATTTACTACGTAACAAAGGAAGAGCATCGCGAAAATAAAGACATTGATCGACCGGGCAACAGGGCGCGCCTCAACGGCGCTCATTTGGTTTTCCTCGATGCGAGCCATTCGCGCCCTTCACACTTCCAACCGCCATCGTTCCCGCGCCGTCGACGCCCGCAAAAAGGCAGCACTTACGGCCGCTTCATTGTCTAGCGCGACCGGCCGCCAGCAGCTGCTCAACGTCCGGGCATACGGCCCATGGCGGGATAGCGAGACCGGCTCTGCGCCGCCTACATTGCGACAACCAAGCCTCGCTTCCACCTAGACGTAGACGCGATCCTCACGTGCAACCAAAATGCTAGCAACACGCCAAAACTGCCCGATGCTCGGTTTTCAGAAGCTGTACCGCAGCCTCGCGCCGAACGTCATGGGCGCCCCAGGAGAATAGTCTCCGGAGAAAGCCGCGTAGTTGTAGTTAATATAATATTTCGCGCTATTTAGATTTCGCCCCCACACATCAACTCCCCACTTGCGATCCATCGAAGTCCAACCGACGCTTGCGTTGAGGAGTTGGTATGGGGTCCTTTCCAGCGCATTTTGCGCATCGAAGTATGATTTGGCGTGGAAGCTTAGGTTCAGGTTTGCTGTGATTTCCCCAACCGAAGTATCTACGTGATACCGCCCGCCTACGCTGCCTGACCACGGCTCGGCGAAAATCACCTCTTTTCCGGTCGCATCCGCGATATAGCTCGAACCCTGGACACCATTTATATAATTGAAGAACGTCACATTTTTGTAGGACGAGTACTTATAGTCGGAATAGGTTACATTCGCGGTGAGTTGAAATTCCGGCGTCAGCTGGGCCTCAAACGTCGCGTCAAAACCCTCATCCCTTGCGGTTGCCGCATTGCCTGTTACGGGCAGACCAAGCGCAGGCGATACGAACTTCACCTGGAGATCGGTCACGTCATAGTAGAAGCCCGACACGTCCAGCAGCACCTTGTTGTCGAAAAACCGAGACTTCAACCCGATTTCATAGGCATCGACGAACTCAGGCTTGGTGGGGGCCGATGCGGCTCCGCCAGCTGACGTAATGTTGTAGTTGCCGCTCTTGAAACCCCTATTGTAGCTCGCGTACCCCATGACGACCGGCGTAAAGGCATAGTCGAGGCTGACTTTGTACGTCAGAGCGCCTTGGTTGTTATCTGGCGTGGCATTGACAATTTTAGTTGGCGGCGTCAGCACGCCCGCAGATGTCAAGGTGTTGCTGTAGGCTTGGGTGAGCTTGTGGTCATCCGTCGTGTACCGCAGGCCCGCGGTCAAATGGGCATTGTCTGTCCAAAGCGGGGTCGTTGCCTGAACGTAGCCCGCATACGAATTCGTTTGCTGAGTGCCGTTGAACACCGCCGCGCCGCTCGGCCCTTGACCTGAAGAAGTCCCATAGACCGAGAACGGGTTGTAGCTGGCCGTATCATTATAAAAGAAAAAGCCCGCAATCCATTTTATTACCGATTCCTTGGGCGACTGTATGTTTAATTCCTGAGTGTAAGTGGTTTCGTCCAAGCTGAAGTGATAAAGCGAATATGGAATCGGCAAAACGGTCGCGTCTTCCACAGCCCGGCTGGTCAAACGACGGCCGCTCGTAATGCTGGTAATGCTCGCCCAAGATAGATCATGCTCGATATGCAACGAGCCTCCGCCTTGTTCGGCCACACGATACTGATTTTCTACGTTGTTAGTGTCGTAGAATCCCCCGACCGGGGCATTCGTATAGGGCGGCTTTTGTGTGCCTGGAATTGCGGATAGAACTAGACCCGCATCCTCCCGTGATTTGTCGTAGTCGGCAGCTAGCGTTATTCTGGTGTTATTTGTGGGGGTCCACAGAAATTTGGTGCGGGCATTGATGTTGTTATTTAGATAGGCTTTGGAACTATTATACAGATTGTGGCCCCACCCTTGTAATTGATCAAAGCCAGACACCGAAAGATCTGCGGCGAGATTCTCAGCCAGACCCGTTGTGCCGTAGAAGTCCGCTGACACCGTATTATAATTGGCATATCCGACCGCCACATTGCCCGACGGCGTCTGCTGAGGCATGCGAGTGACAATGCTGACGGCCCCAGCGGCGGCGTTCCGGCCAAACAGGGTGCCCTGCGGCCCTTTTAGAACTTCAATGCGGTCGATGTTGTTAAGGGTAAAGACCGAGCCGCTCGGAGCGGGAAGGTAAACTCCATCTACATAAGTCGTCGCTGGCGGCTCGTTTCCGAGCGCTCCCGTGTTGTTCCCAAATCCACGAATGTAGGGGGAAACACCCGTAGACGAGGTGAAATAGTTTAACCCCGACGTCAGAGTAGCGAGATCTTGAATATTGGTGAGTTTTTGCTCTTGAATTGCGCGGCCTGTGACGGCTGCAATGCTGATCGGAACTTTCTGGATGGATTCCGATCGCTTCTGAGCCGTGACAACGATTTCACCAATGCTCGAAGGTGAGGCAGCAGCACTGGACTGTGAAGCAGTTTGGGGAGCGGCCGCGGCCGAGGGGGCTGGCGCAGTCTGCGCTTGAGCCTGCGAGGCGAGACCTAAAGCACCCAGCATAGCGGTAGACAAGAAAAGTGCATTCTTCATGTGCGTTTCCCCTATTTATCTGGATCTTTAAAACTTCCAGAGTTTATATTGATTTCAATCAAGACTATGTTGGTATTGATCGCAGTTGAGCGGTTTTAGTTGAACGAGAGAATGGCGTATTGCAGCGCCCGGCGCTGGCCGCAGGCGACGCCCTCCGACGGGCTCATCTTGCCAGCGAATATCGCCGTTCGGAATGGAGCTATTATTTCGCCTGATGAGGGTATGCCTTCTATCGATCTGACTATTTTGTCATAATGCGATAATTTTGACGGTGCAAGAGCTAAATTTTGTCTGCCACGATCCCTGTGTCTTGAAGGCGGCCCATTGGCCGGCAACGGACGGGCGCTAGGCCGCATTCACATGTGCGCGCGACGTGGCTTTCGATTTGCTCACCGAAGGCCAGCCTCTTTAGGCTTGACTGCTGCTTGTGTGGGGCGTGGCGCCGGCCAGCTACTGGAACCACTTTGGAGAGACCCAAGGGGGGCTCGGGCGCTGGGCGTTCAGGGTTGGCGGTGCGATTTTGAACCCGCCGATCCATCCTCATATTCCGCCGACCAATGTGTTTGCCCTCGCGTTGAGGGTGAGAGCGGGATGTCAGGCGACCTTGTCTGCGGGGTCTTTGGCGTGCTGCTGCAGGTTCCGCGGCGCTAGAGCCGTCGCCGTAGCCTTGGCCCAAGCGGCAGCCGGTGGGTGTTGACGAGCTAGTGGAGCTCCGCAGAGCTGGATACCTCCCAGAGCGTGACCGCCTCCCCCTTAAGCGGCACCTTCCAATGGGCCACGAGCTTGCCGCTCTCAGACAAAGACTTCGATCTTTCCTGCTCAAGGGCGGGCAGGCGATCATGTTCAGCGAGCAAAAAGTCTGCGGGCATCAAGTTGAGAATTCTCACCTGAAATTGCAGGTGTGTCAGCCTCAGTTTGGCATGCAAATGGGCGCACCAACTTCACAAGCGACAAGTGATGTAACTTCGAATTTGGCCCAGGGCATCGCCGGCAGGCTACTGATGGTTTCATGCAGTTCCACAGCATCCACAGCTGAACAAATCATGATGCGCGCCTTTTGCCCCGGGGGAATCCATACCCATTTGAAGAAATTACTGCTGGCCATAATCTCAGCAGCACGAGCTCGTTCCCGCTTTCCCAAATCTTCACGCAGCACGGGATCATAATCTGGCGGCACTTCGAGCTGCATTTCGACGAGAAAATCCATTTCAATCCTCATAGTTATTTGAGTTTAATCAGGCTCAAGTAAGCAATTGCGGTTCTGATCAGTGGATAAGGACGCCGCCATTCACGTCGATCGTTGCGCCGGTGATGAAGGCGGCGCCGGTCGAGGCTAAAAACGAAGCCGTCGCGGCAATCTCGTCGGGTGTGCCAATGCGCCGAAGAGGCACCATGGCGGCCATTGCAGAGGCTGGGTTTGATGCCCCTTGGGCTTGGGCCAGCATCGGGGTGTCGATCGGGCCGGGAGAGATCGCGTTGACGGTAATGCCAAGTGGCCCAAGATCTTTCGCAGCTGTGCGCGTGAGGCCCAACACGGCCGCTTTCGATGAGGAATAGGGCGCACCCGACAGCCCTCCCCCCATCTGGCCTGCAACTGAGGAAATGGTGATGATCCGTCCATGCTCAACCGGCGCCGCCGTCCGTCGGCGGGCCATTTCTCGGACGCACAGAAACGTGCCACGCGCATTCACCGCCATGACCTTGTCCCAGTCGTCAACCGTGGCGTTTAAAAGCGAACTGCCAGCGGGAGAGCCGCCGGCTCCGACCATCCCGGCGAAATGACCGAGAACCGCGACAGGCCCGATTTCGCGCTCGAGGAGATCGAAAGCCGCAATCACCGCGTCCTCGTTGGAAACATCAAGAACCAGACCGCGATGACCTACGCCTTCCAGCTCGGCTACGGCTTCTTGTACGGCCGTCTCGTTGAGGTCGGTTAGAGCCACGGTCATGCCGTCCTTGGCGAACCGCTTGGCGGTGGCCAGACCTAGCCCTCCAGCGCCTCCAGTGATCAGGGCGATACGCATCAAACAGTTCCTCCTTCGATGATTGGCCTGTCTTCGGGCAAACCCGTGTCGACGCGCGCTTTGGGTTGGAGGGCTCTGGCAATTCGCCGAATGGCGGCCCTCTCTGTTGGACTACTTATTTGAGGTGCCCGTCGTCCCACAGCTGTTGGACTCTGGCGTAGAAGGCTTCTGGATCGGCGCGGACGGCCTGCCAGGTGTCGACGGTGCGATCATCGGCGTAGGCCTGGTTTTGGCCTTCGCGCACAGCCGCCAAGGTC
>Ga0310811_10002156_pt1 | contig 24538 bp, 24 predicted proteins | sample YCmetagenome_FD_207642 | JGI IMG/M metagenome (GOLD analysis project Ga0310811, IMG submission 207642) | Soil microbial communities from experimental microcosm in Duke University, North Carolina, United States - YC | ecosystem: Engineered > Artificial ecosystem > Soil microcosm > Unclassified ... | reverse complement strand
GCCAAGTTTACCGGAGGGCATGGACACTTCCAAGGCCCGCCCGGATGTTTTGTGGATTTACGCTGGGTTAACGCCCAGTTCCGCGAGGCGAGCGGACCGCCGCGCCAGAAAAGCGAACAACAACAGGGCAGGAACTCCGATTAGGCCGCAGCCGATGAAAAACAGGGCATAGGCATTCATCAGGCCGACATGCGGGGTCATGGTTTCCACGGCCAATCCGGAAAAGCCCTTCAGCAATTTGCCGGCCCACGCATAGGTTGAGGAAAGCAAAGCGTATTGCGTTGCGGTGTAGCCCAGGCTGGTCAGCGACGACATATAGGCAACCAGGGTGACGCCAGCGAGCGCGATGGCAAAATTGTCCAGTCCCATCACCAGGGCGAACACAACCGGTCCATGCGCATAAGGCAGCACGGCATAGAGAGCGGTACCGACCATCTGGCTCACACAGCCCAGGATCACGGCCGGCATCAGTCCCAGCCGCAGGGACAGAAATCCGCCCGCGGCGACGCCAAGGAACACACCGACAAGGCCGAAACTGCCGCGCACCCCGCCAACCATGTCCTTGGTGAGACCCAGATCGACATACATCGGGTTGTACATCGGCCCGCTGACAAAGTTGGGCAGTTGGAAAAGGCTGATTGCCAGAAGGATGATGGCGGCGCTGGGTCCGAAGGTGCGAAAAAAGGCGATGAAAGGACCGACGATGGCATCGAACAACCCGCGCGGTGTCCAGAGCGGCGCCTCTGTCTGCTTTTCGGCCAGGACCTGTTCGCCCCGCACCGGCTCCGCGGCCCAAAAGGTGGCGATGATCATCACCGCCATGACCGCTCCATACGCCAGATAAGCCTGATTCCAGCCGATACGCTGAGCGATGGGCAGAATGACCGCCTCGCTCATCAGAAGCGCGGAGCGATAGCCGACAGTGTAGGCGGAGGTCAGCAGTCCCAGCTCATCCTTGTCCCTGGCTGATTCAATCCGCCACGCGTCAATGGCGATATCCTGGGTGGATGAGGCAAACGCCACGACCAGGGCGCAAACTCCAAGCCTGACGAGGCCATGCGCGGTGCCGCTCAGCGCCATGGCGATCAGGCCGGCGGCCACGAGGATCTGCATCAGCGCAATCCAGCCGCGCCGTTGGCCCAGAACTTTTAATCCGGGAATGCCCAACCGGTCGAGAAGAGGCGCCCAGAAGACCTTCAACGAATAGGCAAGCCCGACCCAGGACAGAAAGCCGATAGCGGAGAGCGACGTATGCTCATCCCTGAGCCAGTAGCCGAACGTATTGCCGACCAGAACAAAGGGCAGGCCCGACGAAAAGCCCAGCGCCAGCATCACCAGCACCTTGGGCGCAAGATAATCGCGGAACCTGTAGCGCCGGCGAGATGAAACAGTTGCCGGGCGGGGCGAAGCAGTCATGCCGCGACGATATGCGAACCCTCTTCGTCGGGAAACAGCATCAGGAACATTTCCTCGAGCTCGACGGGGTCCACCGGCTTGGTGAGAAATCCATCCATGCCCGCTTCCAGACAGGCGCGCCGTCCGTCCTCGAGCGCATCAGCGGTCAATGCCACGATGGGCGTGCGCGGACGATTGTTCGCGAGCTCGGCCGCGCGGATGGCCGAAGTCGCCTCGACTCCGTCCATGCCGGGCATGTGGATGTCGGTCAGCAGAAGATCGAACTCGCCTGTCGCCATGGCCCTCACCGCATCATTGCCGGTGGTGACTTCGGTGACGCGATGACCGCGGCGGCGCAGCAGCTCGCGGCTCAGCATCATGTTGATGGGATTGTCCTCGGCCAGAAGAATGTTGAGACCATTCCCCGCCGGCATCGCCGGCGGCACCGGCCGCGGCGGGCGCGGAGCGGCGGGCCGGTCTTCCTGGAACGGCGCAGCAATGGGCGGCTGCTCAAAATCCAGCGCCGTTTGTTTCGGGGCGCTGGGGAGCGGCGGCAGATCAGCAAGCGGTGCGGCGGGTTCGAACGTTATCGCGGCCGCGCCATCGCGGCATAGAGCCAGGCGGGACACCAGTGTGGCCTGACGCACAGGCTTGACCAGATAGCTCACAAAGCCAATCGCGCGCATTTCCGAAAGACCTCCGCGCGCGTTGGGCGTCAACAGAACCACGGCCGGAACCGCGGGATCGGGCTGGACGGCCAGCTCGGGGACATTGCCAGTACCGGCATCGATCAGAATGGCATCGGCTTGGCTCTTGGAGTTGGCGGGAATGCCGCCGGCTATGGCCACCTGCAGATAAAGGCCTTCGCGGAGCGCCGGATTGTGGCTCATGACGGCGACACGCATGCCGGCCAGTGGCTTGTCGTTGTCGGCCAGCGCAACCGCCTTGTTGGGGATGGTGAACCAGAAACAGGAGCCGCCGGATTCCCCGAACAGCGGCGGCGCGGCATCCACGCCGATCTGCCCGCCCATGGTGTCCACCAGGCGCTTGGAGATGGCCAGGCCCAAGCCCGTGCCGCCGAACTTGCGGGCATGGCTGGAATCGGCCTGCACGAATTCCTGGAAAATCTCTTGGCGCTTGGCGGGCGGCACGCCGACGCCGGTGTCGCGCACTTCAAAGCGCAGGAAATCTCCCACGGGCTTGACCTCGACACAGACGCCGCCGCGCTCGGTGAATTTCACGGCATTGCCCACCAGATTGGTCAGGACCTGACGCAGGCGCCCTTCGTCGGCCCGGATGGTCAGGGGCACATCCGGTGTCGCCACAACGGTGATTTCCACGCCCTTGGCATGGGCCCGGGGACAGAGCAGTTCGGCCACGGCGCACAGCATGGTGCGCAGGTCCACTTCGTCCTCGTGCAACTCCAGCATGCCGGCTTCGATCTTGGAAAAATCCAGGATGTCGCCGATCAGGGTCAGCAGCGCCTCACCCGACTGGGTGATGGCTTCGGCATAGGTGCGCTGTTCGGGGCGGAGTTCTGTTTCCAGCAGGAGGCGACCCATGCCCAGCACGCCATTCATGGGCGTGCGGATTTCGTGGCTCATGGTTGCCAGGAAGCCGGATTTGGCGCGGCTGGCTTCCTCGGCGGAATCGCGCGCTTCCATCAGCGCGTCTTCCAGCGCCTTGCGGTCGGTGATGTCGCGGCCCACGCTCTGCACTTCGACCAGGCGGCCATGGGAATCTCGCACCGCGAAATCCTCCCAGGCGATCCAGCGATAACCCTTGGCGGTCTTCACATGCTGGTCATAGCCGGCGCGGTGGCGGCCCGGCTCCAGGAAACTGCCGAACAGCGGCGCGCGGCTTTCCGGATGCGGCTCGGGCGCGAAGGGATAGCCGATGGCGCGCGCCGGCGTCAGGCCGAACAGCTTGAAGAAGGCATCGTTGCCATAGGTCAGGCGGCTTGAGCCGTCGCGGCGGAAAATGGCATCGCCCTGCGCATCCACCAGCCCCTTGTAGCGGGCCTCGCTCTGGTTCAGGCGGGCATTGATGGTGGCGGCGTTCTTGAGCGAAACCTCCAGCCGGCCGGCGATGATCTTCAATTGCGCCGCCTGGCGGGTCAGCGTCAGTTCGCGCTCGCGCGTCGCCAGCAGATGATTGAGCAGAAAGGCCAGGGCCACGGCCAAGAGGCAGCCGAAGCCGAAGGGGCTCACCAGGTTCAGCCGGCCCCAGATCAGCACATCGCCCAGCGCCACCACCAGCATGGCGCCGGTGGCGAAGCCAAAGACGATCAGGACAAAACGGAGGATCCGCGCCGCCACGAAAAAGACGCCCAAAAGCTGAGATTTTCAGCCCCATTGTGCCCGTGCGTACCTTCAGAAACGTTTAAAAATCCCGCAGCCGGATTAACGGCGCCGCGTGGCCAGCCTTAAAGGCCGGTTAGGCCAAAATACCATTGTTTTACAAGCGCTTATTGTCAGGCCGGGCGGCTGTCACAAAAGCTTTGCAGGACTGTGATGTTCGTGGCGTGGGGCGGGTGTGAATTTCGCCTGTTCCAAGCCCTCGGGGTCGTCTTTGACCGATATCAGTTTGAGCGAGAATCCACCGCACTTGGCCGACCTGTCCGACCGCGCCGCGCTCGCCCGCCGGGCTGGCGCGGGGGATGCGCGCTTCCGCTGGCTGGCGCTGGCTGCGGCGCTGGCCGTGGTCCTGATTTTTGCGGGTGTGATCGGCTCGCTGCTGATCGGCGCGATGCCTGCCTTCAAGGCCTTCGGTTTTGGTTTTATCGTCGATGAGGCTTGGCGGCCCACCCGGGAGCGTTTCGGAGCGCTGGCCTCGATCTACGGCACCCTGGTCACCAGCGCGATCGCCATGATGATTGCCGTGCCGGTCGGCATCGGTGTCGCCATCTTTCTCACCGACCTCTGCCCGCGGCCGTTGCGCCGGCCGATCGGCATCGCCATCGAGCTTCTGGCTGGCATTCCCTCCATTATCTACGGCATCTGGGGCCTGTTCGTCTTTGCGCCGTGGTTCCAGACCCACGTGCAGGAGCCGATCATCAACGCAGTGGCCGGTGTGCCGCTGTTGGGCACGCTTCTGGGCGGCGCGCCCTTCGGCATCGGCATCTTCACCGCCGGCCTGATCCTTTCGATCATGATCCTGCCCTTCATCTCGGCGGTGACGCGGGATGTGCTGGAAACCGTGCCCAGCGTGCTGAAGGAAGCTTCCTACGGCCTGGGCTCCACCAGCTGGGAAGTGATGTGGAAAGTCTGCCTGCCCTTCTGCTCCACCGGGGTGGTGGGCGGGGCCATGCTGGCGCTGGGCCGCGCCCTGGGCGAGACCATGGCCGTCACCTTCGTGATCGGCAACGCCCACCGCATTGATCCTTCTCTCTTCGCGCCGGGCACCTCCATCTCGGCCACCATCGCCAATGAATTCACCGAAGCGACCAGCGAGCTTTACACCGCCTCTCTGATCGAAATGGGCCTGCTGCTGTTCCTCATCACTTTCATCGTGCTGGGCTGCGCCCAACTGATGCTGCGGCGGCTGGAAGCGGGCAAGGGCAAGAAATGATCGCAAATCGCGCCCTCTATTTCCGCCGCCGGCTGGCCAATTCGGCGTTCATCGCGCTCTCGCTGGGGGCGGCGCTGTTCGGCCTGGTGTGGCTCGCCTTTATTCTCTACGCCCTGCTCAAGAACGGCATCGCGGCCCTGTCGCCGACCCTGTTCACCCAGGCCACACCGCCGCCTGGAAGTGCCGGCGGCCTGGCCAACGCGATTTTCGGCAGCCTTGCCATGAGCATCGGCGCGGTGGTGATCGGAACGCCCATCGGCCTCTATGCCGGAACCTATCTGGCGGAATATTCCCGGGCGGGCGGACCGGCCAGCCGGTTCGCCTTTGTGGTGCGCTTCATCAACGACATCCTGCTGTCGGCGCCGTCCATCGTCACCGGCCTTTTCATCTATGAGGTCGTAGTGGTGCGGATGGGCCATTTCTCCGCCATCGCCGGCGCCCTGTCGCTGACGGTAATCGTGATCCCGGTCGTGCTGCGCACCACGGAAAACATGCTCATTCTGGTGCCCGACGGCTTGCGCGAGGCCGCGACCGCCTTGGGCGCGCCGCGCAGCTTCGTGATCAAGACCGTGACCTGGAAGGCCGCCAAGGCGGGCATCATCACCGGCGTGCTGCTGGCGGTGGCGCGTATCTCCGGCGAGACCGCGCCGCTGCTCTTCACCGCACTCAACAACCAGTTCATGTCCACCGATATCACCAAGCCGATGGCGTCGCTGCCGGTGGTGATCTTCCAATATGCCCTTTCGCCCTATCAGGACTGGCACGATCTGGCCTGGGCCGGCGCCCTGCTGGTGACCGCCACCGTGCTGATCCTTTCCATCATCGCCCGCATCCTCGAAAAGAAACGAGCCTGACATGGACACCGCCGTTCACATGCAACCGGCCCATCACGCCGTCCCCGTCCCCGTTCCCGCGGGCGACAAGGCCAAGGTGGATGTCCGCGATCTCAGCTTCTATTACGGCACGACAAAGTCGCTGAAGAACATCACCCTGCCGCTGATGGACCGCAAAGTGACGGCCTTCATCGGCCCGTCGGGCTGCGGCAAGTCCACCCTGCTGCGCGCCATCAACCGCATCTTCGAGCTTTATCCCAACCAGCGGGCTGAGGGCGAAGTCATGATGGATGGCGAGAACATCCTGAAGGCCAAGGACCTCAACCTGCTGCGCGCCCGCATCGGCATGGTGTTCCAGAAACCCACGCCCTTTCCCATGTCCATCTATGACAATGTCGCCTATGGCATCAAACTCTATGAGCGGCTGCCGCGCTCGGAGATGGATGGCCGGGTGGAACACGCGCTGACGCGCGCCGCCTTGTGGGGCGAGGTCAAGGACAAGCTGAACGCCTCCGGCCTCTCGCTGTCGGGCGGCCAGCAGCAGCGCCTCTGCATCGCCCGCAGCGTGGCGACGCGCCCCGAGGTGATCCTGCTGGATGAGCCCTGCTCGGCGCTCGATCCGATTTCAACGGCCAAGATCGAGGAGCTGATCGAGGAACTCGCGGCCGACTACACGATCGTGATCGTCACCCACAACATGCAGCAGGCCAGCCGCGCCAGCGACTATACGGCCTTCATGTATTTGGGCGAGCTGGTCGAGTACGGCGCGACCGAGAAAATCTTCACCGCGCCCGACAATAAACGCACCGAGCAGTACATCACGGGCCGCTTCGGCTAGGCGCGGGTCTTTTGCGTCGTGAGTTCGTCGCGCCTTCGCTCGTGTACGTCTTGTACACGTCGCTCGGCGCTCCTGCTCACGCCACAAAATCCCTCGCGCCTAGTTTGAGAAGGCAGAAATAGAAAAAGGGTCGCTCCAACGGAGCGGCCCTTTCGTTTTGCAACCCCGCGCTCGCCTAAGCTCGTGGCGTCCCGGCCTCGCGTCGCGCTTGGCCGCGCGCCGCTGCGGCGTTGGCTTAGCTTTTCTTAGCGAGCGCAGCGAGCCTTAGAAAAGCTTGCCCTATGCGAGCGCAGCGAGCATGCGGCGCAGCCCCTCGCTTGTGCTCGGGGCGTTCGGCCCTCAAATCGGTCCACTGGACCGATTTGACCGGCAAGCCGGTCGGGCCTCACGGTCCACTGGACCTGCTCACCCGCTCTGCGGGACGCGCCTCACCCCAGGTAATCGGCGGGCACGGTCTCGTCATAGCGCGGCGCTTTGGAGACTGCATTGAGCACCACGCTCACCACCAGCCCCACCACGATGTTCAGCACCAGGGCGCTCAGGGCGGCATAACAGGGAATGATCAGCCCGAACATGTGCAGCGGATAGATCGAGCTCTTCAGGCCTAGCTGCCACGCCATCCAGGTGCCCGACCCGATGCCCACGATCCAGCCGGCCAGAAGAGCCCACGGATTGAAGAATCGGGTGTAGAGCGCGATCAGGACGGCGGGCAGGGTCTGGCAGATCCAGATACCACCCAGCAGCTGCAGCTGAATGGCGTAGGAGGTCTGGAGCATCAGCACGAAGAACAGCGCGCCCAGCTTCATCGCTATTGAGGCGAGCTTGGCGGCGCGCGCTTCCTGCGCCGGGGTACAGTTCGGGGCGATGAACTCCTTGTAGATATTGCGGGTGAAAAGATTGCCGCTGGCGATCGCCATGACCGAAGCCGGTACCAACGCTCCGATGGCGATGGCGGCAAAGGCGATGCCCACAAACCAAGCCGGGAAGCTGTGCAGGAACAGCGCCGGAATGGCGAAGTTGTTGCCGAAGGCAGCGAAGCCCGCGGCATAGTCCGGCAGGCCCTTCACATTGGCGGCGATGGCCGTGAAGCCCAGCAGCGCCAGAAGCGCCAGCGCCAATGAATAGATGGGCAGCAGGATGGCATTGCGCCGGATCGCCTTGCTGCTGGCCGAAGACAGCAGGCCTGTCAGCGAATGAGGATAAAGAAACAGCGCCAGCAGCGAGCCGATCGCCAGGGTGATGTAGGAAAATCCCGCCCCCAGATTGTCGTCCGTGCCCGGCGACAGCAGCAGCTTGCCTGGTTCGACGGCCGCAAAGACCTTGCCGTAACCGCCGAGCTGCGACGGGATAATGATGATCGCAGCCAGCACGGTGACATAGATCAAGATGTCTTTGACCACGGCAGTCAGGGCGGTGCCGCGCAGGCCGCTGACATAGGTGTAAGAAGCCAGCACCAGGAACGCGGCGAGCAAGGGCAGGTTGGGAATGCCGGCCAGGGTGGTGGGAATGCCCATCGCCGCGATCACCACCTGCATGCCCGCAAGCTGCAGGGCGATGTAAGGCATGGTGGCGACAAGCCCGGTCAGGGCCACCGCCAGGGCCAGGCCGCGATGGCCGAAGCGGCCGCGCACGAAATCGGCGGCGGTGACGTAACCGTGCTTGTGGGCCACGGCCCATAGCCGCGGGAAGGCAACGAACAGGACCGGATACATCAGGATGGTGTAGGGCACCGCGAAGAAGCCGGTGGCCCCGGCTCCGAACATCAGCGCCGGCACGGCGATGAACGTGTAGGCGGTGTAGAGATCGCCCCCGAGCAGGAACCAGGTGATCAGGGTGCCGAAGCTGCGCCCGCCCAAGCCCCATTCGTGCAGGCTATGCAGGTCGGCCTTGCGCCAGCGCGTCGCGACAAATCCCAGGCACGCCACAGCCGCGAACAGGATCAGAAAGATGGACAGCGAAACGGGATTGGCGGTCATTTGCGGCGGCGCTCTTGATAGAGATAGACGGGCACGATGCAGAGGGCGCCGAGAAGGGTCCAAAGCATCTGGTACCAATAGAAAAAGGGAATGCCGAGCAGGCTGGGCTCGATGCGGTTGTAGAACGGCACCCAGCACAGGCACACAAATGGCACCAGCAGACACAGATAGACGGGATGGAATTTCAAGCGATCCCCCTCGACAGCCCCGTTACAGCATTGCGCCGCACAGCGACTTTTCTGTGGTCGTCTGTGCGGCGCGTTTTAGGTTATGTCACTTCGCCGGTGCCGGCACAAAGTCCTGGCCTTCGGGCGGCTTGCTCGCGTCCTTGGGGACATAGCGGCCGCTGACCATCGGGCCTTCGCCCACCAAGAGCAGGATGCAGGGCCCAGTCTCCGCCTTGGCCCCGTCCCAATGGATGGTGTTCTTGATGTCGGTGACGAAGGTCCCGGCCGGAATCGGATACATCTTGCTGGGGTCGTAGTGGGTGCTGGACGACACCCACCAGGAGCCCGACACCACATAGATGTAGCGATCGGTGGAATGGAAATGGGGCCGGGAATTGTGCCCCGGCTCCCACTTGATCAGCACGCCATAGATGCCGGGCTTGTTCGGATCACCGAACAGTGTCGCGCTGCGCTCCCCATTCTCGCCCTTCCAGGGAATGTCCTTCCCGAAGATCATGGGGATGTGGCTGGGATCGGGCAGCGGCTGGCTGGTCTTGGGAGGCCCCTGATTAAGAAGCTGCTCCTGGGTCTCAGCCAGAGCCGGTGTTGCGATCAGGCCCGCAAAGGCCAAGACGGCAACAGACACGGCAACAGGATGGCGCATGATCTCCCTCCTAGCGCGGCGGACCGCTGTCCTTGCCGTTCTCGTCCACTTGCTGGGTGATGTTGGGACCGGTGCCGGCCAGGATCAGCACGGCGGGTTCCTTCTCGCCGGTGCGCGCGCCATCCCAGTGAATGCCTTTCAGCTTGTCGACCGCCACGGTGCCGGCATGAACCGGATAAGTGGTGCGTTCGTCATAGACGGTGCTGGTAGACGTCCACCAGGTGCCGGACACGACATAGGCGAAGCGTTCGTTGTTGTGATAGTGCGGCTTGGAGAAATTGCCCGGATACCAGATGTATTTCACCATGTACGGGCCGGGCTTGGCCGGATCGCCATAGAGCAGGCACATCTGCATCTTGCCGACCTGGCCGGTGCATTTGATGTCCTTGGGCAAGGTCTCGGTGACGCGGCTTGGATCGGGCGGCGGCCCGATCGGATCATTGACGGTGACGCCGACCTTGGGATCCTTCTGGGCGAGAGCGGCAAAGCCGCCGACGCCGATGGCGACGCCCACGCCGGTGGCCAGGACAAGCTTGATGACGGAACGCATTTTTCTCTCCCCATGAAATTGGTGACAGAACAATAGGCAGGAAGTGCGACAGCCCGCAACGCGCCGGGCTTTCGGAGTGAGGCGTCAACAAGCCCCTTCGCAAGCGCAGCGAACAGCGGCGATGGCGCGGATTTCAGGCGGCTTTTTTGCCCGCAAAGACCAGGCCGACCCCAGCCAGCACCGCGGCGATGCCGGCGGCGGTGGGAATCCAGACGGTATGATTTTCCTGGCTGTTCAACTCCAGCGGGCCGAGCTTGGCCACCGGCTTGGTCTCGGTCCAGCTCACGCGGCTGAAGAACAGGCCCGCCAGGCCCAGCACAATCAGCACCACACCCAGCATCGCAATCGGTCTCATGAATCCCTCCCAGTATCCGGCGACAACGGGCCGGCGGGCGTGAAAGTTCCGAAGCTGCGGATGCCGCGCGGGAAGGGCGGCGCTATGGTGGCCCGATGATGCAAGGCGCGCCCCTGAATTTGGCCAGGCTGCTGCTCGACCAGGGCCGCACCCTGGAAGCGCGCGAGGTGCTGACCGGCGCCATCGCGGGCGGCGAGGACAGTGCGCCGGTGCGCAATCTTCTGGGCCTGGTCCTGCATCAGTTGGGCGACCTTGAGGGCTGTGCGCGCGAACTGCGCGAGGCAGTGCGGCTTTCCCCGCGCGATCCCGCCGCGCAATTCGCACTGGCGTCCGTCGCCCATCGTCTGGGCGAGGACGAGGAGGCCGAAGCCGCCGTGCGCCGCGCCATCACAAGGGGCATGGATGAGGCGCCGGTTTATGCGCTGCTGGGCCGTATCCTGGGCAAGCAGGGCCGGCGGGAGGAAGCCGAAACGGCCTGGCGCAAGGCGGTGCGGCTTGATCCGTCCTCGCCGCAGGCCCTGTGCGAACTGGCCGACCTGATCTGGATGCGCACCGGCGATGTGGGGCAGGCGCGGGCCGCGCTCGATGCCGCGCCCCAGAGTCACGAGATCACCGCCATCACCGTGCGTCTGTTGCAGGCCGCCGGCGAAGGCAAGGCCGCCTATGACCTGGCGGCGGCGCGGGCGAACGCCTATCCCGCGCTGCATGTCATGGCGGCGCGCGCGGCGCTGGGTTTTGATCCGCAGGTGGCGGACCGCCATCTGAAATCGGCGCCGGCCGACCTCCATTCAGCGGCACGCGCCAAGACCGAGATCGAGGTGGACCTGGCGCTGGGCCGCGCCGAGCCGGCCAGCCGCCGCGCCGAAGCGCTGCATGCCGCGCGCCCAGCCGATCAGTATGCCACCGCGCTGCTGGCCACGGCCTGGCGGCTGACGGGCGATGCCCGCTACAAAGCGCTCTGCGATTACGACCGGCTTGTGGGACGCTACCTTATCGAACCGCCCGAGGGCTGGGGCAGCCTGGATGCCTATCTGACCGATCTCGGCCAGGCGCTGGACCGCGTCCACGGACCCCTGACCCATCCGGTGGATCAGTCTTTGCGCCATGGTAGCCAGACGCCGCGCGATCTGGCGGATTATCCGGACCCGTCGATCCGCGCTTTGTTTGCCGCGATCGATCCTCCGATCCGCCGCCATATCGCGGCGATCGGCGCGGGCGGCCAGACCTATGCCGTCGCGGGCGCCTGGTCGGTGCGCCTCAACAGCAGCGGCTTTCACATCAATCACGTCCATCCCGAAGGCTGGCTGTCCTCGGCCTTTTATGTTCGCTTGCCCGCCGACATGCGCGGCCAGGAAGGCTGGCTCAAATTCGGCGAGCCCGGCCCGCCGACCGCGCCGCCCTTGCCCCCAGAGCATCTGGTCCAGCCCGCGCCCGGGCTGCTGGTGCTGTTTCCCAGCTATATGTGGCATGGGACCGTACCCTTCTCTTCGGCGCAGCAGCGGCTCACCTGCGCCTTCGATATCGTGCGGCGCTAGGCTCTTTTCCCAGCGATTGGTATCGCTACCGAATTTCCTTGCGGGCGGACGGGGAGCGGTGATTATTCGCCGGATAGGCAGGGGAGAAAGCCATGAAAAAACTGGGTTACCTGGCGGTGCTGGCGATGCTGGCGGCGACGCCGGCGCTGGCGCATCAGAATTTCATGCCGCGCGACGAGGTCATCCACAACACGCCGGAATGGAAGGGCGAGCGCTTCGCCGACGGCCGGCCCAAGGTGCCGGACGCCATTCTGGACCGGATGAAAAACGTCACCCTGGAAGAAGCCTGGGCCACCCTGCGCAATGCCGGCTACGAGCATCAGTATGAGGACGGCTGGTTCACGCTCTATCCCGACAAGATCCTGGTCGGCCGCGCCCTGACCTCGACCTGGATACCGGGCCGTCTCGACCTGCAACGGGTGATCGAGGCTGACGGCAAGGTGGACGGGCGCAAGGGCGGGCCCAACGCCTGGCCGGTGGACATGCTGCAGCAGCGCGATGTCTATGTCAGCGATCACTTCGGGCTGAAGACCGACGGCCCCTCGATCGGCGACAATGTCGGCAACGCCATCTATGCCCGCTCCGGCAACGGCATCGTCTATGACGGTGCCGTGCGCGACATCAACGGCCTGAAGGAGCTGCCCAACTTCATCGCCTTTGTCCGCGCCTATGATCCCTCACACCATTTCGGGCGCATCGGCGATGAAGGCCGGCCGCTCAACTCCACCATGATCGCCATCAACAGCCCCACCCGCATCGGCCACGCTGCAGTGATGCCGGGCGATGTGGTGCTGGGCCGTGATGGCGGGGTGATCTTCATTCCGCCGCAGTTGGCCGCGCAGGTGGTGCAGGAATCCGAGCATACCCGGCTGCACGATATCTTCGGCCATCAGCGGCTGCGCGAGCAGAAATACACCGCCGGCCAGATCGACCGCGACTGGACGCCGGAGATCGAGGCCGACTTCACCCAGTGGATGAAGGACAATATCGACAAGCTGCAGGTCAGCCACGCGGCGATCCAGGAATATCTAGATCAGCGCGCCCAAAACGCCAACAAACCACCTGTGCGCAAATGAGGAGCGCCACCCGCCGCCACTGGATGAAGCTCGCCAGCATTGGCATGGGCGGCCTGCTCGCTGCCGAACGCGCCCTGATGACCGATGCCAGGGCGCAGCCTGTCAACACATCACGCGCGCTGGCCGATCCGCGCAGCGCCATCAAGATCACAAGGCTGGAGATCATTCCGGTCCATTCGCTGCGCAGCATCTTCGTCAAGATGCACACCGATGCCGGCATCATCGGCCTGGGCGAAGGCACGGTGGAAGGCAAGATCGAAACCGTGATGGCGGCGATCGCCCAGCTTGAGCCCTATCTGAAGGGCAAGGACCCGCGCCAGCCCGCGCATCACTGGCAGGCCATGTACCGCCACGCCTTCTATCGCGGCGACATCATTCTCTGCAGTGCGCTGTCGGCGGTGGACATCGCCATGTGGGACATCAAGGGCAAGGCGCTGGGCGTGCCGGTCTATGAACTGTTGGGCGGGCCCACCCGCGACCGCATCAAATGCTATGGCCAGGCCGAAAGCGTGGAAGAAACCAAAACCCACGTTTTGGCTGCCGGCTACAAATCCATGAAGACCAGCGTGTCGTCCACCCGCGGGCGGCTGTCACGCGCCTCCGAGAGCCCCTATTACATCGACGGCTTTGTCGAGAAGGTGAAGGCGATCCGCGAACTGGTCGGGCCCAATTTCGATCTCGGCATCGAGATGCATGGCGAGCATGAACCGCCGGCTGCGATGCAGATCATCAAGGCGTTGGAGCCGTTCCGCCCCTGGTTCTTCGAAGAGCCGATCCAGTTCCAGAATCTGCCGCTGATGGCCGAAATGGCCAAGAAAACCACCGTGCCGTTTGCCACCGGCGAGCGCATGGTGACCAAGTGGCAGTTCCGCGATCTGCTGACGGCGGGCGCGGCCCAGCTTCTGCAGCCCGACATCACCCATACCGGCGGCATCACCGAGCTGAAGGCGATCGCGGCGCTGGCGGAAGCCTTCTATGCCGACATGCTGCCGCACTCCAAGGAAGGCATGATCGGCTTTGCCGCCTCCATGCATGTGGCGGCGTCGATTCCGAATTTCCTGGCGCATGAAGTGCCGAGCCTGCAGGCGGTGAGCGGCGGCCCCAAGGTGGAGCGCAGCCCGCTGGGCAAGGGCTATCTGACGCGCGAGATCGTGATGACTGAGGGCAACATCATCCTCAAGGGCAATATCGACGGCCCCGGCCTTGGCATCGCGCTGGACGAGCATCTGGTGGACAATGAGCGCGGCATTCCCGAATGGCAGTTCCCGGAAATGTGGGACGCCGTGGATGGCTCCGTGCGGGATCACTGACGTCAAGATTCAATCTGACTGGCGACCTGGATGCGCTTCTGTTTGAGCGCAGAGACAACGTGAGTGTCGGTCACTTGGATTGCTTTGCGTCTTTAAAACAGACGTCGTCGCCTTTGCCGGGATTGGTACATTCCCATCCCGGCCCCATGCTCTTCGCCCGGAGCGCAGAAGGCCACCCGAACCAATAGTGCAAAACTATTGCTGTCAGGATCAGGATACCCGCAGCGATGCGCCCGGTTAGCTTCATGGGACGCAATTTACCCCCGGACCCCCGAAGTAAGAAGAAGGGGTTTTGGAACGTTGCTACCTAATACCGCGCTTCTCTTTGAGGCGCTGACAACGTGGGTGTCGGTCACAATTGGCTACCCGCCCATCCGATTATGATGGCGCATAGGCCCCAAAGGGCCCCCGATCCCAACAAGATGGTGATGGCTTTGATTGTCCTATTGTCTAAGGCGGGGACCTCGCCGCGCGCGATCATCGGTCCGGCGTGCATGCCGAACCAGACCGCCATGTACGCCCAGGATAGGACATGAACACAGGCGAAAACGAAGCCCGCGATCCAGGCGCTGATTACGACAGTAGTCATAAGCGCCAAATTACCCCCGGCCCCCGAAGTACAAGAAGGGGCTTGGAACGTTGCTACTTAATATCGGGAATTCCGGCACGCGCGCTTCAGCGGCCGAAAAGTGCGTCTATGAACTTGAGCGTGCGCGCCAGGGCCTGATCGTTGGCGGCGCGCGTGATTTCCGGCGTCTTGCCGACAAAGCCGTGAGCCACGTCCGGAATGTAGAGCGTTTCCACCGGCACTTTCAGCTCCGCCAGCCTTTTCGCCATGGCCTGCGGCTGGACCATGCCGATGCCTTTGTCGGCGGTGCCCTGGATGATCAACATGGGCGGCGTCGCCGATGAGGCAAAGGTCATGGGATCGGCCGCGGCGATGTCGGCCGCACCGCAAGGAGCGCAGCCCAACTGGGCGGCGGTATCGGGGTTCTTCATTTCCTCTGAAAATTTGAGATCGCCATACCAGCTCACCACGCCCTGAACGCAGTCACTGCCGCCGGATGGCGGCGCGAACTCTCGTCTGCCGCAGGTCATCGCCACCAGCGCGGCGAGCTGGCCGCCGGAGGAATTGCCCCACACCACCACCCGCGCCGGATCGATGCGATAGGTCGCGGCATGGGCCCGCAGAAACGCAATGGCGGCCTTGGCGTCCTGCAGCTGGCCGGGAAAGCGCGCCTCGCTCCGGAGCCGGTAGTTGACGGAGGCGACGACATAGCCGTGTGCTGCCATCGCCGCGAGCTTGGCGGGAAAGTCCGCAATGCCCAGCGCGAACCGGGAATCGCCATTCTTGAATGACCCGCCATGCAGAAACAGGATCAGGGGACTGGGTTTGGCCTGTGGCGGCGGCTCATAGATATCGAGCGATAAGGCCCGGTAGCCAGGGTAGCTGGCATATATGACATTTGGAAGACCGGTGACCCCGCCGGGAAACGAGACCGTGTCATTGGGATAGCGATCAGAGGGCTGAGCCCTCGCGGCCGGCGGCAGCAGAAGAAGCGCCAGAACAATCGCCGCGCGGATGAACACCGATGCCCCCAGCTTGGTCCGAGGGGAACTCTAATTCTGCGCTGTATGCCCCAGAAAGCGGAAGCTCAGGCCGTCGCGAGCCTGGATCCCGCGCGAACCCGCCGGACTGTCTCGGCCGGCGGATCCTCTTCGGCCTGGATCACCGGATACCGGCGCCCCCGGGCCGCGACGATGGTCTGGGCGACCCGCTGCCATCGCTCAAAACTGACGGCGTCTCCCCGTTCCAACGCCCGGTCCATCTCTTCGCCGGCGCGGAGTTCGGCGTTCCCGCGGAATTGGTCCAGCAGCTGGAAAGCTGCATCCAGAATTTCGGCTTCCTGCATTTTCTCGCCCCCGGCGACTCAGCCTTCTTAGATTCTACGGCCCTTCATATCATTTAGTATCCAAATAGGATACCACGTTAACCATACTTTGTTGCATCTGCTAGGGTAACAATTCTGATAGCTGGGGATAACTCAGTCGTTTTTGCTTGCACCAGTATCCAAAATGGATATGGTTAATGCAGCGCTGTGGGGGCGCTTCAGTTCTTCATCAGAGCGGAGGAGGGCGGATTCTGTGATTGGCAATGATGCAGGTTACGCGCCGGGACTAAGGCTGCCCCATGCCTATTCCGCTCGCGCGGAGCGGGCCGACAGGAAATGGTCGCCCAGACAAACCCTGATCTTCATCGTCGGGACGTCCGCCTTTTTATGGACGGCCATCATCTGGGTTGGCGCGCACTATCTCTGAGGATCGCCTCGTTAGGCGCGGGTCCGCCGGCGCTTGTGCGGTTCATCCAGGGATGGAAGATCGGCGCCGGATTTGCCCTGCCCCTGCTCCCAGCTCCGGAATGTCATCAAAAGGTCATAGGCGATCCGGACTAGGGCAATCCGGTCTTCCAGCGGCAGCTGCGCGACGATGGCGAGCATTTCCCGTTCTTCCGGCCCGTGCTGGCAGGCGACCGTGTCCTCGGGCAGAAGATCGGACATCTTCACGTCCAGGGCGCGCGCCAGGCGGGACATCCACTGCAGCGAAAGGCGGCGTTCGCCGCGCTCCAGCTTCTGGATCTGCGCTTTGGTGGTGCCGGCAAGGCGCGCCAGATCGGTCAGGGACAAGCCCTTTTCCACCCGAAGAATGCCAATCCGGTTCTGCATGGAAGGTTCTGTATCGGGACGTGGGGAGCCCATCCGATCGTGGTCAGCAAGGCGTATGCCAAGCCGGTTACCATGGTAGCGCGCCGTCCCAAATCGGGACAGTGCGCGCTCTTGTCCCGGCCTCCCTGCCGACCGCTGCACGGTTTTCGAAGGGTCTGAAGGCCTGCCGCACCCACGGCGACGGTCAGGGCAAATGCGTGATCCGGCGGTAGGATAGCGCCTCGGCGACATGGGCTTTGCCGATGGTCTCCGCGCCGGCCAGGTCCGCGATGGTGCGGGCCACTTTCAGCACCCGGTGATAGCCCCGCGCCGACAGCTTCATCCGCTCCGCCGCCTCGGTCAGCAATTTGGCGCCCGTCGCATCCGGCGTGGCGATCCGGTCCAGCAGCTCGCCCTCGGCTTCGGCATTGGTGCGGATGTGATGGTCTTTGAAGCGCTCGCGCTGGATCTGGCGAGCCGCGGCCACCCGCGCCGCCACGTCGGCGCTGCCTTCCGCGGCCGGCGGCAAGGTAAGGTCGGCGGCTGAGACGCCGGAGACCTCCACATGCATATCGATGCGGTCGAACAAAGGCCCCGAGATGCGCGACTGGTAGTCGCCGGCGCATTTGGGGGCGCGGCCGCAGCCCAGCGCCGGATCGCTGAGATAGCCGCAGCGGCAGGGGTTCATCGCGGCGACCAGCTGGAAGCGCGCCGGATAGCGCACATGGGCATTGGCGCGGGCGACAACCGCCTCACCGGTCTCGATCGGCTGGCGCAGCGAATCCAAAACGGCACGCTGGAACTCGGGCAGCTCGTCCAGAAACACCACACCCAGATGCGCCAGCGACACCTCGCCGGGCTTCACTTTCAGGCCGCCGCCCACCAGCGCCGCCATGGAGGCAGAATGATGCGGATTGCGAAAGGGACGGACGCGACTGATGGCGCCATCCTCCAGCGCGCCGGCCAGCGACTGGATCATGGAAATCTCCAGCGCCTCGCGCGCATCCAGCGGCGGCAACAGGCCCGGCAGCCGCTGCGCCAGCATGGACTTGCCGGCGCCGGGCGGACCGATCATCAGAAGGTTGTGGCCGCCCGCGGCGGCGATCTCCAGCGCCCGCTTGGCGCTTTCCTGTCCCTTCACGTCGCGCAGGTCGGGCGCGGCGCGCATCGCCTCCCCGATCCGCGGCACCGGCGGCGCCAGCACCGAGGCGCCCTTCATGTGATTGACCAGCCCGATCAGCGACGGCGTCGCCAATATCTCGATGCCGCCCGCGAAGGCCGCTTCCGGCCCATTGCCGGCCGGACAGATCAGGCCGCGATTTTGTTCAGAGGCCGCGATGGCGGCTGGCAGCACGCCGGCGACTGGCGTGACCGCCGCGTCCAGCGAGAGTTCACCCAGCGCCACATAGTTCGCCATCTCGCTGGCGGGCAGCACGCCCATGGCGGCCAGCAAGCCCAGCGCGATGGGAAGGTCGTAGTGCGAGCCTTCCTTGGGCAGATCGGCCGGCGCCAGGTTGACCGTGATGCGCTTGAACGGCAGCGCCAGACCGATGGCCGACAGCGCGGCGCGCACCCGCTCGCGGCTTTCCGCCACCGCCTTGTCGGCAAGCCCTACGACATTGAACTGGCCGCCGCCGGAGTCAGCGATGTGAACCTGCACATCGACCTCGCGGGCTTCGATGCCCTGGAAGGCAACGGTATAAACATGGGCTACGGTCATCGAAGCCCGCTCGTATTTTTTACTGGTCGCACGGCCGACGTCCGCACGCTGTCGCTACGGACCGCTGCGCTCGCCTGGCCGATGCTCCGACGCGCCTCTATGCCCTGAAAGGCGACGGTGTATACGTGCGCGACGGTCATGCAGCCCCTTGGCGCGAAGCCTAGCCATGCGGCAACGGATCGCGCAAGACGTTCAAGCGATGATGGGAAATGTGTCTTTCCGTACCGCGAAATCAGTATGATGAATCGATGTCGGCGGAGACCAACATGGTGAATGCGCCGGGAGAACTGGCGGACCGGACCTTGCGCAAGATCGCCTGGCGCATCCTGCCCTTCGCCATGCTGCTCTATTTCGTCTCCTTCATTGACCGGGTGAATATCGGCTTCGCCGCGCTCACCATGAACAAGGCTGTCGGCCTGTCGCCGGCGGCTTTCGGTCTGGGCGCGGGGGTTTTCTTCGCCGGCTATTTCCTGTTTGAAGTGCCGTCGAACCTGATCCTGCATCGGGTCGGTGCGCGGGTGTGGATCGCGCGGGTGATGATCAGCTGGGGCATCGTCTCGGGCGCCACCGCTTTCGTGCATGGCCCCATGAGCTTCTACGTGTTGCGTTTTTTGTTGGGCGTGGCGGAAGCGGGCTTCTTTCCCGGCATGATCCTTTATTTTTCCTACTGGTTTCCCGCCAGCCATCGCGCCGCAGCGACATCGGTGTTCATGGCCGCGGCGCCGCTGTCCACCGCGCTGGGCTCGCCTTTGTCGGGCGCGCTGATGGAATTGCACGGTTGGGGCGGCCTTGCAGGCTGGCAATGGATGTTCCTGATCGAGGCGGTCCCCGCCGTGCTGCTGGGCATCGCCGTGCTGTTCGTCCTCACCAGCCGGCCCGAAAACGCCACATGGCTCTCGGCGGATGAGCGGGGCTGGCTGCTTGAAAGCCTGAAGCGCGAACAGCAGCAGGCGGCGCGCGGCCATTCCATCTGGCAGGGCCTGATGGACCCGCGCGTACTGGTGCTGGCGTTGATCTATTTCGGCACCTCGGCCGGTCTTTATGCCCTGGGCATCTGGTCGCCCCAGATCATCGCCCGCTTCGGCCTGTCGCCGCTGGCGGTGGGATGGCTCAACGCCGGCCCCGGCATCGCCGCGGTGGTGGCGATGGTGCTGTGGTCGCGTCATTCCGACCGCACTAATGAACGCACTTGGCATGTGGTCATCGCCTGTCTGCTGGCGGCCGCCGGCCTCTTCTATTGCGGCGTGGCGGCCAGCCTGGCCGGCGTGCTGGCGGCGCTGGCCCTGGTCAATATCGGCGTCAGCGCCTCCAAGCCCCCGCTCTGGAGCATGCCGGTCAAATTCCTGGCCGGATCGGGCGCCGCCGCCGGCATCGCGGCCATCAATGCCCTGGGCAATCTGGGTGGCTTCGTCGGGCCCGCCATGATCGGCCTCCTGAAAAGCTGGACCGGCAGCTTCCTGGGCGGCCTTTATTTTGTGGCCGGGCTGCTGCTGCTGTCGGCGCTTTTGACCTTGCTACTGGCGCGATCCGAGCGCGACAAGGCCCTTGCGGCGGGTGCGGCGCAGGCTTAGTCAGCAGCCGCAATCCAGCCGGGCCTTTCCATGCGCGAATTCTCCATAGCCGCGATCCCCGCCGACGGCATCGGTCCGGAAGTGATCGACGCCGGTGTCACCGTGCTGGACGCGTTGCAGAAGCGGCTGGGCGATGTGCGGTTCAACGTCACCCATTTCGACTGGGGCTCGGACTATTACCGCAAGCATGGCGTGATGATGCCGGCGGACGGGCTGGACCAGCTCAAGAAATTCGACGCTATTTATTTCGGCGCGGTCGGCGCGCCCGACATTCCCGACGACGTGACCCTGTGGGGTCTGCGCCTGCCGATCTGCCAGGGCTTTGACCAGTACGCCAATGTCCGGCCTACGCGGATCCTGCCGGGCATCACCTCGCCGCTGCGCCATGCGGGCCCGGCCGATCTGGACTGGGTGATCGTGCGCGAGAATTCCGAAGGCGAATATGCCGGCAATGGCGGGCGCACGCACAAGGGCCTGCCCGAGGAAGTGGCGACCGAAGTCTCCGTCTTCACCCGCGTCGGTGTCACCCGCATCATGCGCTTTGCGTTCAAGCTGGCCCAGGCACGGCCGCGCAAGCTTCTGACCGTGGTCACCAAGTCCAATGCCCAGCGCTTCGGCCTGGTGATGTGGGACGAGATCGCCGCCCAAGTCGCGAAGGAGTTTCCCGACGTGACCTGGGACAAGATGCTGGTCGACGCCATGACCGTGCGCATGACCTTGAAGCCGCAGAGCCTGGACACAATCGTCGGCACCAATCTGCATTCCGATATCCTGTCGGACCTGGCTGGCGCGCTGGCGGGCAGCCTGGGCGTTGCGCCCACGGCCAACATCAATCCCGAAGGGCGTTTTCCCTCCATGTTCGAGCCGATCCATGGCTCGGCCTTCGACATCACCGGCAAGGGCATCGCCAATCCCGTCGCCACTTTCTGGACCGGCGCCCAGATGCTGGAGCATCTGGGAGAGAAGGACGCCGCAGCCCGGCTGATGCGGGCGCTGGAGCGCGTGACCCAGGCCGGCATCCTCACGCCCGATGTCGGCGGCACCGCCACCACCAAGCAGGTGACCGCCGCCATGGTGGACGCGATCCACAGCTCGAATCTCTGAATTTCGCCCTATCAGCCGCGAGGGAACGGATCGCGCAATCCGCCCATCGCTGCCGAAGCGCGCCATGCCCAAGGGCGGCCTTTTCTGTCCAAGCGACTTGGAGGATCGATATGGCCTCCTGGATCATTTACCGTAAGTTCCCGCTTGCGCCGCACATGGAATTCGACATCAGAGACGCAAGAAGTGTGATCCCTTGGGGGAGGATGCATTGTTCGCGGGCTTCAAATCGCACTTCGTCAGGACGCGCCATGGCGATGTTTTCGTCAGGCAAGGTGGAGCGGGAGCGCCGGTGCTTTTGCTGCACGGATTTCCCCAAACGCACATCATGTGGCATGGCATAGCCCCGTGTCTGGCTGCGGATTTTTCGGTAATCTGCGCCGATCTTCCGGGATATGGGCAAAGCGCCTGCCCACCTTCCAGCGAATCGCACGAGCCCTATTCCAAACGCGCCATGGCCCTTGCATTGGTCGAGGCCATGGCAGAACTCGGTTACGACGCCTTTGCCACCGTGGGACATGATCGCGGCGGCCGCGTGGCCTATCGCATGGCGCTGGACCATTCAGAAATCGTGAGCAAGCTTTGCGTTCTGGACATTATCCCGACAGGAATATTGTGGGACCGCGCGGATGCGCGCCTGACGCTTGGTTTTTGGCCCTTCTCGCTTCTGGCACAGGCCGCGCCTTTGCCGGAACGATTGATTGGCGCTTCTCCGGAAGCTGTGATCGACGACGCGCTCGCCAATTGGGGATCGCCACCGAAAGCTTTCCCGCAAGAGGCAAGAGCCGCCTATATCAAAGCGTTGCGTGATCCGGCTCATGTTCACGCGATATGCGAGGAGTATCGTGCCGCGGCATCCATCGACCGCAGCCATGACCAGGACGACCAAAAGGCCGGCCGGCGCATAGTCTGCCCCGTCCTCTCTCTGTGGAGCGAGACGGGAGCGCTGAACAGCTGGTATCAGGACGAAGGCGGCCCGCTCAGCATCTGGCGGTCGCTCGCCGATAAGGTGATGGGCGGGCCCGTTCCAGGCGGACATTTCTTTCCGGAGGAATATCCGCAAGACCTTGCAGATCGATTGCGGACCTTTCTGCTGTCCTAGCTATTCGCGGTCGTGCTGCAGCAAGACGCGTCAGCGGGAAAAAGGATCGCGTAATCCGCCCATCCGCGTGGCGGCGGGTTTGCTGCCGATCGCGCCGCCCAGTCCGAAGGGCGGCATGTCGCGATAGATGTTCTCGCAAGTCTCTGGCGTCAGCGCGTAACTCTCATGCCAGATGCCGACCGCATCATTATCCTTGGCGCGGCGGTTGAAGGCGGACCAGGCGGGAAAATGCTCGCCCTCCCGGTCATGGGCATAGGCGAACAGCTTTTCCAGGCTCTGCCAGTATTGAACCGTCAGGGTGCAGCGGCCTGACAAGAAATTCCGCTGCCAAAGCATCCCGGCCTCTGGTCTTTTCGCCAATTCTTTCTGCATCCGCGGCATGGCCATGGCCACCGGCCACCACCGGTTGACGGCGGCCAGCCGGTTGATGCGCATGCCGATCAGGAACAGCGCCAAGGGTTTATCGGGATGGGCCTGCTGGCGGCCCTTAATGATGGCCATGGCCGATCATGCCTTAACTGGATGTCATGGTCACCCGGGACAAAATGAGAGCAGGCGGGGATTTTTCCGGCAGGCCTACCAATGTAGTATGCGGCAGGCAGCGTCGGATTTTGCAAATCTCGGAGCGCGGGCATGAAAAGCTTTATCGTCCTGCTGACAGCGTTGGCGTCGGCCCTGGCCATTTCTCTCACCGCTTCAGCGCAAGAGCAGGCCAAGCCCGAAGAGCCGGCGCCGGGTATCGCGGTCGAGAATGTGATCGTCACCGCGCCTGCGTTGCGCACCGAAAGGGCGCTCGACAATTTCATCATCGCCCATTCCAAGCCCACCCAATGGCTAGGCAAGATTGCCCGCTGGAAAAATGGCATCTGTCCGCTGGCTGTCGGCCTGTCTCCCCAGCTGAATCTCTATATCAGTCAGCGCATCATCCGGGTGGCGATGATGACCGGTGCACCTCTGGACAAAGGTGAAACCTGCCGGCCCAACATCCTGGTTATAGCGACGGATCAGCCGCAGGCGTTTCTGGATTTCATGAGCACCAAGCGGCCGGCATTGCTCGGGGCTCACTATATTTCGCAGCGTCAAAAGATTGCCACGATGACCCTTCCGGTTCAGGCCTGGTACAGCACCGCGACCGAGGACTTCCGAGGCTTTATATCCGGCGACCTGCCAAGCTGGGACCTGGGTTATGGCGTGATGAGCGCAAGTTACCCCTCAATGGGGTTCGCCAACACCTATACGAGCGGCTCGCGCACGGGAGACGGTCTGAAGAGCCAATTGACCACGGCGGTCATCCTCGTAGACAAGCAAAAGATTGTGGGGCAGGAGATCGGCCCGCTGGCCGACTATATCGCCATGCTGGCGCTGTCGCAGGGGCAGTCCTATGACACCTGCCAGGACGTGCCGACCATCAACAATCTGATGGCGTCCGGCTGCGCCGCCGAGCTGAAGCCGGCCGCCCTCACCGACATCGACGCCACCTATCTGCGCGGCCTGTACAAGATGGACGCGGGCGGCTCCTATCTCGGAGAGCGCAGCTCCATCGTCTTTGAAATGAAGAAAGAGCTGGGCGGCTACTGACCGGCCGCTCGCCCCGTTCTACTCAGGCGCCACCGTCACCTTGATGCCGTCCGTCGCGTCGCTGCAGACGATCTGGCACGACAGGCGCGAATTGGGTTCGACCGCCAGCGCCATGTCCAGCATGTCGATTTCCGCTTCCGACGGCGCCGGCAGCTTCTCGAACCAGCCATCATTCACATAGACATGGCAGGTGGCGCAGGCACAGGCCCCGCCGCATTCCGCCGCGATGTCCAGGCCGCCATCGCGCAGGATTTCCATCACGCTCCAGCCCTCGCGGCCTTCCAGCGTGTATTCCTTGCCCTGGCGGTCAATGGCATGAATTTTCATTTCTTAAACTCCCTCATCCTGAGCAGCGCATTTCCGCATTACCTTGGCGGCCTCACCCTTCGACAGGCTCAGGGTGAGGAGGAAATGCGCGTGGCGAAGGATCACGAGACACCCAATTTCTTTTGCAGGTTGGACGAAGAGGTCGTGTACTGGAAGCGCAGCTTCTCG
>Ga0310811_10002155_pt1 | contig 24544 bp, 16 predicted proteins | sample YCmetagenome_FD_207642 | JGI IMG/M metagenome (GOLD analysis project Ga0310811, IMG submission 207642) | Soil microbial communities from experimental microcosm in Duke University, North Carolina, United States - YC | ecosystem: Engineered > Artificial ecosystem > Soil microcosm > Unclassified ... | reverse complement strand
TATTCGCCTTCGACAACGACTCTGCCTATACGATCAGCCAGGTCGCGGCGGGGCAGGGGCTCACCTCATCGGCATACGGGCTCTGGGCATCGAGCGGCTCGGGATATGGGTTCTGGGCAGCGACCGGAAAGGCATTCTCCAGCGATGCAGGCGCATTCGCCTTCGGCAACCTGACGCCGCCGACGGCTGTTCCCGCGACGGGGTCGGCAACCTTCAGCGGTTTCACCGTTGGATTTGGCGGCGCGACCGACGGCAGCGCCGTCTTCACGCTGAAGGGCAACGCCCAGATCATCGCCAATTTCGCGAGCCAGACCGTCACCACCAACCTGACGAACTTCGGCACCGATAATATTTCCTACAACTCGACCGTGACAGCTCACGTGCCGAACCTGACCGGCACGTCGACCATCAGCGGCAATGCCTATACTGGCCCGATTTCGGGGGGCGCATTGACCGGCACCATCAACGGCAATTTCTACGGTTCGGCGGCGCAGGAGACGGCGGGCGTGTGGCAGGCGTCCGGCGGCGGAAACGCATGGCTTGGGAGCTTCGGCGCGAAATAGCGATGGTGAATTTGCAAACATCGGAGTGGGGAAAATGAAAAGCAATTTCTGCCATGTGATCGTCTTCGCGATAGTGTGCTCGTTACCGATGGCTGCTTGCAGTGGCGGCGGGGGCGGCATGGCAGCCGCGCCCGCCCCAACCGCTCCGGCGCCCGTCGTCACGCCCCCCGGCTCGCCGGTCAATCTTCAAGCGGCAGGCACAAGGGTCACCTATCCCGCCGCTGCGATCACGGGGGGCGTGACCAGCACGGGGAGCGTCACAACCTCGGCATCCGGCCAGGGCGCCACGCTCACACTGGGCACCGACGCAAGCGGCAAGTTGAATGCAATTGTTTTCAGCCTGCCGGGCCTGTCGCTGCAATATCCCGCTCCGCTGACCAGCCTGTCTTCGCCCCCCAGCGTCGATTCCATCGCTTCGGACTTGAATGACAATCTCGGGCCTCCCGGGTCGATCGGCGTTGTGCTTACCCAGGCGGCGGCGGGACAGATACTCAGCGCATCGTCCTATGGACTGTGGCTCCATACCGACAGCACAAATAACGCGCAGGTCGGGTCATTCGCATTCGGCAACCTGACGCCTGCGGCTTCCGTTCCCGCGACCGGCTCTGCAACCTTCAACGGATTTGCCATCGGAACAGCCAGCACCCTCAATGGCGGATCGCTCTATGCCGTCCAGGGCAATGCGCAGATCATCGCGAATTTCGCGACCCAGAACGTAACCACGAACTTGACGAATCTCACCGTCCAGAACGAACCCTATGCTCCGGCAGCGACCATTGCTTCACTGCCCAATCTCAGCGGCACCTCGGCTATAACCGGCAATAGTTATGCCGGGCCAATCGCCGGCGGCGCGTTGAGCGGCACCATCAACGGTAATTTTTACGGCCCTGCAGCGCAGGAAACGGCCGGTGTGTGGCAGGCCTCCGGCGGTGGAAACCAGTGGGTCGGCAGCTTCGGCGCGAAATAGCGTGATGAATTGCAAACATCGGAGTGGGGAAATGAAAACCAGTTTCTACCATGTGATTGTCTTCGCGATCGTGTGCTCGTTACCGATGGCTGCTTGCGGCGGTGGCGGCGGCGGGGTGGGGCCTAACGCGACGGCCTCATCCGTTCCTGCATCTTCGCCGGCGCCGGCGCCGGCACCCCAACAGACCACGCCAACACCGACGGTTACGGTGCCGGCAAATTTTCAGCCCGCAAACACCACGATAACCTATCCGATTACATCTGCTGTGGCGGGTCCAAGCAGTACTGGGCTTACACCCGCCAGCCCCAGTGAAGGCCTGACGGCAGCAATCGTCACCACGGACGCCAGCGGAAGTTTCGGCCGGATCAGCTTCAGTCTTCCCAACGTTGCCGGCAAAACAGTGACCGCCGATGTCAACCTCACTTTTGTATCTCCTCAGCTCTCCCAGCTTGCATCCATGCTCAAGCAGGTATTTGGGCCATTCATAGATGATGATGCGATCGTTCTGGCGCTTGTTCAATCTGCGGGCTCGCAAGCATTGACCTCTTCGGCTTTTGGGCTTTGGGGCGGCGCCTACGAGAACGATCCAAGCGGGAACGGAGCCGGCCGGGCTTATGCTTTTGCGTTCGGAAATCTCACACTTTCTGCTTCGGTGCCCGCCACCGGATCTGCAAACTTCAACGGGACAACAACCGGGATGGGTGGAGGGGGCGGTACAAATTCGCTCTACGCGCTTCAGGGAAACGCCCAGATGATTGCAAACTTCTCCACCCAATCCGTTACATCGAAGTTCACCAACCTTACGACCCAGAATATCTACACCAATGCCACGGGAGTCTTGCCAGACCTCACCGGCACGGCGGCCATTTCTGGCAATGCCTATTCTGGGCCGATAACCGGAACTGGATTGACCGGATCATTTAACGGTCATTTCTACGGGTCAGCAGCTCAGGAAACAGCCGGTGTGTGGCAAGCAGCGGGTGCTGGAAATAGCTGGATGGGAAGCTTTGGCGCGAAATAGCCCAATCCATGGCCATGCGGCTGATAACTGCCTTGATAGTGATGATCACGGCCGTCTCCGGGGCGCGGGCACTGGATGCAGACAAGGCCATGCCCCACATCATCACCCTCACCCCGATTCAAGCCGCCCAGTTGTTGGTCCTCAACAACCGACTGGACGATGCCAAGTTATTGCTGGAACTGCTTCTGGCCGACAACCCGGATGACCGCGAAGCCCAGTTTCTGCTCGCTACCATTGCGGTGGAGCAGAAGGACTATGACACGGCCATCTCGCTGTTCCGCCGTATACTGACGCACGAACCGCCTACGGAGCGGGTGCGGCTGGAACTGGCGCGCGCCTTCTTCCTCAAAGGCGATTACGACAATGCCGACCGCCAATTCCGCTTTGCCCGCGCGGGCAATATCGACGATGCAGTCAAAACCAATATCGACCGCTTTCTTTCCGCCATAAACCGTTTGCGGGAATACACGATCAATTTCTCTTTTGCGTTGGCGCCCGACACCAACCAGAACGCCGCCACCTCTGCCAGCCAGGTGAGCATTTTCGGTTTGCCTTTTGCGCTGGACAAAGGCGCGCGCAAGCAAAGCGGCATCGGCGTGGTGGGCAATATCGGCGGGGAATGGTCGCCCTTGTTGGACGACACTATCAAGGCGCGGATCGGCGCGGACGTGACCCGCGTGGAGTATAGTGGCGGGCAGTTCGACGACATGAGCCTGTCCGCCTATGGCGGGCCACAGTTTTTGTTTCCAAATTGGGATGTCAGCCTGCTGGCCACCGGCTTCAAACGCTGGTTCGCCAACCAGGATTATGTCAGCGGCGTAGGCGGCAAGCTGGCCGCCGATTACGGCATCACCTCTGACTGGCTGGTGGGAGCGGCGATTGGCGGCCAGTCGGTGAACAATGCCTTCATTCCCGAACAGAGCGGGCCCTTATGGTCGGCGCAGATTCAGGCCGCCTATGTGCTCTCGCCGTCCAGCTTGTTCCAGCTGCAATTAGGCTTCAACCGTCAGGAGGCGCGAGTATCATCTTATTCCTATTCCGGTGTGTGGTTCGGCGGCGGCTACAGCCAGGACCTGCCGTTCGGCTTTTCCGCCGGATTCCACCCCAGCTACTTCATCACCCGCTATGACGCGATGCTGCCCGCCTTCGGCAAGACCCGCAGCGACGATACCATGATGCTGGCCTTTACCCTGCTCAATCGCCGCTTCGATTATCACGGCTTCACACCCCGCTTTTCCTATGTCTTCAGCGAGCAGCACAGCAATATCCCGCTCTACAGCTTCACCCGAAACCAATTCCAAGTCGGGCTGACGTCGCTGTTCTAGCGAACGATCTTGGTTTCGGTCGTCGCGCTTTGGCCATTTGGGTGAGGGGCATGACCGAAAAATTCTCTGTTATTTCAACGGACCTTTCTGCACCTCATCCTGCTATAACCTATTGAAAAATATGAGACATGGCACAGGTAACTGACGTCACGGGATGGAACATTGCCTTCGACAAACAGGTTGGCGCCGTCGGGTGACATTCGGCGCGAACCTCGGCAGCCTGACGGCGGTGAACTTCCATACCTGAGTCAGCGAAATAATACCCGGCACAAAAGCGCGTCGCGCCAAATCATATGCCGGCGCTATCACTCTTGCCGCTGAATGCCTTCCACTGCCCAGGCCATAAGAAGAGCTATGCCGTTATTTGTGAGCTTAACTCTTTGAGGCAGATCGGTTGCATTGGCCATACGCGCCATTTCTTCGTTGAAGCTATTCCAGTCATTTTCGGCGAAGGCGTGAGACCCGTGGATGTCTCGCAGCACCTCTCCTAACAAAACTGAAATTGCTCCCCCGCGAGCATGGCGTTTCACATCTTCGATGCTCAACTCGGAATATCTTCCGGTGTCCACCAGGGAAATTAGTTGCCAGAGCAGCGACCAATATTTCGTGACATCCGTACGAAGGTTGGTGGTGGGCGCTTCCAAATCCATCAGGCGTCACTGCTACAGGAGCATTCTTCTTTTGTCTGACAATAGGTCAAGTTTGGGCTTCTGTCACCTCGCGAAACACACGCCATGAGATAAAGTCGGACAAAATGAGAACTTTTTTTGCCAGCGGAGTTTCGAGTCCCGCTTGAAGCGCACTCAGCGGCGAGGGCGATTCCCGTACGTTTTCCGGGCGGTCTGGGTGGCATCCGAAAAAGCCAGTTCGATAAGCCGCGTCATAGCTCGGCGGGCGGCCTTGGGATTGCCTGCCGCAATGGCGTCAAAGACGCGAACGTGATCGGGTATTGCATCGCGCTTCAGGCGTTGTGTGCGATCCTTGAATTTGGTGCTCCAAGTCACCGCTGCGGTGACACTCGTTGACAGGGAAATGAGAAATGGATTTCCCGACGCTGACAATAGGCTGGCGTGAAAGTCGTGATCTGCCAGGCGGCCGCGGTCGGTATGCAGCGTCTCCTGCGTCATGATCTTCAGTGCCTTGGCCATGGCGTCCAGTTCTCTTGCGTGGCGACGGGCTGCTGCCAAAGCTGCAGCTTCCGGCTCGAACATCTTCCGAAGTTCAAAAAGACTAATAAGTAGGTCTCTCCGCGGCTCGATGCTGAACATCCAATTGAGGACGTCAGAATCAAGCAAATGCCAATGCATGGTATCCGTGACGCGTGTGCCGACCTTCTGTCGGGCTTGAACCAGGCCCTTTGCGACAAGAATACCGACAGCTTCTCGGTAGGCCGAGCGCGACACCTTGCGCTCGCTGCTGGCCTCCAATTCGGTTTCCAGGATCGTGCCCGGCAATAAATGGCCCGAAACGATTTTGCTGCCGATTTCGGCCGCAATCCTATTAGGTATGCGAACCTTGGCAGGGGAATTCATGGCGCCTTTCCGTAACTCATGCGGAAGGGCCCACAATGCGAACCTTGTCTCAGCCCCCAAGGTTCTTATCTTGCGTCAACTTCAACGCTGGCGCAAACCGCGGGACCGGGCAGGCTCCCGGCGCATCGGCTTGCCAGAGCAATGCCATAAGCGGCGGGGAAGAGTTAGACGTCTAGTTCGATTCCCTGTAGCGCCAAGGCCATTAGCAGAGCAATCCCTTTTCGCTTCGCTACGAACGGCCACGCAACATCATCCGCCCCTCTCATAGCTGCAACTTCGGTGTTGAGAGTCGCCCAATCATCTTCCGATAGGAAGCTGAAATCTGCAGCGGCGCCGAATGCGCTTCTAAGCAGATGGATATGCCACCAGAGCGCGTGCGACTGTACATGCTCCGCCGTTCCCACAACACCATCCAACTGGGGCGACTGTCAGGTGAACCACTGCTTCTCGGGATCGAGCATAATTGACCCGAAAATAGAATTTCGGCGCGAAGCCCCGTGCACGGCCGGCGATCACGTTCACGATGTAGTCAATGCGACGACCATGTGGGACGATGCATCGTTTTTTTTATCAAAAAACTTGATAGCGCTACCGGAAATGCAATCGCTGTGGAGAGGTGGTGCACAGGAGGCTTCCTGAATTCTTCTTATAGTTCCGATAGATACGAGGAGGTTTGGTACCGAAGGGCGCGGTAAAAATATGACAGCGTGTCATAATTCAAAATTGTCCTACAAAAACTCTGTTGGACGCTACCAATTTTCGCTACCTTTCCCCCAACGAATTAAAACACGTGCCCAGGGGAAAACGATGAACACTACAAAACTCAGCAAGATGGCGCTCATGTGCGCCGCCAGCGTCGTGGCTCTCGCGGCAGGAGCGCAGGCGCAATCCGAAAACGTCGAACAGGTCACCGTTACCGGTTCGCGCGTCATTTCCGACATCACCTTGTCGCCGACGCCACTCACCGTGGTGACGGCCGAACAGTTGCAGGCCACCACGCCAAGCACCATTCCCGACGCCTTGAACAAGCTTCCCGACTTCATCGGCGGCTTCAACCCCCGCCGTCAGGGCAATGGCTCGGAGAACGGCAGCGCCAATACGCTGAACCTGCGCAATCTGGGCCAAGCCCGTACCCTGGTCCTGCTGGACGGCCAGCGGGTCGCTCCTTCCAACGCGGGCGGCACGGTGGATGTGGACTCGCTGCCCCAGATGCTGGTGAGCCGGGTCGATGTGGTGACCGGCGGCGCCTCGGCGGTTTATGGCTCAGATGCCGTGGCCGGCGTGGTCAATTTCATCCTCGACAAGAAGTTCGACGGCTTCAAGTACGACGTCAACGCCGGCATCTCGAAATATGGCGATGCCGCGGAACAGAGGATCGGTTTCGCCTGGGGCACCGAGCTGTTCGGCGGCAGGGGCCATTACGAGATGTCCGCGCGCTACTTCAACCAGGACATGGTTCCGATGGCCGCGCGCCCTTATAGCTATCAGAACAACAGCTGGGTTGAGACCGGCACCGGCAGCGCCGCGGCGCCGTTTACCGACGTCCCCTTCGGCCGGCTTTTCGGTCAATCCCTGAACGGCACGATCAATTGCGGCACCGGCTGTTCCCTGAACAATTACACATTCGCTTCTGCCGGCAATATCCAGCCGATGACCCACGGCATCCCCACCGCGACAGCGGGTGTCGAGTCGGGTGGCGACGGCGGTTTTGCCAATCCCGCCGATACGACATTCCAATCCAGGCAGCGCCAGGGCGAATTCTTCAATCGCTTCAGCTACGACATCACCCCGGACATGAATGCCTATGTCCAGGCTGGCTGGTCCGAATCCTACGATTACTCCACCTGGACCCCGCTGACGGTCAGCTCGGCCGGCTCGCGCCCCAACACCTTCTTCACCAACAATCCCTATCTCTCGCCCGCAAGTCAGGCCGCGCTGACCGCCGCTGCCACCGCGGCCGGCCGATTCGTTCCGGCGCCGGTTCCGTTCACCCAGGTGGTCGGGAACATCACGAGTATCGCGCCGGCGGTGGCCCCGGGCACGCCATACTTCTCCGCGCCTCATTACCTCAACACGGTCGACGGGCAGCACGCCAGAAACGCTCACAATATCTATGAAACCAGGGGCCTGAACCGGGTTTTGAGCCTGACGACAGGCCTGGACGGCAAGTTGAGCTCCTTCGACTGGAATCTCTACTATAGTCATCAGGAAGCCCGGACGGATGTGAACGATCCCCAGAACACCAACAACGCCCGATATATGGCGGCGCAGGACGCCGTCATTGCGCCGGCGGGAACGACGGTCAATGGTGTGAATGTCGCCGGCACGATCCAGTGCTGGGACGTGACGCAGCCGCAATTTGCCGCGCTCTATGCGGGTTGCGTGCCGATCAACACATTCGATCCCGTCAACGGCATCAGCCAGGGCGCTTACAATTACATCAAGTCGGATACCTTCTGGGCCCTGACCCAGAAGCTGGACAATATCGGCGGCAGCATCTCCGGCGGCGTCGGCTTTGGCCTGCCCGCCGGCGAGATCACCGGCGCGCTGTCGGGGGAAATGCGCTGGCGCACCTTTGACCTGAAGAGCAATGCCCTGCCGACAGACTTTGTCAATTGCACCGGTTTGCGCATGTGCACGGTCAATGGCGGCGCGGCGCCCGCGCTATGGACCCAGAATGTCAATGCGCCGGTCAGCGCCGACGACAATGTCTGGGAGACGGCGCTTGAGATCAATGTGCCCCTCCTCAAGGACGTTCCGCTGGCCCAGGATCTGAACACCGACATCGCCGGCCGCTACACCAGCTATTCCATTTCCGGCGAGGCCGAGACCTGGAAGATCGGTGTCAACGACAAGGTCAACGAGAGCATCCGTTTCCGCGGCACGATGTCCTTCGATATCCGCGCGCCCAACCTCAACGACCTGTTCCAGCCGGTGGGCATCTCCTCGACCGGGTTCAACGACCTCTTGACCACCGGCAACAACAGCACCCAGCTGGTCACCAGGGGCAATTCCGGTCTGACGCCGGAACAAGCCCATACCTATACGCTGGGTGTGGTGCTGACGCCGGAATTCCTTCCCGGCTTCAGTACCTCGCTGGACTATTACCAGACCCATATGTCCAACGCGATCACCGGCATCAGCTATCAAAGCGTGACGGTCCAGAATCTCTGCATCGCCACCGCGCCGGCCTACAACTCACCCTACTGCGCGCTTGCCACCCGGCCGATCGCGCCGGGCCAGCCGGGCTTCACCACGCCCGCCAACTATCCGACCCAGATCTTCAACCAGCCGCAGAATAGCGCCAAGGTGCAGATGGAAGGCTGGAACTTCGAAGCGGACTACAATTTCGACTGGGCCGATGTGTGGAGCGTCATACCGGGCTCGATGACCATACGGCACCTGATGACCTACCAGCCCGTGCTGGAGACCCAGAACCTGCCGGGCACGGCCTTCAACTGGACCAATCAGCCCAAAACCCGCATGACCACTTTCCTCAATTACCAGGTCGGCGATTGGGGCTTTAATGTGCAGAACCAGTGGCTGTCGGGCGCGAAGAAGGCCACCGGCTTCGCCAACCAGAACTACACGACGCCGCGTCTGCACAGCTATGACGTGATGGACGTTACGATAGACCGCAGGTTCGAGCTGTGGGGCGGTTCGTCCGACTTCTATTTCAACGTGCAGAATATCGGCAACACGCGCGCGCCGCTTCGTGGGCAGAACGCGTCGGTCCCCGGTCTGTTCTATCCCGTGATCGGGCCCTACAGCGATATGGGCCGTTACTTCACGATCGGTCTGAAGGGCAACTTCTAGGATTACCTGGGCCGGCTCGATACACCGGCGCCGCCAGCGCGGCGCCGGTATATTCTGCCCGGCAGGGCGAGCAGATATGAGAAGAGCAATATTGCTGGCGGCTTGCGCTATGCTGTCCCCCATCGGGGCCATCGCTCAGCCGCTGGGCATGACATTCCCGGCCGACCCCTACACAGCCTCCAGTCCCTTGTCCCGAACGCATGTGCCTTTGGCGCAGCGCGTCGCGCATGGCGCGGGGCCGGATTATCCCTCGTTTCCTGCCGTGCATAACGGCTCTGGTCCCATGAACTTCATGGCGATGTTCGACGGAAGGGGCAACCGCACCGCCAAATTCAACCTTGGCGTGAACTTCCTGTTTCTGCATCGCGGTGTGTTGCCGCCCGGCGGAGGCATCGGCGAGCATTTTCACAATTACTGCGAGGAAATGTTCGTCATCCTGGATGGCGAGGCCGAATTTTCGATCGATAGCCGTGCGTCGGTTTTGAAGGGACCGGCCGGTGCTATCGCCCGCCTGGGCCATAACCACGCCATCACCAACCAGTCCAGCAAGCCGGTCCAGTGGATGAATATCAATGTCGGCCTTCTGCCGCGTTATTACGACGCCTGGAACCTGGATGACGGGCGCGTGGGGGCACCAAAAGATTCGATCCCGCAATTCATGCACATGAACCTGGACCGGTCGCTCGACAAGCCGATGCCAGCTTTCGAGGGCGGCAAGGGCGTGGCCATGTATCACCGTGGCCTCGATCCCAGCGCTTTCTATACGACCTGGTCCTATGTCGATCACCTGCTCCTGCCACCCGGCGCCACCGCCGGCCCCGTGACCAAGCCCGATATGGCTGAGGTCTACTACGTGATGAGCGGCGAGGGCACGGCGACCATCGATGGTGAGACCGTCGAGATCCACACCGGAGATGCCGTTCCCGCGGCTCTGAACGAAAGCCGCAGCTTTGCCGCAACCGGCAGCAGCGCTCTCGAACTGATGGTGATCGGGGTTGCAAAAGATTTCGAGAGCAAGAAGGCGTATATGCTGAGTGCCGAAAACCGGCAGCGTACCGGCTCCCGCTGATGTCGATGTGCGGGACGGGAACTGCCTCGGTGTCGTGCGACCAGGTCATACGATAGACAAGACAATGTCCATATCTCGACGTCAGCTTATCGGGGCCACCGCCGCTGCGGCCGGGACCGTCGCGGCTGGCGCTTCGGGCGAGACACAAGAGGTCGCCCGGTCCCAGTCCCTTGATGCAATCGCCAAAGCGAAAGGCCGCATCGGATTTGGAAGTTTCCTCAACAGCTTTGCGCGCGATCCTGCCCGGAGCCAGGGCATCCCGGCAGATTTCGATGACATCAAGGTCCGGGACGTTCATCTCAGGGAGTGCGGCATCGTCACCGCTGGCGTTTATTGGACCTGGACCCGGCCCAACGCCCAAGACTTCGTTTTCCATAACTCCGATCGCGTCATCGATTGGGCGGAACAGAACAAGCAAAAGATCCGGGGCCATAACCTGGTCTGGCTGCGCTATGACCGGATGCCGGACTGGCTCAACAATTATGATTTCGGCTCCCGCCCCGCCACGGAAGCGGAGCGGCTTTTGCGGGAGCACATCACGACCTTCTGCAAGCGCTATGGTACCCGCATCTTCAGCTGGGACGTAGTCAACGAGGCGATCGATCCGCACACCGGGCTTGTCCGCGACGATGCGTTCCACAAGCGTCTCGGGGATGCGGTGGTCGACATCGCATTTGATGCCGCGCGCCAGGCCGCCCCGCATGCCTCGCTGGTTTACAACGATTATATGGGCTGGACCGATGGCAGCGCACGTCACAGGGACGGCGTGCTCAAGCTGCTCGGCCGGTTGAAATCTCAGGGCCTGCGGGTGGACATGGTGGGCGTGCAAAGTCATATCGGCCCGGGCCTCATCGGCGACGTCATGGGAAATCTTGATTTCAATGCCAGCGAGCAGGCCAATCTCAAAAGCTTTCTCGACCAAGTCGTGAGCTTTGGCCACCGGCTGTCGATCACGGAATTCGACGTGGGCGAATCCGGCCTTCCGCCCGATAACCTGGCACGGGACCACGCGCTTGCAGACATTACCCGGCGTTACCTGCAATTCATGCTGTCATATCCGCAACTCGATTATCTCATCACCTGGGGCATGGTGGATCATCATTCCTGGCTGCAGACGCGCAATATGCGCGAAGACGGCGCGTTGAAACGGCCGACAGTGTATGATCCGAACTACGCACCGAAGCTGATGCGGGATGTGATCGCGGATGCCTTCAGAACCGCGCCGCCGGGCAGGAATTAAAAATATGGCAATCGCGCGATGGCTGACTTTCGTTTGCTGCACTCTGGCTGTCAGCTCGACCCTCCCGGCCGCACACGCCGCGGGCGCCGATGAGTGGAGCAATTACGGCCACGATCCGGGGAATAGGCGGTATTCCCCGCTGAAGCAGATCACGCCCGACAATGTTGGTGCGCTTGCGCCCGCCTGGACCTTTCACATGCGCCCGGCAAGTCTGGATGTCGCGGCAGCAAATGTGCCGGCGGGTCCTCCGGATCGTTTCCGACCAAACTCAAGATATATCGGGTCGGAGATGTCCCCGCTGGTAGTCAAGGGATTGATGTTCCTGGCTACGCCTTATCGGCGGGTGGTGGCGCTGGATGCGACATCGGGCAAACAAGTCTGGGCTTATGACTTGCCGGGGTCTGATGCGTCGGCAAGCCGCGGTGTTTCCTATTGGCCCGGCGAGCGGGGTGCAAAGCCGCGGGTGATTGTTTCCACCCGCAACGGAAATGTGATCGCCCTTGATGCCGCCACCGGCGAGCGGGTCAGAAGTTTTGGCACCGAAGGCGTGATCACTCTCAAGACGCCCGAAGTGCTGAACGGCTTTCCTAATGGTTTTTTTGGATTTTCCTCACCGGTCCTGGTGCTGGGCAATGTCATTGTCGCGGGAAGCCGGGTGCAGGAAGTGCCCACCCTTGGGCCCGCAGGCGATGTGCGGGGCTTCGACGTGCGCACCGGCAAGCTTTTGTGGACCTTTCACACCGTCCCGCGTACCGGAGAAGCCGGGTTCGACACCTGGGAAGGCGACAGCGCCAAACAACGCTCCGGTGTCAATGTCTGGACCACGGTCATCGGCGATGAGAAGCGGGACATCGTCTACCTCCCGATCGCGGCGCCGGCCTTCGACCGCTGGGGCGCCGACCGCCACGGGCAAAATCTCTTCAGCGATTCCATCGTCGCCGTGGAAGCCAAGACAGGTAAGCATCTCTGGTACTTCCAGACCGTCCATCATGACATCTGGGACCTGGATCTGCCGAGCGCGACGTTGGTAGAGGTGAGGCAGGCAGGAAAGGTCATTCCCGCCATCGCCGTCATGAACAAGACCGCGATCCTCTTCATGCTGGACCGGGTCACTGGCAAGCCCCTGTTCGACGTCAAGGAGGTCCCTGTTCCGACGGAGACCGATATTCCCGGCGAACAGCCCTGGCCGACCCAGCCCGTCTCGGTGACACCACCGTTGGCAAAAGTGACCTATGACCAGGGCGATGTGGCAGATGTCACGCCGGAGCTGAAGGCCTATTGCGACAATCTGATCGCGGACAAGCATGTGGTTGCATCGAAGCTGTTTCAGCCGCTGCGGACAGATTCAGCGGTCGCCAGCTTTCCGGGCAGCCTGGGCGGCATCGATTGGGGCGGGGCCGCTTTTGATCCGGGGCGAGGGCTGTTGGTCGCGAACACCAACAATCTGGCGGCCCTGGCGACCATGGTCGCTCGTCCTGATGGCAGCTACGGGATGAAGGACGGCTATCTCTATTTCTGGAATCCCAAAACCCGCCAGCCCTGCAACGCTCCGCCCTGGGGGCAGTTCAGCGCGGTGGACGTAAATACCGGCAAGATCAAGTGGCAGGTGCCGCTCGGGGTCAGCGACGATCTTCCCACCGATCGCCGCAATACCGGTCGTATCAATCTGGGCAACCCGATGGTCACCGCCGCAGGCCTGGCCTTTATCGGCGCCACGGACGACAGTCGCTTCCGCGCTTTTGACACCATGACGGGCAAGCTGCTGTGGGAGACGAAGCTGCCGGCCACCGCGTCCACCGGCCCCATCAGTTACCGTGGAAAAGATGGCCGGCAGTATGTCGCGGTTGTCGCCACAGGCGGAAACAATGCCGGCGTGCCGGCTACCGCCGACGACGTCATGGCTTTCGCAGTGCCGGACCACATTATTCATTCGCGTGCGCGCAATCGGAGAGACGGACAATGAAATCAGAACAAGAACAATCAGCCGCGGCTTCACTCTCTGATGGGAAAACTAGCCGCAGCATTGACCGCCGCCGCTTTATGGAAAGTGCCGCGGTGGTCGGAGCCGCTGTGGGTCTGGACGCCAGCATCTGGGGACCGGCGGCTGCGGCCCCGACCGGCGCTTCGACGGATTCTCGCCTGCCTGACGGGACCGAGTTTGTCCGCTGGGAGCAGCCGCTGACCTTCTCAAAGACCTATTATGTCGACAACACCGTGTCCAATGCCGACGACAACGGTCCCGGCGATAGGGCGCGGCCTTTCCGTACCATCAACAAGGCAGCCCAACTGCTGCAGCCGGGCGAGCGCGTGATTATCGCGGCCGGCACCTACCGGGAATGTGTCCGGCCCGCGCGGGGCGGCACCGGTCCGGCCCAGATGATCAGCTATGAGGCCGCTCCCGGCGCGAAGGTCTTCATCAAGGGCTCGGAAATCCTGAAAGACGGCTGGGAGCAGCAGAAGGTTTCCGAACGCTTCAATGCCCCTCCCGACGCCGGTATCACCGTCTGGCGTCACGAGTTGACGAACGCGCTTTTTCCCGATGCCTACAACCCGTTCGCGCTGCCCAGCATCATGGGGAGCTGGGGCTGGCTGGACACCAAAGTGAACGATATGGGCCCGTATCTGCGCCGGCGCGGCCTGGTATTTGTGGACGGCAAGCCGCTGGAGCCGATGGAACAGCTTCGCGAGCTGGCAATGGCAAAACTGCCGCCGGTCCCGGACTTCACGAAACCGCCGGTGCCGCTGCTTGGCATGCCCCCGCGCCGGCGCGGCGCGCCGATCATGCAGGAAATCGGCGGGTCGCCGGATGCGCGCTTCTCGGTGGATGATTCAGGAACGGCGATCCATGTCCGTCTGGCGTCGGGGACGCCGGCTGATCACATGATCGAGGTTACGACCCGCCAGCACACCTTCATCCCGGTGCACAGCGGCATCAGCTATATCCGGGTGAAGGGGATCACCTTCCAGCACGCGGGTAATCCTTATCCCTTCCCGCAATATGGCATGGTCTCGCTCGCCGGCGGCGATCACTGGATCCTGGAAGACAACACATTCGAATGGGCCAACGGCGGCGGAATTGACATCGGCAGCGACGGCAACAGCGCGGGCGCGCCGAACCCCGGCGCGTCGCAGATCGTGCGCCGCAACACCTTCCGTTATTGCGGCATCGAAGGTATCGGCGGGATGGGAACCTCCAACACCCTGGTGGAAGACAATCTGATCGAATGGTGCGGCTGGGCGGATGCCGAGCGGGGCTGGGAAGCGGCCGGCGCGAAATTCCACCGCGCGAAGAACATGATGTTCCGCCGCAATGTGATACGGCATATGCGCCATGCCAACGCCGCCTGGTGGGACGTCGATAACGTCAACTGCCGCATCACCAAGAACGTCTTCGCCGACGTGTTGACGGTCGGCGCCGCGGTCCACATGGAGATGAACCCAGGGCAGAACTCGCTCGACAACAACATTATATGGGATGTTCGCAACGCCGAGCCCGGTACGCCCGGCCAGCGCGGTTGCGCGGGGTCAGGCATTTTCGACAATGCCACCGACAATCTGATCATTGCGCAGAACTTGATCGGCCGCTGCGACAATGCAGGGATTTTTGCCATCGTCCGGCAAGACCGCAATATAAAGATCCACGCGTCCGGCAACAATGTCGCCAACAATATCTTCACCAAATGCAAATCCGCGATCAACTTCCTCAATACCGACAACCGGGCGGATGGAAATGTCTATGTCGACATGCCCGATCAGTTTCAGGGCCTGTTCGAAGGTGCTCCGCCGCAGGACTATGACCCGAACGCCTGGACCCACCTCAAATTCTATGACCTTGCGGCCTGGCGTGCGCTGAAAGGCTGGGACAAGAATTCGGTGATCGCCGACGCCCAGATCGCCTTCAATCCCGATACACTCGAGCTCACCATCACCAGCAGCAAGCCGCTGCCGCGGGTGGGCGCGGTCAACCAGATACAGAGCGATTTGCTGGGCAAGCCGACGGGAGCAACCAGGGCAGCAGGCCCGCTGGCAAATCCGGGAACAAAGGGCGCCTGGAAGCTGGACCCGCGGTTGTTGACCTGACCGCGAGGGCGGGGCCGCCGGGGCTTAGGAAGCCGAGACAAAGAGAACGCAGGGGGATTATGCTGAACTACACCAAGGCTGTTTTTCTCAGCGTTCTGCTCACCGTTCCGTTCAAGGCTTTGGCGCAGCCTGGCACGTTACCGGCCGTGCCGCTGAATCCGCCTCCAAACGCGCCCTGGTTCAATGCCAGCCTGCCGGTCGAACAGCGGGCGCAGGCGCTGGTTTCCCAGATGACTCTGGAAGAGAAGGGCAAGCAACTCGTAAACCGGGCCTCCGCGATCCCGCGACTTGGTGTGCCGGCCTATAATTGGTGGAGCGAGGCATTGCATGGCGTGGCCATCCCAGGCGCCACCACCGTTTTTCCGGAGCCGGTGGGACTGGCCGCCAGCTTTGATCCGGCCCTGGTGCATGAGATGGCGGTTGCGATCTCGACCGAAGCCCGCGTGCGCTATAATCGCGAGCGGCGCGAGGGTCTTTACGCCGGGCTCGATTTCTGGTCGCCCAATATCAACATCTTCCGCGATCCGCGTTGGGGCCGCGGTCAAGAGACCTATGGCGAGGACCCGTTCCTGACAGCGCAATTCGGCGTTGCCTTTATCACCGGTCTGCAAGGGGGCGATCCGGAACATCCGCGCACTATCGCCACGCCAAAGCATTTCGCGGTGCATTCCGGGCCGGAGCCGACCCGCCATGCGATGGACGTGACCGTCAGCAAGCACGACGAAGTTGACACATATACACCTGCTTTCCGCGCCGCGATTGTGGATGGCAAGGCCGGCTCGCTGATGTGCGCCTACAACCGGGTCAATGGCCAGCCGGCTTGCGCCAGCGATTTTCTTCTCACCGACCTTTTGCGCGACGCCTGGAATTTCAAGGGCTATGTCACCTCGGATTGCGGCGCCATCCGGGATATCTATGAAGGCCATCATTTTACCAAAAGCCTGGCAGAGGCGGCGGCGGTGTCGCTAAAGCACGGTGTGGATACCGACTGTGCCGATTTCGGCGAGGGGCCGGTGGCAGGGGCCAAGGCCTATTCCGATGCCGTATCGCTGGGTCTGGTGCCGCAGTCAGTGATGGATCAGTCGCTCACGCGGCTGTTCGAGGCCCGCATCCGCATGGGCATGTTCGACCCGCCGGAGGCTTCGCCGCATTTCAGCATCCCCGATAGCGAGATGGATTCGCCGACGCACCGCGCGCTGACGCTGCGCGCGGCGCGCGAAAGCCTGGTGCTCTTGAAGAATAATGGCCTGTTGCCGCTGAAAAAGTCCGTGAAGCGCATCCTGGTCGTCGGTCCTTTGGCGGACCAGGTGCCGGTGCTGCTGGGCAACTATAACGGCCAGCCCAGCCATGCGGTGACAGCATTGGACGGCATCAAGGCCGGCTTTCCCGATGCCCGAGTGACCTTCCAGCCGGGCACGAACTTCCTACGCTTGGCAGACGCGGTCCCGGCGTCCGCGCTGAAGACGCCGGATGGCCAGCCGGGGGTGAAGGGAGAATATTTTGCTTCCAGCGATTTGTCGGGCACGCCGCTTCTCACCAAAACTTATGCGCGGCTGGACTTCGCCATACGGGGATCGGGGCTGGCGCGAGCCATCGAGGCGCAGGGCGCCAAGTCCTCGCGTTTCAGCGGCACGCTGACGCCGGATCAAGGCGGCACTTATGAAATCGGCATGGGAACACCCAATACGAAGTTGTGGCTGGATGACAAACTGATCGTTGACAACACAGTCAACCAGGACACCCAGCGCGGTCCCAAGACCATCGAGATGCCGCTGCAGAAGGATCACGCTTATACTTTGCGCATCGAGCAGACCCCGAGCATCGGCACGCCGGTACGCCTGATGTGGCGGCATGTGATCGCCGATCCGCAGGCGGATGCCGTGAGGGCCGCGCAAGACGCCGATGTTGTGATCGCGGTGGTCGGCATCACCTCGCAGCTTGAAGGGGAGGAGATGAACGTCAACCTGCCCGGTTTCAAGGGCGGCGATCGCACCAGCCTGGACCTGCCTAAAGACGAGGAAGACCTGCTCAAGGCGATGAAGGCCACGGGCAGGAAGATGGTGGTCGTCCTGATGAACGGCTCGGCGCTGGGCGTCAACTGGGCGGCAGCGAATGCCGACGCGATCCTTGACGCTTGGTATCCAGGCGAAGAAGGGGGCAGCGCTATCGGTCAGACCTTGGCAGGCGACAATAATCCGTCGGGCCATCTGCCCGTCACCTTTTATACCGGGGTGGAGCAGCTTCCGGCCTTTGACGATTATTCCATGGCGGGTCGCACCTACCGTTATTTCACGGGCAAGCCGCTTTATCCTTTTGGTCATGGCCTGAGCTACACGCGCTTCGCATATAGCGGCCTGAAGGTCGCGCCATCGCTCAAGGCCGGGGAGCAACTTGGGGTGGATGTGACGGTGAAGAATGCGGGTCCTCGCTATGGCGAGGCTGTGGCACAACTGTATCTTGCATTTCCGGGTGCGGCCGGCCAACCCCTGCGGGCCTTGCGCGGCGTCAGGCGGGTGGCTCTCCAGGCCGACGAAAGCCGCAACATCCATTTCGACCTGACCCCCCGAGATTTGTCGAGCGTAACCGTTTCGGGTGACTGTGTTGTCGCGCCGGGGGACTATAGGATCACAGTCGGGGAAGGTCAGCCGGGGGCCGGAGCAGCGATTGTAGCGGGGAAATTCAGGATAGCGGGGACTACGACGCTGCCACAGTGAATCGCCACAAATCCCGATCGGGCGCGGTTGATCGCGTCTTTAGGTGGGCCGCGAGCAGTATATTATCTTGGGAAAAACTAGAAGGAGGCAGCCATGAAAGCGTACGCTCTTTTCACCGCCTTGCTTGCCACGGCCGTCAGCGCGTGGACGATCCCGGCGATTGCACAAGGATCTACCAGCGAGATCGACAGCCATATCGACGCGGCCAAGAAAGCCGCAGGGCTCGATTACCGCGCTACCTTCGTCAACCTTTGCTTTCCCACTCCGCTGCCAGGCGGGCCGCGAGGCGCGGCCGCGCTGCTCGTTCCAAGGCCCGCACCCGACCGCGGCATCTGGTATGCCTCACCCTATCAGGTGTTCGACAATCTCTATTGGCTGGGCACGCGCCAACATTCTTCCTGGGCGCTGAAGACCAGCGCAGGCCTCATCATCATTGACACCAACTTCGCCTGGGCGACGCAACCGGAAATCCTGGACGGCTTGGCCAAGCTGAAGCTCAACCCCAACGACATCAAATACGTAATCCTCAGCCACGCCCACGGCGACCATGACCAGGGCGTTGCCACCTTGCAGAGCAAGTTCGGCGCCAAGGTGGTAATGGGCGGCCCAGACTGGGACGCCACCTTGAAACGTGCGCCGGATGTGGCGGGGGGCGTACCCAAGCGGGGGCCAGGCGATATAGCGGTCGGTCCAGAAGGTGCCAAGGTAACTTTGGGCGACACGACTGTTGATATCATCTTCACGCCTGGCCACACGCCCGGGACCTTGTCATACGTCTTTCCGGTGAAGGACAAAGGTAAGACTGTGATGGTCGCCTATTCTGGCGGCACGCTGACCGGGGCCTTTGGCACCGACGGCAAGCGCTGGGACGAATACATCGACTCTCAGAAGCGGATGGCCCAGGCGGCGGCGGCCGCCGGCGCCTCGGTGATCCTTTCCAACCATAGCGAGTATGACAATGCCTATACCAAGGCGCGCCTGGTGGGGGTAAAGCGTGAGGTGGGCGAGGACAATCCCTTCGTCATGGGCGCAAAAAGCGTGCAGGACTATTTTACGGTGATGGAGGAATGTGCAACGGCCGCCAAACTGCGCAACGGCGCGAAATAGGTTGGACGCGGGCAGCAGGCGCCCCTTCAGGGAGGATGTCATGACACTGTTGGATCGCCGCCACGCGCTGGCGCAACTGGGCGGTGCTGCAAGCGTGCCGCTCTGGCCAACACCTTCGGCAGATGCGCTGGGTCTTGCAGCCGACAAGATCAAGGTGATCCGCTACTACACCAATCCTGGCGACGCCCAGGGTCGGCAAGGCCAGCCCATGGTCAACCAGTCCGCCAATGTGGTGATCATCGAGACTGAAAGCGGCCTTAAAGGCATCGGCGAAGGTGGCGAGCCCCGCACCATGGAGGAGTGTGCGGCCATGCTGATCGGGCAAGACCCGCTCCGCATCGAAAATATGTGGCAGCGCATGATGCGTGGCTATTTCTATCCCGCGGGACGGGAAAAGATCCACTCTCTGGGAGCGCTGGACCTTGCGCTGTGGGACCTTAAAGGGAAGGCGGCCGGTTGGCCGGTGTGGCAGCTGCTCGGCGGCAAGTCGCGAGACTATATTGAACTCTATGCGACGGCCTATCCTCGTCCCACCCCCAGCGCGACCATTTCCGATACGGCGCGCGCCTGCCGCGATGCCGGCTTTCGCGTTTATCGCAGCGCCGCCGATATCGGCGGCGGGCGCGAGGTGGACCGTTTCGCTCTGGTGAGGCGGATGTTCGAGGACTGTGCCGCTATGCAAAAAGCCGCAGGGGATGGCGGCTGGGCAATGGATTTCCATACCGAACTGGATCCACCCGATGCCATGCGGCTATGCCAGATGATCGAGGAAGCCCAGCTTGCCCCGTATTTTTGCGAGGACCTGATCCGTAGCGAAAATGTCGACGCTTATGAGGTCATGCGCCAACGCACGAAGCTTCCGATCGCGGTGGGCGAACAGTTTGGCTACAAATGGGACGTCAACAAGCTGATCGAACGGCAGCTGATCGACTATGCCCGCGTCACCTTGCCGAATGTCGGCGGCATCAGCGAGTTCATGAAAATCGTGGCCATGGCCGAGACCCATTATGTCGGAATGATCCCGCATTTCACCGGTCCGATCGCCGAGGCAGCCTTGGTCAACTGCCTGACGGCCACGTCGGTGCCGGCCCTGATGGAAATGCTGGGCGATGGCAGGCGCACCTGGCCTTACTTGCCCAAGGTCTATGATTTCAGGGACGGCAAGCTTTGGCCCAATCAGCGCCTGGGCCTGGGCGTGGAGGTGGATTTGAGCAAGCTGACCAAGATCGGCGAATACGCGACCTATCGCGCCGGCATGTTGCTGAACCATCGGCCGGACGGGTCCTTTACGAACTGGTAGTGTGACCTTTGCCCCTGCGGCGGCGGTAAAAAGTACAAATGCTGTCATCCGGGTCTGAGACCACGACCGCTGGTCGTGGCCGTGCCCGGGTGATGGTCTGCGGTGAGGAAATCCATTGGGCAGGATGGTGAAAGCAAAGCATCTTCTCTTGGGGGCGTTGCTATGGACGCCCCTGTCAGGTGCGGCGGGCCAGACCAGGCTCCCGCCGCCCCATTTCCACCACCTGGCGCTCAATGCCGTCGATCCCGATGCGGCGATCGCCTTTTACCTGAAGGAATTTCCTTCCACCGCCCGCACAAGCTGGGAAGGAATGCCGGCACTGAAATCTCCCACCCATGTGCTAATCGTATTTCAGAAAGTCGCTGCCCCGCCGCCAAGCGATTCCGAGGTCACGGCCTATTGGCATTTTGGCTGGAATGTCACCGATTCCCGCAAGTCGCTGGAGGTTTTTCGCGCGCAGAACCTGTTATTGCCCTTCTATACCGACGACCGTGGTGATTATGTCGGCATCAGCAGCGATACCTATCCCTATCCACCAGGCGTGCCTGGCCGAACCAGGGCACAGATCGCTGACGCCATCGTGCAGAATCTCGAGCCCAGCCGGATTTCCGGCAACGGCTATATCTCCGCTCCTGACCACACCATCGTCGAATTCACCGGCAATGCGCCCGAGCGCTTCGATCATATTCATATGTGGCAGGACGACCCGCTCTGCGCCCAGCTCTGGTATGTGATCCATCTGGAAGCCGAGCCGCGCCGTGGTCCGGCAACGCCCATAACAGAAGAAAACTGCAAAGTGGCGCGTGGCGCCGAGCCGTCCTGGCCTTCGCTGGGTCCTAAGGGTACCTACCGTTTCCCCACCGGCGGCGTCCGCTTCGACGATGTGGCGATGAACTGGTACATGAACCAGACCGGCAAACCACTCGGCCCGACCCGCGGCCATCTGATGGACCATGTCGGCCTCAGTGTCAGCGGTCTGGATGCCTGGATCGGCAAGTTGAAAAGGGAAGGTGTCGTTTTTCTCAGACAGCCATACCGCATTGGCACCACGCGAGCCGTGATGATTGAAGGTCCCAGCCACGAGGCCATAGAAGTCCTGGAAGAACCATAGGTTTCGCGGTAATCATTCAGCTCAGCTCGTTAGAGGAATAGCATCGTGATTTTGAGAATGGCTGCGCTGGCTGCGGCGATCTTTTTTACCGCGGCTCCGGCATTTGCCGCAGACAATTATCAGACCGATATCGGGCCGACGCCGAAAAACGGCAGCCAGGGCGCCAACGTCCAGGGCCGCGGGACGGTGCTGGCCACCTTGGACAAGAACGTATTCATGCTGCAGGGCAAGTTCTCCGGACTGTCCACTCCCGCAACCGAAGCGCGGTTGCATATGGGCAATGTGATGGGGGGAACCGGGCCGGCCATCGGCAGCCTGAAGATTACCCAGGCGCAGAGCGGCGAGATTTCCGGCACCTTCACTCTGACGCCGGCGCAGATCGGGGCTCTGAGGAAAGGAAAACTTTACGTCATGCTCGACAGCCAGAGCGCCCCCAAGGGAAATTTGTGGGGTTGGTTTCAGCCCGCGCACGTCACCGTCGGCCAGGACGTGCCGCAGATGGGTGACTGGTATATCCCCAATTTTCTCGACGACCAGGACACGGGTCCGGCGAAAAAGAACAACAGCTAAAGCGCCGACAGGAGCAGATATGACCAGGAATACCATGCGCGCGTTCGGCGCGGCTGCCCTACTCGGGGCGACGGCCGCCGCCGCCATTTGGGCCTCGCATGCCCTTGCGCAAACCAGACCCGGCTCCTTCACCGACGCCCAGGCGCAGGCCGGGCAGGCAATTTACAGCAGCCGTTGTGCCTCTTGCCATGAGGCCGGGGGCGAAACCACCCGGCTGATCGGTGCGGGCTTCACGGACGCCTGGAGAACGCGCACCACCCGGGATCTTTATACCCGCATCAAGACCACCATGCCCTTTAACAATCCCGGCAGCCTCAGCGATGCCGAGACCGCCTCGGTCGTCGCCTATATCCTCAAGAGCAATGGCGCGGCCGCCGGCAGCGCCGCATTCACGCCAACCACCACGGTGGCGATCAACAGCGTCATCCCCGAGCAGCGCCGGCGAGACCCCTATGCGGGTTATGTCAGCCTCAGCGGCGTGGCCGCCGGCACCGGCATCACCTTTCCGGGAACGGTGGCGCACTACACCCCGGTCACCGAGGAGATGTTGCTCAATCCCCCGCCCGCCGACTGGCTGATGCACTATCAGAATTATGCCGGCTGGAGCCATTCGCCGCTGACGCAGATCAACACCCAGAATGTGAAGAATCTGCAGCTGCGCTGGGTCTGGTCGCTGGACGACGGCGAACGCCAGCAGATCACGCCCCTGGTGCATGACGGCGTGATGTTCGTCTCTACCGTCGTCAATAACAAGGTGCAGGCGCTCAACGCCGCGACCGGCGACCTGATCTGGGAAAATTCCTTAGGGCCAAGATTGGAAAATCAGGTCAACGCCACGGCGCGCGCCATGGCGCTGTACGGCAACCAGCTTTTCTATCCCGCCTCCGACGCGACCATGTACGCGCTGGACGCGGCGACTGGCAAAGTCAACTGGAAGTTCAAGATGTCCAACTATGGCCGCGACAAGATCGGCGGCGTGATGATCGCCGACGGCAAGCTCATCATCGGGCTGGGCGTCTGTGACGAGCCTTCGCTGGAGGACCGCTGCTTCATCGCCGCCTATGACGTCAAGGACGGCCACCAGATCTGGAAATTCAACACCGTCGCTTATGCGGGTGAGCCTGGCGGGAACACATGGGGCAACATGGCCAATGGCGAGCGAGCCGGCGCCGATGCCTGGATCGCGGGCACCTATGATCCCAAGCTGCGGCTCATCTATTTCGGCACCGGCCAGGCCAAGGCGGGCAAGAACGGCATCGGCGACAAGCTGTTTAGCAACGCCACCATCGCCTTGGACGTCGATACCGGCAAGCTCAAATGGTACAACCAGTCCGCGCCGGACGAGGGCCTGGACCTGGATGAGGTCTATGAGAAGGTGCTGGTGGACGAAGGTCAGCAGAAGCTTCTTCTGACCGCCGGCAAGAAAGGCATTCTGTGGAAGCTTGACCGAACCAACGGCAAGTTCCTGGATTATGTCCCGATGGTTTTCCAGAATGTCTTTACCCACATCGATCGCAAGACCGGCCGCGGCACCTACCGCGCGGATATCCTCAACCCCATACCCGGCAATTCGCGTCCGTCATGCCCGGCCCAGTCGGGCGGCCATAACTGGCCGGCCGCGAGCTACGTTCCCGAAGACGATCTGATCATCTTTCCGCTCGACCAGATCTGCGTGACCTCGCAAGGCGACATGGTCGGCAATTTCGAAGCGCCCGCATCGGACGGAAATATGGGGCGCTTGAGCGCCTATCGGGCGAAGGATCTGAAGCCGGTCTGGACCTTGCAACAGCGCGCACCCTTCCTCACCAGTTCGATGACCACCGCCGGCGGCGTCGGTTTTGTCGGGGACTGGGACCGCACCTTCCGGGCCTTCGACGTGAAGACCGGCAAGACCTTGTGGAAGACCCGGTTAGGGACGACCGCGCAAGGTTTTCCCACGACGTTCACGGTCGACGGCGAACAATTCGTGGCCGTTCCAACCGGCTATAATGGCGGCAGCCCGCAGATCAGGCCCAGCAGCATGTTCGCCTTTGAGCGCAATCGCCCGCTGGTGGGTCATGCCGTCTATGTCTTCGCCCTGCCGAAAGCGGAGTAGTGAGGCGCGACCGGGCGGCAAGGGAATCTGAAAC
>Ga0310811_10002154_pt1 | contig 24548 bp, 15 predicted proteins | sample YCmetagenome_FD_207642 | JGI IMG/M metagenome (GOLD analysis project Ga0310811, IMG submission 207642) | Soil microbial communities from experimental microcosm in Duke University, North Carolina, United States - YC | ecosystem: Engineered > Artificial ecosystem > Soil microcosm > Unclassified ... | reverse complement strand
CCCATCACCGCCGCTGCCCGTCGCTGACCCGATTTGCAAGGGCATTCCGTTTACTTACAACCCGCCCCCTTGCGTTCTTATGGGACGGCACCAATGCTTCCATAAGAACCTTATGGAGGCCACGTGGCGCCCGAGCTCGAGATTCTTCGCGGTACCCTCGACGTCATCCTGCTCCGCGCGCTGACCGTGGGACCAAGCCACGGGTACGCCGTCTCGCGCTGGATTCGCGAGCGGACCGACGATCAACTGAACATCGAAGAGGGCGCGCTCTACCCTGCGCTCCACCGCCTCGAGCGCAAAGGTTGGGTCGAGTCGACATGGGGGTACTCGGAGAACAATCGCAAAGCGAAATACTACAAGCTCACCGCCGCGGGGCGTCGTCGACTGAACGTCGAGACGGCGACCTGGTTGCAATACTCGCAGCTCGTTTCGCGAATTCTCTCACCGGCGTGAGGGGATGATGCCTGATTCATTTCGCGGACTTCGCCGCGTGTTGCGGCCGATGCGTCGACCGGCGGGCGAAGCCGACGACGAGATTCGATTCCATCTCGAGATGCGCACGCAGGAGCTCGTCGACCGCGGCGCGACGCCGGATGAGGCGCGCGCCATCGCGCTCCGAGCATTCGGCGACGTCAATGCGGTACGGTCGCAATTGAACGACATGGACACACGGGAGATGCGACGCATGGCGCTTCGCGACTGGATCGACACGCTGCGGTACGACGTCAGACACACGCTGCGCACACTCGGGCGGGAACCGTCGCTCGTCCTGGGCGTTGTGCTCACCTTCGCTCTCGCGATCGGCACGAACGCGGCGATGTTCGGTCTGATTCGCCAGCTGATGCTCGCTGCCCCGGCCGGCATTCGCGATCCGCAGAGCGTGGTGCGCGCCCAGCTCATTCGGCTCTCCGACGACGGCAACGTCTTCGCGTCCTCGACGATGTCGTATCCAGCGTTCACCGCGATACGCGCCAGCAACGCGGCACTGTCCGTCGCCGCGACACATGGCGACACGCTCATCATGGGATCGGGCGACAACACAATGCCCGTCGCGACGATGTCCGCGACCGGCGAATACTTTGGAATCCTGGGCGCGCGACCGGCCCTCGGGCGGTTCATCGGCGCGGCCGACGACGATGCCGGCATTGGCAATCCCGTGGTCGTGCTGAGCCACTCGTTTTGGCAGCGGCAGTTCAACGGCGACGCGACGGTGCTCGGCCGCGAGCTGACGATCGCCGATCAACGGTACACGATCGTCGGCGTCGCGCCGTCCGGCTTCAACGGCGACGTCACGTCGCGGATCGACCTGTTCCTTCCGCTCAGCGCCGCTTTCGCCAACCGCCACGACAACTGGCGCACGAATCCCGGATTCAATCTCGTCAACGTCGTTGCGCGGTTGCGCCCGAACGCGACGCCACGCGCCGCGGGCTCCGTCGCGACGTCATCCTTTCGGCGCACGTTCGCGGATCGTTACGACGAGCAAGCGACCACCGTCGAGCTCGAGTCGGTGGTGCCGGGGAAATCCGCGCGTCAGAGCCTACAGGCCAAGATCGCGCTCTGGCTGGCCGGCGTCGCCCTCGTCGTGATGCTCATCGCAACGGCCAACGTCGCGACCCTGTTGCTGGTGCGTGCCGTGAAACGACGGCGCGAAATGGCGGTTCGCATTGCGTTGGGTGTCGGGCGCGCGCGCCTCGCGCGCCAGCTGCTGACGGAAAGCCTCGTACTCGCTGCGGGCGGTGCGGTGGTCGGCCTCGTCGTCGCGGAATGGCTGTCGCACATCACGCGTGCGACTCTGCTTCCCAACCTCGCACCGACGGAACAAGTCATCGAGCCACCACTGCTCGTGGCGACGGCCGTCATCGCGATTCTCGCAGGCGTGGTCGCCGGGCTGGCGCCGATGGCGCAGATCGTCCAGCGCGGACTCACCGATGAGCTGCACGGCGGAAGCGCCCCTGGATCGATTCGACGAGCGCGGTCACAGGCGATTCTCGTCGGCGTTCAGGTTGCGCTGTGCATGATCCTGCTCGTCGGCGCCGGTGCGTTCGTTCGCAGCCTCGATCGCGTGAGCTCGCAGGACCTCGGCTTTTCCACCGCGCGGCTTCTGCTCGTCGAGCTCTCGTTCCGAACGCGACCCACCGGGCCCGAGCGCGACCAGCGCTACACTGATCTCGCCGAGCGTGTCGCCCGCTTAGACGGCGTATCGCGCGCATCGATCGTCGCCGCGATTCCCTTCGGCTACCACAACATTCCGCCGATCAGCGTCCCGGGGCGTGCCGAACCGCCGAGCGCCGGCGGCCAGCTCCCGATCATGTATCCGGCGACGCCTGCTTATCTCGACATGATCGGCGTCAAATTGCTGCAAGGTCGTCTCATTACCGATGCCGACGCGCACGGCTCACCGCCGGTCGCACTGGTGAATGAGACGATGGCGCGAGAAGTGTGGCCCGGACAGAGTGCGATCGGCAAATGCATTCGCATCGGCTTCGACCTTTCGGGCCCACCCACGCCGCTCGCGCCAGCCACGCTCCCCTGCCGCGAGATCGTCGGCGTCGTTCGCGACTCGCGCGCGAGATCGCTCCAGCGCACCGGCCGCGAGGCGACCCTCATGCAATACTACGTTCCGTTCACGCAGATACCGCCCAAGCCGTTCGCGAACGCTTCCGACATCAACGCAATCCTCGTCCGCGTCACCGGCGACGCAGATCGCATGATTGGCGCCGTCCAACAGCGGATTCAGAGCGCCGCTGGCACGTCGGCGCTTGCACGAGTGCGCCCGTATCAGGATTTGCTCGATCCGCAGCTGCGACCCTGGCGGCTCGGCGCAACGCTCTTCTCGGTGTTCGGCACACTGGCCGTCGTCATCGCCGCGGTGGGACTGTTCGGAGTCATCTCGTGCCTCGTCTCGCAGCGGACGGCGGAGATGGGAATCCGGCTCGCGCTCGGTGGCTCCCGCGGGAACGTCGCGCGATTTGTCGTCGGCCAGTCCGTGCGGATGGTCGCAATCGGGCTGGCGATTGGAGGAGGCATTGCCCTGCTGCTCGCGCCGTTCGCTCAGGCCCTCTTGTTCGAAACGTCCGCACGCGATGTGACGATTCTTTCGGGGGCGTCGGCGGTGCTTCTGGTCGTCAGCGTGATCGCCGCAATCCTGCCCGCGTGGCGCGCGTCGACCGTTTCGCCGCTCACCGCCCTCAGGAACGACTAAGAGACTTGATCTTATTTTCGGCGCGTGATTACTGCGCTGCCTCGCCTTCGAGGTAGGTGTAGCCTTCCAGGCCCGCCACGTAATCGGCGATGAATGTGTTCGATTCCTGGCGGCTGATGTGCTTCGCGGCCGCGACCTTTCGCCGGAAGGTCTGCAGGAGGTCGCTCGCGCGGAACTGGACGTAGTTCAGCACCTCCGTCACCGTGTCTCCGTGCACGAGATCGGTGACCTCGTACGCGCCGCTCGGTCCCAGGCGGATGTGCACCGCGTTGGTATCGCCGAAAAGATTGTGCAGGTCGCCGAGGATTTCCTGGTACGCCCCCGTGAGGAAGACGCCGAGCATGTACGGCTCGCCGTCGCGGAACTCGTGGAGCTCGAGGCTGGGGTTGCCCTCACGATCCCCGACGAACCGATCGATCTTGCCGTCAGAGTCGCAGGTCACGTCCTGGAGCGTGCCGCGCCGGAGGGGCTCCTCATCGAGCCGGTGAATCGGCATGATCGGAAAGAGCTGGTCGATCGCCCAGCTGTCCGGCAGCGATTGGAAGAGCGAGAAGTTGCAGAAGTACCGGTCGACGAGCGTCGCCTCGAGGTCGGTGACGATGTCCTCGAACTCGTCGCGGCTCTTCTGGACGAAGCGAGCGAGAACATTGACGGTCGAGAAATAGATCTGCTCCGCCACCGCACGCTCGCGCAACGTCACGACGCCGGAGTTGAACAGCTCCTGCGCTCGCTCCTTGTCGAACGTGAGGTCGTGGAAGATCTCACGCACGCGCCGGCGCGATACGTTCTTGCGCGAGGCGTCGCGGTAGTCCGCCATCATCTCGTGCAACAGCGGATGATCTTCGTCCGTGAGCTCGGGCACCGGACGATCACCCTGCGACTCCACGTCGATGACCTTGATCAAGAGCAGCGCGTGGTGGGCGGTGAGCGCGCGACCGGACTCGCTGATGATGTGCGGCATCGGCAGCTCGTGCTCGCGACAGGCCTCGGCCAACGTGTAGATCACGTCGTTGGCGTATTCCTGGAGCGAGTAATTCACGCTCGCGTCGGACGTCGAGTTCGATCCGTCGTAATCGACGCCGAGTCCACCGCCGACGTCGACGTGCGTGATGTCGAGACCGGCGTTGCGAAGCTCGACGTAGAACCGCGTCAGCTCCTGCAGTCCGAGCTTGATGAAGCGGATATCCGTGATCTGCGAGCCGAGGTGGAAGTGGACCAGCTTGAGAATGTCGAGCCGTCCCGCCGCCTTGAGCTTGTCGATCGCCTGCATGAGCTGCGCGGCGTTGAGGCCGAACTTCGACTTCTCGCCGCCGCTTTCCTTCCATCGTCCGAAGCCGCGCGACGCGAGCTTGATGCGTACGCCAGCCGTGGGGACCACGCCCATCTCGTCGGCTACCTGAAGGAGCACGTCGATCTCACTCAGCTGCTCGAGGACGATGAATACCTGGTGTCCGAGCTTCTGGCCCATCAGGGCGAGGCGCATGAACTCCTCGTCCTTGTAGCCATTGCAGATGATCAGGTGCTCGGTGCTCTCCCCAAGGCCGAGGATTGCCTGGAGCTCCGGCTTGCTGCCGCACTCGAGACCGACCTGGTGGGCCTTTCCGAACTCCACGATCTCTTCGACGACATGGCGCTGCTGGTTCACCTTGATCGGATACACGGTGGTGTACCCGCCGGTATACGTGAACTCTTCGCGCGCCTGCTCGAAGTGATTGGTCAGCGAGTTGATTCGCGACCGCAGGATATCGGAAAAGCGGAGCAGCACGGGGAGTGCGATGCCCTGCTCCTCGAGGTCGTTGGTGATGTCGTAGAGATCGACGACGTGATCGAAGTGCTCCTTGTCGGGACGCACGATCACGTGGCCTTTCTCATTGATGTCGAAGAACCCGGCGCCCCACCCTTCGATGTTGTAGAGGGCGCGGGCCGATTCGATCGTCCAGTTCGTCTGCTGATCCGCCGGGATCTCGGCGATACGTGTAGCCATGGGGAGAAAATAACGAGCGTGGGTCCCAGCGACATGCCTCCGGACGTCTCGTGGCAAACCCGCTACGGATAGAGCCGCTCGACCGTCCAGGGACTCACCGGTGTGGCACGCCGATAGACGTCGCGGACGTGCAGGCGGCTCGGCATGCCCTTCCAGAATTCGATCATGCGCGGCACGACGCGAAATCCCGACCAGTGCGGTGGGCGCGGCACGGCGACGCCCTCGAATCGACGCTCGACCTCGAGGACACGAGCCTCGAGATCGCCCGGATTCTCCACCGGCCGGCTCTGCGCCGACGCCCATGCGCCGATCTGGCTACCGCGCGCGCGCGACGCGAAGTAGGCGTCCGCCTCGGCGTCGCTCACGGCGTCCACGTCGCCCTCGACGCGCACCTGCACCTCCATGGGTTGCCAGTGGAAACACAGCGCCGCTCGCTTGGTCGACAGGAGCTCCCGGCCCTTCCGACTCTCGAAATTCGTGTAGAAGACGAAGCCGCGTTCGTCCATGCCCTTGAGGAGAACGATCCGCACGCTCGGCTGGCCCGATGCGTCGACCGTTCCGAGGGCGAACGCGTTCGGCTCGGGAAGGACGTCGCGCGAAATCCGCATGGCCTCGTCGAAGACCAGCTTGAATCGGGCGAACGGATCATCGTGTGCCGCAGTTCTCATCCAATGGCTCGCTTGTAGAAACTTCGAATCCCGAACGTCCAGAAAACCGCCGAGATGACGATCAGCGCGATCCCGACGATCGGAAGTGGCATGTGTGGAACGGCCGGCGTGAGCGCACCGCGCATACCCTCGGAGACGTAGACCATGGGGTTGATGAGCACGAGGTACTTCATCACGGGGACCACGTCGAGACCGCGCCACGGATAGTAGGCGCACCCGAAGAAGAGCATCGGCGCGATGATCACGCTGAACATCAGCCCGATCTGCTGCGGTGCGATCGCCGTTCCCAACCACATGCCAAGCGACGAAAACGCCAGCGAGCCGAGCAGCACGATGAGCAGGACCACGCCGACATTCGAGAGCGTCAGGTCCGGGATCGGACCCATGACGAGTCGAGCGATCGGCAGCACGAACGCCGCGGCGATCAGACCCTGGAGCATCCCCGCCACGATCTTCTCCGCGGCGACGATGCGTGTCGGCACCGGCGCCAGCAAGCGGTCCTCGATCTCCTTGGTCCAACCGAAATCCTGCACCATGGGAAGCGCGACCGACTGAATCGCCGAAAGACTGAGGCTGACGGCGAGGATGCCCGGCAGCAGCGCCGTCTGATATCCCTTGCCCACGAAGCTCATCTTCGGCAACAGGTAGCCGAACACGATGAGGAAGAGCAGCGGCTGCATCGTGGTGCGAATGAGAAAGAACGGAAGCTCCTTGCTCGCGACGCGAATGTCTCGACGCAGCAGGGCGCCGAACACCGACGCGACCGAAACCGGGCGCGGCTCAGAGATGGGCGCGTTCAATCGAGCTTTCTCCCGGTGCGGGCCACGAACAGCGTTTCGAGGCTGGGTTCAGTGAGGCTGATGTTCGTCACCGACACGCCGCGATCTTCGGCGGTCTGGATCACCGGCGAGATCACGGCGCCACCGCGTTCGCTATACACACGCAGCAGCGGGCCCTTCGATTCGGCACGAAGCACGCCTTCGATGCCCGTCACGGATTCCACGACCCCGTTCGCGTCGGACGCGAGGGTGATCTCGACGAGCGTGCCACCAGGCGCACGACGTTTGAGGGCTTCGGGCGTATCCAGCTCGAGGAGCTCGCCGCGGTCGACGATCGCAATGCGATCGCAGAGCTTGTCGGCCTCCTCCATGTAGTGCGTCGTCATGACGATCGTGCGGCCTTCGCCATGGAGCGTTCGCAGAATCTCCCAGAGCGAGAGTCGCGTCTGCGGGTCGAGCCCGACGGTTGGTTCGTCGAGGAAGATGACCTGTGGCTCGTGAATCAGCGCACGGGCGATCATCAGACGCTGCTGCTGTCCGCCGGACATCTCGTCGACCTTCGAATTGGCGCGGTCGGCGATTCCGAGCTGCTCGAGGAGTGCAGTCGCCTTGGGCAGCGAAACCGCGGCGGGAATGCCGAAGTACGCGGCGTGAAAGAGAAGATTCTCGATCACGTTGAGGCTCCGATCGGGATTCGGGCGCTGAGGAACGACGCCGATCCGCTGGCGAACCTGCACTGCCTGATTCGTGACGTCGGCGCCGCCGATGAGCGCGGTGCCCGACGTCGCGCGAACGCGCGTCGTGAGAATGCCGATCGTCGTCGTCTTGCCAGCGCCGTTCGGCCCCAGGAGACCGAAAAATTCACCAGCGCGGATTTCGAGGTCGAGGCCCTTGAGCGCCACGATCTCTCCGCGCGGAGCCCCGCCCGGAGGTGTGCCCGACGGTCCGCCCACTCCCGGCGGCCCGCCGCGCCCGCGCTTCTTCGGTGCGAGCGGGGCGGGATAGACCTTCCTCAGTCCGCGTGTCTCGATCGCTGCCATCGCGCCGCGGTCAGCGGTCGCCGTCGATCATCGAGCCGATCACGCCACCGATCACGCCAGCTGCCCCAAGACCACCAACGCGTCCGCCGTGGTGTTCCCCTCGGCCATGCGCGGACGCGGCGATGATGCGATCCGCAAGGCGCGAGAACGGCAGCGTCTGCAGGATGACTCGGCCAGGACCGCGAAGGCGAGCGAAGAACAGTCCCTCGCCACCGAACAGCGCCGTTTTGATTCCAGGCACCATCTCGATGTCGTAGTCGACGCCATCGGACATCGCGACGAGGCATCCCGTGTCGACGCGCAGCGATTCGCCCGGCCGCAGATCGATCTCGGCGAGAGCGCCAGCTGCGTGCAGGAACGCGAGCCCGTCACTCTCGATGCGCTGAAGGATGAAGCCCTCACCGCCGAAGAAGCCGGCGCCGATGCGGCGTGTGAACGCAATTGTGACGTTGGCACCGCGCGCCGCGCAAAGGAAGCAATCCTTCTGCGCGATGATCGTTCCGTTCCACTCGCGCAGATCGACCGGCAAGATCTTGCCCGGGAAGTGCGAGGAGAAAGCGACGTCCTGCCGGATGTTGCCGGCGTTCGCGAAGGTGGTGACGAAGAACGTGTTGCCGGATAGCGCACGCTTGGCACCGGCGAAGAGCTTGCCCATCAAGCCGCCGCCCTGTGCATTCGGATCGAGCGTCGTGTTCATGACGATGCCGTCCTGCATGTACATCATCGCGCCGGCCTCGGCGATCACCATCTCGCCGGGATCGAGCGTCACGATGACCGCTTGGAGATCATCGCCGATCAGCTTGTAGTCGATTTCGTCAGCCATGTTAACCCCGGTGCTAGGCACTAGACACTAGATGAGCTCGAGTAGGCTATAAAGTAAAAGCTGCCGGCGACAAGAATGTAGTCGCCGGCAGCTCGAGGCCAGACGCGAGCCCTTAGCGCTGCTGCTTCTCAGGCGTGACTTTTCCCGCCTGAACTGGCGCGGGTGCCAACTGGTCCTTGCCCTTCGCGGTGTACGGGATGCCGTGCACCATCCAGTCGGGAGCCGGCGCGCCCTTCAACTTGTTGTCGAAGAACTGCTGCATGCGCATCGCGATATCCTTCTGGTTCGCGCGGCTCGCCGGATTGTGAACGTCGTTGTTGTAATCGATCAGGTACACTTCCTTGCCCAACCGGCGCATCCCGACGAAGAACTCGATACCCTGATACCAGGGTACCGCATCGTCCATGTCGTTGCTCATAATGAACAGCGGCGTGGTGACGTTGCGCAGGTGGAAGAGCGGCGAGTTCTCGAGATACAACTGCGGCGCGTCGACGAGCGGCTGGCCGATGCGGCTCTGCCCGGACTCGTACTGTCCCGACCGCGCGATACCCGAGCCCCACCGAATTCCGCCGTACGCACTCGTCATGTTCGCGACCGGCGCGCCCGCCATCGCCGCCGAGAACATGTGGGTCTGGGTGATCAGGTAGGCGGTCTGATAGCCGCCCCACGACTGACCCTGGAGTCCGAGCTTTTTCTCGTCGATGTAGCCCTTCTGAACGATCGACTGCACACCTGGAACGATCGACTTGTAGGCGCTCATGCCCGGATGACCGTCCTCATACACGATGTCCGGCTCGAACACGACGTAGCCGTTCGACACGTAGTGCGTGGGGTTGATCACGTTGCGGCCGGTCGGAGCGACGTAGCTGTACAACCCGTTCGACAGGATCTCGTAGAAGTACGAGATCATGGGGTACTTCTTGTTCGGGTCGAAGTTTTCTGGCTTGTAGAGGATACCCTTCAGCGCCTTCCCGTCGGCGCTCGTCCAGCGCACGAGCTCCGCGGTGCCCCAGTTGTAGTCCTTCTGCTGCGGGTTCGCGTCCGAGATCTTCGTGAGGTTCGTGACCGACGGGCCGACCCAGAGGTTCGGGAATTCGGTGAACGTGCTCTTCGTCGTCATGTAGACGTCGGCATTCGCAGCCTTCGTGAGCTGGCCGTACGCGAGGTCCGACATCACGAGCTTCTCAGGATCCTTCTTGGTTCCGAGCTGATCGCGATAGAAGCCGCTGGCCATGGTCTCGACGTTCACCGCCCGAAGTGTGATCACTTCGTTCGGATCGAGTGTGCCCCGTTCATCGCCGGCCGCGCCGCCACGGCCGCCACCGCCGCCGCGTCCACCACGGCCACCGCCACCTTCGGCGAGCCGGAACTGAATGTTGTTCTTGCGACCAACGGAATCCGTCACGACGATCGCCGGCTTCGCGCCGCTGGGATCGAACTCCCAGATGTCGTAGCGATCGTACAGCAGGACCGAGGCGTCGCCCTTCGTCCAGCCGGCCAATCCCCACGCCGGCGGCTCGGCCGGGTGATCGTCCGTCTCGTTATCGAAGTGCACGCCCTTCAAGCCGCTCGTGAGGTTCGACGTCTTCCCCGTCGCGGTGTTGTAGCTGAACCAGTTCTTGTGATCGTAGAACACGACGAACTTGGCGTCGGGCGAAAGCTGCGCGTTGCCGTTGATCTTTTCCTTGATCAGCTTGCGCGCGTTCGTCGCGGGATCGATGACGTACACGTCAGTGCCGCCGTCGCCCCACATCTGCTCGATCATGTAACGCTCGCGCGAATTGGCGACGGCGATCCGGCCGTCATCCGACACGTTCACGGTGGGGATCGAATCGTCGGCCAGCTGGACGACCTTCTTCGAATTCATGTAGTAGATCGCCGAGTACGACTTGTTGCGGTCGCGAGCGGCGTTGAGACGCTGCGTCGGCTGCAGCACCTGATCCTTGTAGTGCCAGAGGTCGAACACGGCCTTGCCGACCAGCGAGTCCGCCGGCACCGAGTCGATCGGCGGCGGCGCGACGGAGAACAGCACCGCGGTGTTGGTCCGATTGAAGGCGATCGAGCCGCCGTCGGCAACGTGCATCCCGGCTGGCAGCTGCGCCGGTGTGATGATCGCCTGCGCGGCGCCGCCCTTCACCGACGCCTGATACACGGTGTAGTGCGGACGATCGCCGCGACCGAACTCGTCGCGATCCGATGCGAAGAGGAGCTGGGAGCCGGTGCGATCGAAAGCGACGGCCTTGTAGTCGCCGTGCCCCGTGAGCAGCGGCGTCGTCGTGCCGCTCGCCATGGTGCGGAGGAACGCGCCGTCCTTCGTCGAATCGCGCGAGACGACGGTGTACGCCAAGACCTTCGCGCTGTCGTCGAACGCATAGGTGAGAACGTCCGTCAGTCGCTCTTCGGCGCCCGATGCGAGGTTGCGGAGAACGAGCGGCGAGCCAAACTGACGTCGGCCACCGGCCGCACCACCACGACCACCGCGACCACCCCGACCACCGCCGCCTGCGGGGGCCGCGCCGGCAGCGCGCGACGTCGAGTCGCCCGACGCGGAGTCGGCCTCGGGAACGTAGGCCAGCCAAGTCCCGTTGTCGCGCGCCAGGCGGAACGACCGCGCACCCGCGAGGGTCGTGGTCTTGCCGTCGGCGAGGCTGACGATGACGACCGACTGGCGGTTTGCAGCGGCTGCACCGCGGCCGCGGCCGGCCTTCTCGACTTCGGCCTGGTTCGGCTGCGTGCTGACGATCACGAAGCGGCTATCCGACGTTATCTGTGCCGGCGTCGCCGTGGGTCCCACAGGCGCCTCTTCGCCCGTTCCGCCAGCCGGTCCGCGGAGGCCGCCGGGCGTGTTGTTTGGCCGACCGAGAAAGCCACGGGGCACGCGGTACTCGGTGCCGCTGGTGGTGGACCGGATGACGAGCTCACCGTCCCCAACCTGGGGAATGAGCGTATATGCCGCCCACTTGCCGTCCGAAGAGAGCACGGGCGAATTGATCGATTTCCATTTGTCCCAGTCGGCCTGCGTCAGCACCTTCTTCTGGGCATGCGCAATGGCCGGCACAGCCAGCACAGCCGTCAGCGCGATGGCGATCTTTCTCATGAGAACATCGTCGGTTGGGGGGAGGACGCGGCGGGGCCGCTGGGACGACGGATCCGTATCTGTAGTTACGACGCGGACAGGGACGGCGTTGGGTCCGCGAAAGATCGCCGTTCGCCGCCCCCGTCGTAACTCCGCTGCCGGGATTTGCCGCGGGATCGGTCTAGTTCAGAAGACCAGCCGTGCGAGGACGTGATGGCCTGGCGCGCCGGTCAGGAAACCGGCGAGGCCACTCGGCGTGATGGAGAAGCGGGGCCCACTTCCGCCCACTCGCGATCGGCGCTCGATCGTGCCGCCCGATGACGACGTCCTGGCCCCCGCTTTTGGGAAGGTGCTCGCGATTGCCGCCATGCCGAGGGTGGCACCGCCGGCGGCAACAGCGTACGGGACGCCGTTGTCGCTACCGCCCGCCAAAACAGGGACCGCGAGGCCGAGCAGCGCGCCGGCAATCGCTCCCACGTTGACGACGTTCGCTTGCGCCTGAGTGAGATCGAATCGGCGTGCGATCGAGAGATCCCCCAGCGCCAAGCCAGTCAGGTAACCACCGCCAAGGAATCCGGCATATTGCGCCCTGCTCGGGTGATCGATTGAGGCGACGGCCGCGCCGCCAGCGAGAATGCCGACGAGTCCGGCAGTGCTGGTTGCTTCAACGTCTCCGGCGGTCACCGTGTAGGAAGCGCGTCGCGGGTAGTGAACACCGACCGAGTATCCGACCCCCTCGGCGAGTCCCGCCGCGAGTGCCATCGAGCGGGGATCGGCACCGGCGAGGCCGGTGGCCGTCACGGCGGTCGCCGAAGCTGCCTCGATCCCCAACATCGCGGCATGGGCCTCAGCGTCGCTGAGCCGCTCGCCGAGCGCGACGCCCGCGGCTGTTCCCGCGATCGCAGATCCCAGCGCAAGAGCGCGAATTCCCTTGTCCGCATTACCGGTGACCGAATAGCCGAGCAGAATTCCACCGGCCGCCGACGCGAGACCGAGACTGCCCGCGAGGTCACTCTGAGCCCGCGTAAACGGTACGCTTTGCGCCGAACCGTACGAGATGAAAAACGCGAGGCCGGTCGTCGCGAGGTAGATGCCGCCAGCGGCGGCTCCATCGTCGGCTAGCGACGCCGCAAGCGGCCCGTAGACACTCGCGGCCAAGAAGGTCTGATGCCGCGCGAATGCATTTCCGGCGGGCTCGGAAACGACCTCCGGCATCGCCTCGGCGCTGGGGCGTCCCGCGGCACGCATCGCCGCGTCGATGGCAAATCCGAGTGAGCTCCGTTCAGCCGCCGTGAGCGGAAAGCGTTGCAGCGCCCCGCTCGGCAACTGCACGACGAGTACGAACTGGCCGCCCGGGTCGATCGAGTAAAGTCGCGCCTCGCGATACAACCCCGTCACCGGCCACGTCGGCGCGGCGAGTTGGAGGCGAGTCGCGACAGCTGGAGTGACGGCGATGACGCGCTGTGCGCTGTCGAATGGAATCGGCGTTTCAGTCGATTGGGCGGCGGCGACCGAGGACGCCAGGAACAGCAGTGAGGCGATGGATGTTCGCATCGACACATCCTGCGTTGCGGATGTCTCGTTCGCAAGGCATTCTCCGAGGATGCTACTAGAACGCTTTTATAACGACTGGCTCGCGCAAGCGAGTTATCTGCTGGCCTGCCAGGAAACCAAGCGCGCGATCGTCGTCGATCCGAACAGAGACATCGACCGATACATCGCGGCAGCAGCGCACGCGAAGCTCACGATCGAGTACGTGACGGAAACGCACATCCACGCGGATTTCGTCTCCGGCGCCCGTGAGCTGGCCAAGAAGACGGGCGCGAAGCTGCTGCTGTCCGCGGAAGGTGGCACAGACTGGCAATACCAGTTTGCGAAAAGCGACGGCGCCAGACTCGTCCGACACGGCGCTCAGATCGACTTGGGGCGCGTTTTGATCGAGGTGCGGCACACGCCCGGGCACACACCGGAGCACGTGTGTTTCATCGTGACGGATCGCGCGACGAGCGAACGGCCGATCGGGATGTTCAGCGGGGACTTCGTCTTCGTGGGCGACGTGGGCCGGCCCGATCTCCTGGAACGCGCCGCGAAGGTCCATGGAACGATGGACGGGATGGCGCGTTCACTCTTCCGGTCGGTGCGAGCCCTGTCCGATCTGCCCGATTACCTGCAGATCTGGCCCGGACACGGCGCCGGTTCGGCCTGTGGGAAGGACCTCGGCGCCATGCCGTCGACGACCCTGGGCTATGAGCGAATTGCAAACTGGGCCTTTCAGACCGATGACGAGGATGCTTTCGTCGCCGAAGTGTTGGCCGGCCAACCCGAGCCTCCGAGGTACTTCGCGATCATGAAGGCGGTGAACCGCGATGGTCCGCAGCCGACGCCGGACATGACCGAGCTTCCCGAGATCGACCTCGCTGCATTCGAACGGGCCATCGATTCGGGGGCGCCGGTGATCGACGTGCGAAGCGCGGCGGATTTCGCGGCGGGGCACCTTCCAAAGACGATCAATCTTCCGACGGGCACGTCGTTCATCACCTGGGCGGGCGCGCTCCTTCCCTACGATCGCGACATCATCCTCCTCGCCGACGACGACAAACGTCTCGCGCGAGCGCGGCACGGATTGTCGCTCATTGGCCTCGATCGCGTCACGGGTTGGGGCGGCCGTGCTCTACGCACGGCGTGGCAGTCGCGACACGGGAAGCTACAGACGGTGCAGCAGCTCGACGCCAAGCAGTTGGCAAAGAGCAAAGACCGACGCGTCGTCGACGTACGTGGCGCCTCGGAGTGGAATGAGGGACATTTGAGCAACGCCGAGCATCTTTTTCTCGGTGATCTCGCCGCGCGAGCGGACACGATTCCGCGCGACACCCCGCTCGCGGTGCACTGCGCGGGTGGGACGCGCTCGGCAATCGCGGCGAGTCTCCTGCAGGCGCAAGGCTTCACCAACGTCGCGAACGTCGCAGGCGGCATCAAGGCATGGCAGGACGCAGGCTTTCCAGTGGAGCGGTCGTGATTCCGAGTTCCGTCCCTCAAAGCACACCAACAATGCGTAAGAGTTTCCTCATTGCAGTTGCGGCTGCGGTTCTCCCGTCTGTCGTCTTCGGGCAGGGGCGCGGCGGTCGCGGCGGTGCAGCCGCGGCTCCGGCGGGTCCGCCGACGCTGCTCGTCCCCGACCGCGTCTGGGACGGCATCGACGCGAGCCCGCACGAGGGATGGGCGGTCCTCGTGCGCGGCGAACGCATCGAGGCTGTCGGGCCGAAGGCGCAGCTGACCGCGCCAGCCGATGCGGTCACGATCACGCTTCCGGGCACGACGCTGATTCCGGGGCTGATCGAGGGCCACTCGCACCTCCTGCTGCATCCGTACAACGAGACCCCGTGGGACGACCAGGTGCTGCACGAGCCGCTCGCGCTCCGCGTCGCCCGCGCCGTCAATCATGCGCGCGCAACGTTGCTCGCTGGGTTCACGACGGTGCGCGACCTCGGTACCGAGGGAGCAGGCTACGCAGACGTCGGGCTCAAACAGGCGATCAATCAGGGAATCATCCCTGGACCACGCATGGTCGTGGTGACGAAGGCGATGGTCGTCACGGGCAGCTACGCGCCGAAGGGATTCGTTACCGAGCACATCGACGAGATTCCGCAGGGGGCCGAAGAGGCCGACGGTCCGGACAAGATCAGCCACGTGGTGCGCGACCAGATCAAGCACGGCGCGGACTGGATCAAAGTGTACGCCGACTATCGCTGGGGTCCGAATGGCGAAGCGATGCCCGGCTTCACGCAGGACGAGCTCAATCTCATCGTCAACATCGCGAAGAGCTCCGGGCGCCAGGTTGCCGCGCACTCGAGCACCGCGGAAGGCATGCGTCGCTCGGCGCTGGCCGGCGTGGCAACGATCGAGCACGGCGACGGCGGCACCGCCGAGGTGTTCAAGCTGATGGCGGAACGCGGCGTGTGTTACGTGCCGACGGTGTCCGTGGGCAACCGAAACAAGAAGGCCGTGCTCCAGTTGGCGTTGGACGCCGGCGTCACGATCTGCAACGGCGCGGACTCCGGCCCGCTCGCCCATGGGGACAACGCCAAGGAAGTCGAAGGACTGGTAGCCAATGGCCTCACGCCACTCCAAGCGCTCCGCGCCGCCACGGTGAACGACGCGAAGATGCTTCGCTGGGAGGACCGCATCGGCAGCGTGAAGGCTGGACTCTACGCCGATCTCGTGGCGGTGAGGGGCGATCCCACGAAGGACATCATGGCGCTGTCGAGCGTCGTGATGGTCATGAAAAACGGGACGCTGTACAAGCAGCCCTAGGCATCGCGGGACTCATCGCGTCCATACCGCGATGAGTCCGCACCACTTCCCGCTGCCCCCGACCCCACTGTATTGCAGTGGAATCGATGCCGGCCCCGCGAAAACCTCCACGCCATGAATCTCTTCCGGCCTCGGAAGCTGGCGAAGGTCGAATGATGCCATGTTGCCCGAAGGGGTCATGATCATTCCATCGACCATCACGGCGAGATAGCAGGCGACGGTCGAGCCATCCGGAAGCATGCGCCGCGAACGCGTTGATTCCACCGTGACCCCGCCCGTGTCGATGACGCGGAGGGACGGCACGGCGTAGAGCATCTGCCAGATGTCGACGGGATTCCGTTTGACGATGTCCTCACGCGCGTAGCTGACGGTCGCCTCGTGATTCAACCGGCGTGTCTCGAACTCGTCGTGGCGCGCAACGGTGCGTCGTCCTCCGATCACGCGCATCGTGTCGAGCGTGGGCGCGGAGGATTCGCCAAGGAGGATTGGCACCGTGTTGCGGCCGGCCTCGACGGTGACGGCGACCTGACCCTCCTTGTAGCCGATGCGCCGCGCCCGGACCTTGAGCAGTCCAGGAGCGATTTGCGGAATGAGCGCGCGTCCCGTTGGTCCGGTAACGACAGTGCGCGCCGGACCACTCGGTGGTTGGACGTCCACTCTGACGTCCGGAACGGGCGCTCCGGAGAGATTGAACACCGCAACCTCGAGAACTGCGGCCTGTTTCACGACGGCCCCAGTGGCGGCGATCGCTTTCTCCGCCGATGTGACAGTGCTCTTCCCGAGCTCGAGATCGAGAGATGCGAAATCGCTCGTCAGCGTCGTTGCGCGCGCGGCCGATCCGGAGTCGACAGAAACGCTCACGACGAGAGGGATGTTTCGCGGGACACCGCAGACGCGCCAGCCTCCCGCCTCGTCCGAGTACGAGCCGATGCTCCGCTCCGTCCGAGCAATCAGGTCACCCGCGATCGTATTCGTTTGCCACGTCACGATCACCGCAGCCTGGCGGAGCGCGCCGCCCCGCTGATCGACCACGCGCCCGCGCAGCATGCCTTCGCCGCGCGACACCGAATCCCGGGGACAGACGATGGCAAGAAGATCACGCGCCCTCGGCAACCGCAGCGTGTCGACACGCGCATCGTCTCGTGCTTCGACGTCGTGTTCGACGGCCGGCATTCCCAGCGAATCCATGAGCGCGGTATGGATCTTCGCGCGATATCGACCGGCGAGCACCGGCGAGAGATCGACGCCGCCCGCGTCATTCGCGCGCGCGGCGTAGTCCGTGCCCTCGAGCGCCAGCGTCGCTCCAGCAGGGCGCATGATCGAGTCGTCGGACTGAATCTGCAAACGCAGGTGTGGCCCCTGCCATTCGTAGAACACGCTATCGCGACGGGACACGCGATTGATTTCTCCCCCCGTCACCTGCGTCGCGCGAACTACGGCGCGGTTTCCGGCCACCATGGCCCGCCCAGCGACGGCCGTTGACCGGGCCATGACCCCGAGCTGCGGCATTCGAACGCTCCACCGATTGATGAGCCAATTCCCGTCGCTCAATCGGAGGAACTCGACCGAACCGCCGGGATGGCTGGCATCGACGACGGCCGGCAGGTTCGTGTAGCCTAATTCAAGTGTCCTCAACTCTGCCGTCTTCCGATCGACCCAGATCGTACCTTCGATCTCTCGGATGTCGCGTCGATCGCGGGCGGGCCAGAACGCTACGCCAATGAGGTCACCGGCGCTCGCGGGCGGCGCTTTCAGGCGGAAGCAATGCGCCGCCGCGAACATCGGGGAGAGCAGGACTTCCGCGTCGGGCAGGTAGTAGGTCGTCCCCGTGCTGTCCGCAACGACATAACCGGCGGAGTCGAGTCTTTCGATGGGAGCGCTGACGAACGCGTGCGTCGTCGCGTTGCGCGTAGTGCGGATGCTCTGCTGCCGAACGTAGCGCGCGGCGGAGTCGAGCGTGCGATCGTACTCGATCCACTCGGCGACGAGCGGCGCGTCGCCGGTGTTGAGCTGCGACGACAGCATCGCCTTTCGCGCTTCTTCCCACACGCGCGCGACGGCAAGTCCGGTGTCCGCGCCGACGCGACAGGTCTCTCGCTCGCGAACGTTCACGGCGGCCAGCGTCACCGCGGCGCCGGCAAACACGACGCGCAGCGTCTCGGTCGCACCGGCACCGATCACGATCGGTGGGAGAATGGTTGGACGAAAGCCGATCCGGAGAATCGTCAGCGTGTATCGACCTTCGGAGGGCAGGCGAAGGCTGAACTCACCACGCGCCGAGGTTAGCCCGCGCACCGCCGTCGCGCCACGCACATCCGACGCGACGACGATCGCCCCCTGCACGGGGGTGACGCTATCCGGAAGAACGACCGATCCGCGCACGGTCTGCGCCATTGCCGGCGAAGCGGCGATGAGTGCGAGCATCGCCGCGAGTACCGTGAGAACTGCCTTCAGATACCGCAGGGCTCCTCCCCGCTCGACTGTCGGATGGATTTAGATCGGATGGCTACCGCGTCCAAACCGCAATGAGTCCGCACCACTTGTCCACGCCGACTCCGCCGAACTGAGGTGGAATCGATGACGGACCGGAGAAGACCTCGAGCCCATGCACCTCTTCCGGAGGAGGCAGCAAACGTAGGTCCACCGCTTTGTCGTTTCCGCTCGGCGTCAGCATTTGGCCGTCGACCATGACGGCGAAATAGCACGCAGAGACCCAATTGTCCTTAACGCCTGACGCCGTCATCTGGCCGTTCGGGGTCGAGGCAACGGAGCGCGTAGACTGCGCGGTGACCATCCCGCTGTCCACGATCTTCAGCGCCGGCACGTTGGTGATCATCTGCCACATCGCGGTGGGATTTCGCTTGACGATATCCTCTCGTGTGTAGCTCCTCGTGGCCTGACGATTGAGACGACGCGTCTCGAAACCGTCCAGCCGATCGACGGTCTTTCGACCGCCCACGACACGCATCGTGTCCAGCGCCGGCGCGGCGTTCTGCCCGAGGATGATGGGAACCGTGTTGCGTCCGCCCTCTACGGTGACGGCAACCTGCCCCTCTTTGAATCCGACTCGCCTTGCTCTCAGCTTGAGCACGCCTGGCGCGATCTCCGGGATGAGCGCCCGGCCCGTCGCACCGGTGACCACTGTTCGCGTCGGTCCGGTTGGTGGCTGCACATCGACCGTGACCTCCGGTACCGGCGCCCCGGCAAGATTGAACACCGCAACTTCGACCAGTGCAGAACGTCGTGCGGCGGCACCGATGGACGCGAGCGCCTTCTCCGTCCCCGACGCCGAGTTCGAGCCGAGTTGGAGGTCGACCGCACCGAAATCTTCGGTCAATGTTGCTCCTCGCGCGGCCGATCCCGCGTCTGTCGCCACGCTGACGACAACGGGAATGTTCCGAGGAACGCCGCACAGGCGCCAACCACCAGCGTTATCGGACAAGCCACCGATGGTTTTTTCCGTATGGTTGACTTGATCGCCCCTCACTCCACCTACGATCGCGAAGTTCGTCTGCCAGGTCACGACGACAGCGGCCTGCCGGAGCGCGCCTCCCTTCTCGTCGACGACGCGACCGCGCAACATTCCCTCGCCATTCTTCACCGAATCGCGCGGACAGACGGTGGTCAGCAGATCTCGCGCGCGCGGAAGTCGCAGCGTGTCGACGCCCGAACCGTCTCGAACGTCCACGTCCTGCTCGACGGGCGGCATGCCCAGCGAATCCATGAGCGCCGTGTGAATCTTCGCCTTGTATCGGCCGGCGAGGACCGGCGACATGTCCACCTGGCCGTCGATGTTGGCCCTCTGTGCGTAGTCAGTGCCGTCCAACTCGAACTTTGCCCCGGCCGGGCGCATGATCGAGTCGTTGGACCTGAGCAGGACGCGCAGGCGCGGACCATGCCACTCATAGAAGGTGCTATCACGACGCGACACGCGGTTCACTTCCCCGCCGGTGACCTGCGTACCGCGAATCGCCGCCGCGCTCGTACTCCGTCCCGATGGCGCTCCGATGCCCGACGACCGCGTCGTCACGCCCAGCTGGGGCATTCGGACGTTCCAGCGATTGATCAGCCAGTTGCCGTCGTTCAGTCGCAGAAACTCCACCGATCCGCCTGGATGAGCAGCCTCCAACATCTCCGGCAGATTCGTATAGCGTATCTCCAGCGACTTGAGCTCCGCGGTCTCACGATTGACCCACGCCGTTCCCTCGATCTCGCGCAGATCCTTTCGATTGCCGGTCGGGCTGAATGCGACGCCGATCAGGTTCGCGCCGCCGTTCGGCGGCGCCTGAAGGCGAAAACAGTGCGACGCGGCGAAGGATGGCGAGAGGAGCACCTCGGCATCGGGGAGATAGTAGGTCGTCCCGGTCGCGTCGGTCACGACGTAGCCCGCCGTGTCGAGCAGAGCCACCGGAGCACTGCGGAACGCGTGGTTGGTCGGGTTCTTCGTCGTGCGAATTTTCTGCTGACGAACGTACCGCGCGTCGGAATCGAGCGTCCGATCGTATTCGATCCACTCGGCAAGCAGCGGTGCACCCTCGGCGCTGAGCTGCGACGAGAGCATGGCTTTGCGAGCTTCCTCCCATACGCGAGCGACGGCAAGTCCCGAATCGGCGCGAATGCGACATGATTCGCGGTCGCGGACGTTCATCCCGCTCAGCGTGACCGGCTCTCCCACGAATACCACGCGAACCGTGTCGACGGCGCCCGCGGCGACGATGCGTGATGGAATGACTGTCGGGCGAAAGCCGATGCGCATGACGGTCAAACCGTAGCGCCCGGCAGCCGGAAGCCGGAGAGTGAATTCTCCCCGCGGAGAGGTGAGTACGCGTCCAGCGGTTCCGCCGGATTCGTCCTGGGCCAGAACGATTGCTCCCGCTACCGGCGTCGCGCCGTCAGGCAGGAAAACGGATCCGCGGATGATCTGCGCGGTGACCGGTGAGGCCGCGGCAACCAACACGATCATTGCCGCGACCACCATCAGGACTGCTTTGAGATGTCGCACGGCCCACTGCACTCCGAGTATCTGGTGGAATACCTCGGTCGAGCTGGCGCCCGCTACGTCACGTAAGCGCTAGGTCTCTCGAGTCCAGACGAGAATGACACCACAGCCGCGATCGGGTCCGTTGAACTGCGGCGGAATCGTGGCCGACCCTGCGTAAACTTCAATGCCAACAATCTCACGCGGAGACGGCAACAAGTCGAGATTGAACGGCATCGGCAGCGGCATCTGATCCAGGAACACCTGCATCGGGCACGCCCCGAGACTCGGGTTCGCGCCCTCGCGAGCACTCAGCGCATAGTACTCCGGAGTCGCCTTTGTGCGGTTCGGCGACACGTTGACCGTCTTGAACCGTCGGAACAACTCGGTCGGGTAGACCGGATTCTGAATCTTGATCTGCTCTGCCGTCATGAACTCGCCGACGCCGAGGCGACGGCGCTTCTCGAATTCGCTGAGCTTGGACAGCGGCGCCTTTTCGGTCACGATCATCGGATCGAGCACCGTTTCGGCGCGCTCGAGCGTGTATGAGAGGCGGACCGTATCGGTCGACGGTACCTCGATGACGCTTGAGGTGGGCCGGAATCCAACCCGCTTCACGATGACGAGGTACTGACCCACCGGAATCTTCGTGATCCGGAAGCGTCCGTTTGGCCCAGTCCCGACTCGAATGCTGGTGCCCAGGATCGAGACGAACGCGGCCTGGACTGGAACCAGACCAGTGTCGGCAACGATGCCGTCGATCGTGCCGAGCTCGGTTCCGCGACGCGGGCCGGTGCTTACTAGCCCAGCCGGGGTGGGAATGCTCTGCGCTACCAGAGCCGGAACCGCGAAAACACTGGCGAGCGCGAGCGGAAGGAGTTTGCGAGGGGAGTGACGCATACGGATCTCTGAGAGGGCGAGGGCCCCGAAAGTGGAAGCCGGAGACCGGATACTACACCGGTCTCCGGCTTCTGTTTTACACAAATTGTCCTGCGCTACGACGCCAGCTTACGGCGCGCAGTCGTTCTGCCCGTTCGGCCCGATCAGGTTGCCACCAACCGGGATACGGTTGAGGCACTCCGCCTGCGGAATCGGCATGACCTTGGCGACGAAATTCTTGTTCGGGCCGGAGGTGATGTCGATCGGGATCAGGTTGAGCTTGTTGTACCGGCGCATGTCAACCCAGCGCGTTCCTTCCATCATCGTCGAGAAGCGCTTCTCGTAGAGGATGCCGGTGATGACCGCGTCGTCAGACGAAGCCGCCGTGAGCGTCGAAGCCGGCAGACCGCCCGAGTTCGTACGCACGATGTTCAGGTCGGCGATTGCACCGGCCTTATCACCCGTCCCGAGCTTGGCTTCAGCGCGGAGCAGAATGAGCTCTTCGTTGCGGATGATCGGAATCGGCGACGAGGTCGTCGGCCAGATGCTGAAGCCGAGCGTCGACGTTGCGCTGGTCGGACCGTCACCGGTGACCGGGCCAGAGCGCGACGGGAGGCCCGTGCGGATCTTGGCCGTGTAACGATCATCGGGCTGGCCGTTCGCCTTGGTCTGCACGTCGGTCTGGAAGGACATGTGCGCGTAGAGCGTCGTGTTCGTCGCCTGGGTCAGACCGTTCGGCGAGTCGGGCGACGGCGCATACGTCTCGTACGGTCCGACGTCGAAAGCCGTCCGCGTCGTGGCACCGGCATTCAGGAACGACGCCGCGAGCGCGGTGAGGGACGCCTGCCAAGCCGCCGCTCCGCCGCCAGAGGTGGCGTAGTACGCCGCTGCCTTGCCCTTGAGCGCGCGGTTGAACAGGGCGAAGGTCGCCGGCGTGTTGAAGTTCGTGCCCGCCACCGCCGAACCGTAGCCCGGCGGAAGGTTGAACGGGAACGCCGAGCCGCCAGCGGCCAACTTCGTGTTCGCGTCGTCGAGCGTGTTGAGGATGTACTTGTACACCGAGTCGCGCGTCACGAACGGCGCAAGATCAAACGGGTTCTCTTTGATCTCGGTGATCGCGCCGAGCGTGTCGCGCGTCTGGATCACTTCGAACAGCATCTGCGCTTCGATCGTCTCGGCGAGACCAAGCGCCGCGGACTTCTGCGCCGCCGACAGCGCGGTGCTCTTGTTGATGGTGTTCTTGAAGTTGTAGATGTCGCGAAGCGTGCCGTACTGCCCACCCCAGCTGCCGTTCGCGAAACCGCTCGGGTCGAGCTTCTGCACACCACCGACCTGAATGCCGATGATGAAATGGGTGGTGTTACGACCCTCGTTCGGCGTGAAGGTGTACATCTCGCGCCCGAACGTTCCGACGTTGGTGATCTGCGCGGTACGCGTGCCGCGCTGATCGGTGAACAGGCCCGTCGCGAGGAGCTGCAACGCCGTCGGATCCGTCGCGACGGCGCTCGCGAGCGCGCTGTTCGGGTTACTGATATCGATATCGGACTGCCGGCATCCAGCCGCCGTGGCGGCCAGAGCGGCAGCAGCTACGAGTTTGCGCATCTGTGTGTGAGTCGTTGTCATGGCTCAGTACCCCAAGTCGACGCTGAGGAAGAACTGACGCATGCTGGGGTACGGCGCGAGATCGATGAAGCGGTTGAAGTTCGAGTTACCGAAGTTGTTGAACTCGGGGTCGAAGCTCCAATAGTTCGACTTCATCCCGAGGTTGCGACCCTGGACCGCGATGCGCATCTCGTTCGCCCGAGCGAGCGAGGCCCAGCGCTTGGGCGCCTGGTACGAGACGTTGATCTCGCGGAGCTTCACGAACGTGCCGAGGTCGACGTACGGCTGGATGTTGCCCGCCGAGAACGTGCCGTAACGGAACGCACCGAGCTTCTGCTTGCCATCGGGCGACGTCGCGTCGTAGTCGCGCGAGTTGCCGCCTTCGTCGAACAGATTCTTCGTCATGTCCGACGTGTAGCCGGCGACGCGCCAGTCAACGAGACCGGTGATCGTGAACGACTTCCAGCGGATCGTGTTGAGGAACGACGTCTGACCGATCGGGTTCGCGTCGGCGACGATCGAGTCACGAACGATGCTGTTGGCAACCGCCGGGTCACCCGCGTTGATGCGATGGCACGGCTTGCCGTCGGCACCGGTGCCCACGACAATCTTACCCGAGACCGTCGTGTTGATACAGCTGTACGTCTGGTTGCCCCAGATGTACGAGGGACGCGTTCCGACACGGATGTAGTTACGACCGTACGACGAACCGAACGAGCCCGGAACCGCGAACGCCGGCACGTCGAGCTTGTCGATGTACTGCACGTTGTGCTGATACGTGGTGCGGAAGGTCCATTCGACGTCGCGCGTGCTGATCGGCACGAGGCTCAGACCAAACTCGACACCGCGGCCCGACATCTGACCGCCGTTGATCTGCTGCTGCGTCAAGCCGGAGCTCGGTGCGAGCGGGTAGTTCACGAGCAGGTCTTTGATGATTCGCTCGTACTTGCTGGCCTCGAGCGAAACGCGACCACGGAGGAACGCGGCGTCGATGCCGTACTCCGTCTCGTTCATGACTTCGGGCTTGAGCTTCGGATTGCCGACCGTGGGAGCGGCGACGAGCGAACCAGCGCCACCGATCGTGCCGCCAGCGGCGATCGTGATGTCGCGGAAGCCGTAGTTCGGGCGGTTACCCGACTGTCCCCACGACGCGCGGAACTTCACTTCGTCGATCTTGTTCGTGAAGCTGCTGAGCGGCTCCGTGAA
>Ga0310811_10002153_pt1 | contig 24550 bp, 20 predicted proteins | sample YCmetagenome_FD_207642 | JGI IMG/M metagenome (GOLD analysis project Ga0310811, IMG submission 207642) | Soil microbial communities from experimental microcosm in Duke University, North Carolina, United States - YC | ecosystem: Engineered > Artificial ecosystem > Soil microcosm > Unclassified ... | reverse complement strand
TTGGTAGGCTCATATTGATAGTCTTTCCACTTATCAATATTTTTTTTAATAAAGAGACCTTCTCTCACAGGAAAAATTTAGACTTATATTTACCACTGGATACTATTAACCACTAAATATAGTTACTATCCTTGAATTATTATAATTCACCCATATCCTTATGCTCGAGGTCAAACTAGATACCGGCTTCAACATCGAGATCGATTTCAAGGTCGCCCCGTTCATGCGGAGGGTCGGAGCCCGTCTGATCGACTACCTCATCATCACCGCTTACGTCCTGATCGGCATATGGCTGCTGGAAAAGGCCTTCGGCGGACGGTGGAATTCCCTCGGATGGCTGATGACCCTGTTCTTTCTGCCTCCCTTTCTCTATCAACTGCTCTGCGAGATATTCCTCAACGGACAGAGCGTCGGGAAGAAGCTGCTGCGTCTGAAGGTGATCGCCGCCGACGGCGGCCAGCCCTCGATAAGCCAGTACCTGATCCGCTGGTTGTTTCTGACCATCGACATTCCCTCCGCCTGGATCATCTTCGCGATCTCCGTTCAGGCCATTCCCTGGTGGTGGATCATCTTTATCTTTTCCGGGCTGATCTGCGTCATCGTGACCCCCTATTCCCAGCGGATCGGCGACCTCGTCGCGGGGACCATCCTCATCGATACCCGAAGCCATACTTCGTGGGAAGACACCGTCTTCACGGAAGTGGAAGAGGACTACCATCCCCGTTATCCAAAGGTCATGCAGCTCAGTGATAAGGACATCAATACCCTCAAGGGGATCATCAATACGGTCAGCAAAACCCGCGACTACGACCTTTCGATCCGCATCGCCGAGCGCATCCGCTCGAAGCTGGATATTCCGAGTGATCAGGATTCCCTGGAGTTCCTGCAGACGCTGTTGAAAGATTATAATTATTATTCGACGCGGTAGTCCGCCGGCGTTATATACCTGTACCAGTGCCTGGATGCATGAGCCGGGCCTGGAGAAGGATGCCGACAAGGGCCAGCGCCCAGAAACAAAGGCTGATGATCATCACCATCCCGATAAAACGGTAGAAGGACCGCATACTTTTGAACGAGCTGGTCAGTTGTTCCTGATTGCTATTCTGCAGCGCCAGTTGCATTTTGACGGCGAACCGGTAGAGAAAAAGGCAGGGGAAGAAGTTGAGAAGGGCCAGCCCGGAATAGAAGATGGTAATGAGCACCCTCGCCACCGCGTTAAAGGACTGACTCCCCAGCGAGGTGAAGATATCGGAGAGCGTCCCCGCCAGCAGGGCGAAGACCAGAAAAAAGGTGCAGAAAATGAACCCGACAATGGCAAGGAATTTTGCCCAGCGGGAGGCGTCTTTCAGATAGGCATGGGAGGTACCGTCTATCGAAAGCTCGAACAATCCTGGAGTAGAAGGCACAATCGTTTCCATAGCATTAATATAAATAAAATAGTGGCTCAACACTGCAGGGAAGGCCACTATTTTTTAGTCCGTTATCGCTTGCCGTCCGGCTTTAATAGGCCCGGGCAAAAAGCACGCGCTGCGTACTGGGCCGTCCCGTCAGGATACATTTTCCGGCTTCTTCGGGGTTATCCAGCGGAATGCAGCGGATGGTCGCCCTGGTCCTTTCCTTTATCGCATCCTCCGTCTCGCCGGTACCATCCCAGTGGGCCAGAACGAACCCGCCCTTTTCGTCGAGCAGGCGTTCGAACTCCTCCATGGTATCCGCCTTCGTGATATGTCCATCCCGATAAGCCTTTGCTTTCCGGTACATGGAGGTCTGAATATCTTCGAGCAAGGTCTTTATGTATTCGGTCAACCCGTCCAGGGAAATGGTCTTTTTCTCCTTTGTATCCCGGCGGGCTATTTCTACACTGTTATTCTCCAGATCGCGTAATCCCATGGCGATACGAACGGGTACGCCCTTCAACTCGTACTCTGCAAATTTGAAGCCGGGGCGGGAATTGTCGTTGTCGTCGAATTTGACGCTGATGCCAGCGGCTTTGAGGTCCCTGACCATTTGCTGCCCCTTCGCGTCGAGCTCCTGTTTCTTTTCCTCCCCTTTATAGATGGGAACGATGACGACCTGCAGGGGAGCTATGCGCGGCGGCAGAATAAGACCGTTATCGTCGCTGTGCGCCATGACAAGGCCGCCGATAAGGCGGGTACTGACACCCCAGCTGGTTGCCCAGACATATTCCAGCTGGTTGTTCTTGTCGGAGAACTTTACTTCAAAGGCCTTGGCGAAATTCTGTCCGAGGAAATGGGATGTCCCGGCCTGCAGCGCCTTACCGTCCTGCATCAGCGCTTCGATGCAATAGGTATCGACAGCGCCGGCGAAACGTTCGTTGGGCGTTTTTACGCCCTTTATGACCGGCAGTGCCATATATTCTTCGGCAAACTCGGCATAGATGTCCAGCATCTGGCGCGTCTCGGCTACCGCCTCTACTGCGGTGGCGTGCGCCGTATGGCCTTCCTGCCATAAGAATTCGGTAGTCCGGAGGAAAAGACGGGTGCGCATCTCCCAGCGAACGACATTCGCCCATTGGTTGATGAGAAGGGGCAGGTCCCTGTAGCTGCGGATCCAGTCTTTGTAGGTATTCCAGATGATCGTTTCGCTGGTGGGACGGACGATCAGTTCTTCTTCCAGTTTGGCAGTCGGGTCCACGACGACCCCGCCCCCGTTAGGGTCGTTCTTCAGCCGGTAGTGGGTCACCACGGCGCATTCTTTGGCAAAACCTTCCACGTGGGCCGCTTCCCTGCTCAAAAAGCTCTTGGGAATGAACAAAGGGAAATAGGCATTCACGTGACCCGTGTCCTTGAACATCCGGTCCAGCTGGTCGCGCATCTTCTCCCAAAGGGCAAAACCATAGGGCTTGATGACCATGCACCCCTTGACCTCGGAATGGTCTGCCAATCCCCCCTTGATCACCAGATCGTTATACCACTGCGAATAGTCCTCTTCCCGGCTTGAAATTTCTTTGCTCATAGCTTACGATATATTAATCAGCTTTTAACAATAAAATGTTAAGTTTTCCTAACAAGGCACATTATTTATTGTAACTTTACCTTGACCCCAAAGGCTGCCAAAGGTAGCGACTTCTGGGGTGAAAATAACGTACTTATAAAGTTTATTGCCATGACCCGAGGCTTGCCGACCGCATGGCACAATTGAAAAAATAATTAACTCGCCATGACCCGAGGCTTGCCGACCGCATGGCACAATTGAAAAAATAATTAACTCGCCATGAAACGCCTATATACTCTGCTGACCTTCTCCGCTGCGCTGGCGCTCATTATGAGCAGCTGTTCCTCGTCGAGGAGCGCGCAGAATACCGATGATATTTATTACTCATCCGGAGGCAGCAGACCTGCAGCTTCCCGCTCATCCAACAGCAATAACGACGAATATTACAGCACAGCGCCAAGCGACAACTATATCCGCATGAAGGCGCAGGACCCGAATCGCTGGTCTTATTTTGACGACTACAGCGCCTATGATTCCTATTATGCTCCCACCAGCAGCTGGTCCCTGTCGGCCGGTTATGGCTACGGGGTCGGTTCTCCCTATTATGGCTTTGGCTACGGCATGGGATTTGGTCCCGCCTTTGGCTACGGATTCTGGGATCCCTATTTTGCATGGAACAGCTATTATATGTGGAACAGCTGGTACAATCCCTATTTCTACAATCCCTACTATGGCGGTGCAATCGTAGTCAACAAAGGATATCCTGCAACAAACGTCTATTCACACCTGCGTCCATTCAACTCTCCTGCCTACCACAACGGCCTGGTTCGTACGGTCAACGGCAGCACCACGAGGTCGGTGAACGGCAGCGGCAATCGTTTTTACCGCCCCGGTATGACCGGCACTTCCGCGTATAACTCAGGGCTGAATGGCCAGGGTCAGACCTACAGAACCGTCAACAGTAACAACAACAATAACACCTGGTACCGCGGCAATAACAATACGAATACGAATACTTACAGGCCGACCTTCCAGAACAGCCAGCCGGTTCGCAGCTATACTCCGTCGATGGGCGGTGGCGGCGGAGGTGGTGGTGGTTTCAGCAGACCCGGAAGGCACTAGGCGGCGCCAATAAATAAAGTCCACACATTTCGTCTATTTTTACGGCGCTAACTTACACACCTAATGAAAAAGTATTTCCCGCTTTTAGGGCTGCTCGTGTGCCTGCAAGTCAAGGCGCAGCTGCCCGAAGACGCCCTTCGTGCCTCCTGGACAACCCCTTCCGGAACCGCCCGTCAGCAAGCCATCGGAGGCGCGATGGGTTCGCTCGGCGGAGACATCACCTCGGCCTTCGTCAATCCCGCCGGCCTCGGTATTTACAAAACCAACGAATTTGTCCTCAGTCCCGGATGGTCTTACGGTAAGAATAAGGGATCCTATCTGGGCAGCGATCAGACAGGCAGCTCCGCCAATAATTTCAACCTCGGCGCCAGCGGCGCTGTATTTGCCTACTCAGGCAGATCGCCGGGCGTGACCAATACCTTTACCATCGCCGTCAACAGGATGGCTAATTTCAACAAACAGGTGTCCTACAACGGACGCAACGACTACAGCAGCTACGCCGAACAATACGCGGAAGAATTTGCCTTCTCGGGCTATAGCATCGACGAGGCGATCGGCACCGCCGGCCTCAGCTATGGTACAAGAATGGCGCTGTGGACCTATCTTATCGATACCGCTACGGTCAACGGCGGCAAGCAGGTGATCGCCGCCCCCCAGCTTGCCGGCCACCTGGTGCAGCGGAACAATCTGCGCACCTCGGGCGGGATCACCGAGATCGACCTCGCGCTGGCCAGCAGCCAGCACGACAAATGGTATATCGGCGGCAGTCTGGGCATACCCATCCTCAACTACACCCGCGAGCAGACTTTTAGTGAGAACGATATCAGCGGCAACGTCAGCAACGGCTTCAGTAATTTTGTATACCGCGAGAACTACCATACCAGCGGATGGGGCTTCAATGTCAAATTGGGCGCGATCTTCCGGCCCAGCAACGCCTTCCGCTTCGGCATGGCGATCCACACGCCCAGCCTGATGGGGCTCACGGACCGCATCAACGCAAGCATGGCCACGCAGCTGGAAAATCCAAACCAGCTGATCACGATCAGCAGTGACTCGCTCGACAGGGCCGTGGGCATCAGCCCGGCCAATACGTTCAAATATGATTTTTATTCCCCCTGGCATTTTCTGGTAAGCGGCTCCTATATCTTCGGCGGCGGCAGGCAGGACGCGCGGCAGCAAAAGGGGTTCATCACCGCCGACCTTGAATACATTACCACGGGCAGTCCGCACTACGGCGCACCCGACAACGAAGACGGCAGCAGCGGCGACAACAGCTACTACGACGCCGTCAACCAGGCCATTAAGGCCTCCTACAAAGGCAGTTTCGCCGCGAGACTGGGTGGAGAAATGAAATTCAATACACTGATGGCGCGTATCGGCGGAGCGTATTATACCAACCCCTACGAAGGACAGGGCCTTAAGGCCGACAAAGTCATGGCAAGCGCCGGCCTCGGCTACCGGAAGAACGGCTATTTTATCGATCTGGCCTATGTCATGGCCTTCAACCGCGATATCGACGTGCCCTACCGGCTGTCGGACAAGCTCAACACCTACGCAGCCCTCAAGGAAACGGCAGGCACGGTGATCGTAACGGCCGGGATCAAGTTCTGATCGTTTGCACCCGATGTACGAAAGATCATTTTGTTATCCAGCATTACTCCCCCATTCCCTTTATCACGGGCTCCATCAACTGCGCCCAAAGTTCATATTCCTTACCGGAAAAATGTAACCCATCCGCCGCAACAAGCGACATATCCTTCGCAGCCTTTCGGCTTTCGGTCGTGATGTCAAGCCACTCAGCACCCTGCCTGGCAGTCACCTGCCGCCCAATAAAATTAAAGGAATCTATCTGCGCCGCAATTTGCGAAGGAGAAGACGCAGACCGTCCAAATGGAGTCACGGAGTAGTCAGGAATAGAAAGCACCAGCACGTGTGAAGCCCTGTTGCCGGCCAGGACAATTGCCTGTCGGAGAAGTGTCGTTAGCTGCTCTCCGTATTCTGAGAGGCTCCGCCCCTGGTACTGATTGTTCACGCCGATCAGCAGCGTAACAACGGAATACGGGCCGGCCGGCCGCGAGACAGAGATCGCTTCCAGCAGGTTACCCGTGGTCCAGCCTGTAGTGGCGATGATCTCGGGTCTGTCAAAAAAGACATGATCACTGTCGCGAAGCCGCCTGACCACCTGGACAGGATAACGATCAACAACCGCCACCGATTCCCCGATAGTATACGAATCACCCAGCGCCAGCATCCGCAGGGGCGCAACCCCTTTGCCGTGGACCGCAGGGCCTCCCGCGTGAACCGCAGGTCTGACCGGCAACCATAAAAGATTGCCAATCACAACTATCGCTATGATCTTTAGGGTATACAACACATAATATACGACGCAGCCCACCGCGCGGATTGCATAAAAACAAAAAGCCCCGCAATCGCGGGGCCTTTTTATAAGAAAGGAACTTATTAATAGTCCATTCCACCCATTCCGGGAGCGCCGCCGGGATGAGCATGAGCTTCTTCTTTCTTGGGCTTGTCGGCGATGACACACTCGGTGGTCAGCAACATGCCGGCGATGGAAGCTGCATTCTCGAGAGCGATGCGGCTAACCTTGGTCGGGTCGATCACACCGGCCTTCAGGAGATTCTCGTACTGTTCGGTGCGGGCATTGAAACCGAAATCGGCCTTGCCTTCCTTCACCTTCTGAACGATGATGCTGCCTTCGAGACCGCTGTTGGCAACGATCTGGCGGAGGGGCTCTTCGAGAGCGCGTTTAACGATCGCGACGCCTGTGGTTTCGTCTTCGTTTGCTCCTTTGAGTTTTTCGATAGATTCGATCGCACGGATGTAGGCGATGCCACCGCCGGGAACGATGCCTTCTTCAACGGCAGCGCGCGTAGCGTGCAGGGCGTCGTCAACACGGTCTTTCTTCTCCTTCATTTCTACTTCGGTAGCAGCACCAATATACAGTACGGCTACACCACCGGCCAACTTAGCCAGGCGTTCCTGTAATTTTTCCTTATCGTAGTCGGAAGTAGTGTTCTCGATCTGAGATTTGATCTGGTTGACACGCTCCAGGATCACGGCTTTCTTACCCTTGCCACCGACTATCGTCGTATTATCTTTATCAATAGTAACAGAAGAAGCCTGTCCAAGCGATTTCAGATCAGCTGCTTCCAGCTTGTATCCAAGGTCTTCGCTTATTACCTGCCCTTCAGTGAGCGTAGCGATATCGGTCAGCATTTCTTTCCTGCGATCGCCAAAGCCGGGAGCCTTAACGGCAGCCACCTTGATGGTGCCGCGCAGCTTGTTGACGACCAGGGTCGCCAGTGCTTCGCCTTCGAGGTCTTCAGCAATGATCAGGAGGGGACGACCGCTCTGCGCAACCTTTTCCAGGATGTGCAGGATATCCTTCATGGCAGAGATCTTCTTGTCATAGATCAGGATGTAGGGATTCTGCAGCTCGGCTTCCATCTTTTCGCTGTTGGTAACGAAATAGGGGGAGATATAGCCGCGATCGAACTGCATACCTTCTACTACGTCAACGGTAGTATCGGTGCCCTTGGCTTCTTCGACGGTAATGACACCTTCTTTGCCGACCTTGGCAAAAGCCTGGGCGATCAGTTTGCCGATATTATTATCGTTGTTGGCAGAGATCGAAGCAACCTGCTCGATCTTGCGAGCATCGTTACCGATAGTCTGGGACTGAGCGCCCAGGTTTTCAACGACCTTAGAAACCGCCTTCTCGATACCACGCTTGAGGTCCATGGGATTGGCGCCTGCGGCGACGTTCTTCAGACCTTCGCTGATGATGGACTGTGCCAGCACGGTAGCGGTAGTCGTTCCGTCACCTGCGATATCAGCAGTCTTGGAAGCAACTTCTTTTACCATCTGGGCGCCCATGTTCTCGATGGGGTCTTCCAGTTCGATTTCCTTTGCAACGGTAACACCGTCCTTGGTGACAGCAGGAGCGCCGAATTTCTTTTCCAGAACTACATTGCGTCCTTTGGGGCCGAGCGTAACCTTAACGGCATTAGCCAGCGTATCTACACCCTTTTTCATTTTGTTGCGGGCTTCGATATCGAAGAAAAGTTGTTTTGCCATAATTATCTTAAATTATTTTGAGTTATTGTTTTTTGAGAGCGTAACATTAGACAATTGCCAGGATGTCAGATTCCCGCATGATCAGGAAATCGTCTCCTTCGATCTGGATCTCAGTACCGGCATATTTGCCATACAATACCGTATCTCCAACTTTTACAGTTACCGGCTCGTCCTTCTTGCCGGGACCAGCAGCTACTACCGTACCACGTTGCGGCTTTTCCTTTGCTGTATCGGGAATGATGATACCGCCGGCCGTTTTTTCTTCAGCAGGAGCTGGCTTCACAATTACCCTGTCAGATAATGGGGTAACGTTTAACTTTTTGCCCATAGTTGTATTGATTTATTGATTTGATGAAATGTAAATACCTGTCTGAATTGCAGGTTTGCAAAGCTACACTAATTCCGTACCAAATCGGGATACCGTGTCAATTTTTCAGCCAGCAACAGATGGTTTGTCAGCATACAAAAAAACAAGGAGTGAAATCAATGTTTCGCCCCTCGATTTAACATGCTAGGAATCAAGTAGCTATCGCTGAACAACGGCAGTCTTTAGCGAATTCAGCAGCGTTTCTATCCGACCGATCATTTGGTCAGTCAGCCCGTTCTTTTTTTGCAGACGCTGCCACATCGACTACAAATTCATCGAAGTCGGCGTCGTCTACCTTCATGCTGATCGGGGTATTGGCCGACGGATTGTTGGCGTAGGTCGGTGAATCTCCTGCACCTGATTCTTCCAGGTCTTTTTCTGCATAAAAAAAGATTATTGATTGGTGAAAACTGAAGTATCACCGGATTTACGCTTTTTAAAATAAATTAATTAAACCTATCTTTGCAGCCGCTAAATACGCTCTTATTATATAATGATCAGCAGAAGAAATATCCGGGTAAAAGTGATGCAGACGCTTTATACGCTGGACGCACAGGACCAGACCCTGAAGCCGGGAGACCCCATACGGATACTGCAAAAGCATTTCGACCAGTCCAGACAGCTTTTAACATATCTCATCTATTCTATTACAGAGGTAGCGCGCTATGCCGAGACAGACAGCCGCCTGCGTGGCTCCAAGCATCTCCCCAGCTACGACGACCTGCATGTGAACATTAAGTTAGCCGGGAACGAATACCTCTGGAAGATACTCGAAGATAACAGCTATAAGAAGGCGATAGAGGTGGACAAACCGCATCTGCAGGATAATAAGGAGCTGATCCGTAAACTTTATCACGAACTGGTCGCTACCGGGGAATACAAGGCCTATATCGCCATCGAAGGCCGTGACAAGAAGTCGGAAAAAGAGATGCTGGAGTTCGTTTTCTCCGGCCTCATGTTCGCCAACGACTTGTTTATCAATCATATTGAAGAATTATTCACCAACTGGGACGACGACGGAGAGATGATCTGTCAGATCCTTATGGCCTATCTGGCAAAGCCCGGTTCGGTACATTTCCAGGAGATCATCAGCAAGGAGAAATGGGAGTTTGCCAAAGTGCTTCTTGAGACGGTGACCGAAAAGAAAGAGGTCGTGCTCGACCTGATCCGTCCCAAACTGAAGAACTGGGACGCCGAGCGCATCGCTACCCTCGACATGATCCTGATGCAGATGGGCGTCGTCGAATTTCTCTATTTCGAGACCATCCCGCCCAAGGTCACTATCAACGAATACATAGACCTGGCCAAGGAATACAGCACCCCCCAGAGCGGCCAGTTCGTCAACGGCATCCTGGACAATATCCACAAGGACCTGGTCCGGGAAGAGAAAATGCACAAGATCAATTTCAAGTAAATTAGTAGGTTTGCAAAAAACTATCCCTTCCATGCGATACCTGCCTGTGGTCATTTCCGTGGTTATCATCGCTACCGCAGCCTGCAACAGTGGGGCGAACGAAAAAGTCGTGAAGGCCGCGCTTGCGGATACGGCGAGGTATACCACGATCCAGTGGCTCGATTCCGCGAAGGACTACGGAAAGGTGCCGGAGGGGCAGCAACTGGACGTCGCCTTCCGTTTTAAGAACACAGGGACGACCCCGCTGGTCATTGGCCAGGTGAGACCCAGCTGCGGCTGCACGGTTGCCGAACAGCCCCGCGAACCAATCGCCCCCGGCGGCGAAGGACAGATCAGGGCCGTCTTCAACAGCGAAGGACGCACGGGTATCAATCACAAAACCTTATTTGTGACCGCCAACACAAAGGACAAACAGGAATTTTCCCTCCAGTTCGTGGTGCAGGTGGAAAAACCGGAAAAGAAAGCTTCGTAAAATCTCAATTCAATTCAAACAATACAACAATGACGAATTCTCTTTTATTTGTATTCTTACAGTCGGCTCCGGGCGGAGGAGGTTCTTTTCAGCTGATCCTGCTGGGTGGTATGATCCTGGTGTTCTGGCTGTTCATGATCCGCCCACAGGCTAAAAAAGCCAAGCTGGCCAAGAAATTCCAGCAGGACATGCAGAAAGATCAACGACGACGACACCCTCGAGATCGCAACCAGCCCCGGCAGCTATCTGAAGATCGAGAAAAGCGCCATCTCCATGGAGTGGACGCAAAAACTGAACAAGCCCGCAGTGGCAGAAGCAGAGAAAAAATAGTTAAACACGCAGAGCCCGGTCCACCGGGCTCTGGTCATATAGGCCCCTCCAGGGCCAGGTAATTACAACCAATATGTTCCGAGTCGGATTGACTGGCGGTATAGGCAGCGGTAAAAGCACCATTGCCGCAATTTTCGAAGTCCTGGGCATTCCTGTCAGCTATGCCGATCGGGAGGCCAGAAGGGTTATGAACGAAGACCCCGAACTGCGGGCCTCCATCATCGAACATTTCGGGGCCGAGGCCTATGTCGACGCCGAAGGCCGGCCGGACGCCGGCGGACAGCTCAACCGGAAATGGGTCGCCAAACAGGTGTTCTCCGACCCTGAAAGACTGGAGACGCTGAACTCACTGGTCCATCCCGCCACCATCCGGGAAGGAAGGAAATGGATGCACGCACTCGAAGGCCGCCATCCCTACGCCATCCGCGAGGCCGCCATCATCTTCGAGACAAGCGCCGCCGCCCACCTTGACTTTATCATCGGCGTATACGCCCCCGCCACCCTGCGCATCCACCGGACGATGCAGCGCGACCACATCACCCGTGACGAGGTCCTTCAGCGCATGAAGAATCAGATCGATGAGGAAATAAAAATGCGGCTATGCGACGCAGTGATCGTGAATGACGACCAGCAAGCCGTATTACCGCAGGTGATGGAGTTGCATCAACGGCTGCTGCAACTCGCAGCAGCCGTGGGAACATAATTATTTCAATTTCGCCAGCGCGTCCTTGATCCGGCCCCAGGCCTTCTCAATATTGGGCATGCTGTTCGCAAAAGAGAACCGTACACAGGCAGGCTCTCCAAAAGCGTCTCCCATTACAGAAGATACGTGGGCGTTATTCAGCAGATACATGCTGAAGTCGGCGGAGTTCGTGATCGTCGTTGTCCCGTCCGATTTACCATAATAATAAGATACGTCAGGGAAGATATAGAAGGCGCCTTCCGGCTCAAAACATTTCAGACCGGGTATCGCGTTTACCAGCTGGAGGGTCTTCTCACGCCGGACGGTAAACTCTTTTACCATATCAAACGAAGGCGCCAGGTCCGCGGTAAGTGCGACGACAGCCGACTTCTGGGCGATTGAATTGGTTCCGCTGGTGAACTGTCCCTGCAGTTTTTCGCAGGCTTTGGCGATCTCGGGGTTGGAGGCGATATAGCCAAGACGCCATCCCGTCATGGCAAAACCCTTGCTGAGGCCGTTGATGATAACCACCCTGTCCTTGATGTCGGCGAACTGGGCAATGCTCTCGTTCTTTCCTACAAAATTGATGTATTCATATATCTCGTCGGAGAGGATCGCGACATTCGGGTGCTTGCGGAAAACCTCCGCCAGCGCTGCCAGCTCGCTCTTGCTGTAAACGGCCCCGGAGGGGTTACAGGGGGAAGAGAAGAGGAAAGCCTTTGTTTTTGGGGTGATGGCCTTCTCCAGCTGGGCGGGCGTGATCTTGAAGCCGCTCTCCAGGGACGTGTGTACTTCCACGACCTTGCCACGGGCGATCTTGACCAGCTCGGAATAGGTTACCCAGTAAGGGGTCGGGATGACCACCTCGTCGCCATCGTCCACCAGGGCGAGGATGACATTGGCCAGGCTCTGCTTGGCGCCGGTGGAAACCACTATGTTTTCGGGCTTGTAATCCAGGTTATTATCGCGTTTGAACTTGACGCAAACGGCCTCCCGGAGGTCGGCATAGCCAGCGACAGGGGTATAATGGCTCCAGTTATCATCGATAGCCTTCTTGGCGGCGTCCTTGATATGGTTCGGGGTGTCGAAATCGGGTTCTCCAAGGCTCAGGTCAATAACGTCGATACCTTTCGCTCTTAATTCACGGCCAAGCTTGGCCATTTTCAAGGTTTCCGGCTCGCTAAAGCGGGAAAGAATGGATGATAATTGCATAGTCTATGAAAATTGAATGAAATTCAGGCCCGCAAAGGTAGGAAAATCACCTGAATAGAAGATCGGCGGCTATAAATCAGTTCTAAATCCTCGATTTGCCGCTCTAAAAATTACAAACGAAACTTCCAATGAGAGCACTGGTAAGTATTTTTGCTGCTTTATTGATAATCATCTCCCTGTACCAGCTGAGCTTCACCTGGTTCGTGAACAAGCACGAATCTGCGATGGAGGCTAAAGCCAAAACACAGGTGCACCGGATGTACCCTGAAACCGCCGCCCAAAAATATCCCGGCAACAAGGAAGCCCAGTCCCTGTACCAGGATACCCTCGACAACGCGCTCAACGTCAGAAAGAAAAAATTGTTGGACAGCACTCAGGATACAAAGATCACCTGGTGGGGGACGTCCTACCAGAAATCAAAAGAGAGCGAGCTGCTCCTCGGTCTCGACCTTCAGGGCGGTATCAGCGTTACACTCGACGTTGCGCTCGACGGTCTGATTAAGAATCTTGCCAATAATTCTCATGACGTCAACCTGCTCAAAGCCCTCGACCAGGCCCAGCAGATGAAGACTACCCGTGCCGGCAATCTCATCGACCTTTTCGCTGAAGCTTTCCACAACGTCAACCCGACGGGCAAGCTCGCGCCCCTTTTCTCCAACAGCAACCGCAACAAAATAAAATACGACGCCTCCGACGAAACAGTGGTCGGCTACCTGCACGAACAGGCCAGCGCCGCGATGAAGCAAACCTATCAGGTATTGCAGAAACGTATCGACCAGTTCGGCGTGGCCCAGCCCTCCATCAGCCTGGACGAGAACCGCGGCATCATCTCCGTCGAGCTCGCCGGCGCCACCGACCCCGAGCGCGTACGCAAATACCTCCAGTCGACTGCAAACCTGCAGTTCTGGGAAGTATACAATGTAGGCGAGCTGCAGACTTCGCTGATCAACGCCGACAAGGGCCTCCAGAACTACCTCAACGGCGTAAAAACAGACAGCGCCAAAGTCGATTCCACCGGGAAACCCATCGTCGACACCGCTAATAAAAAGGATACGGCTTCGAACCTCGCCAACCAGAATCCGCTGTTCCGCCTGATGCCGCCCATGCAGCCTCAGCAGGACGCCAAAGGGCAACAACAGTTTCCTTCGGCTATCGCCCGCGCGCTGATCCGGGATACCGGCACCATCAATACCTATCTCAGCATACCCGTCATCCGCAACAATTTCCCCCAGGACCTCAAATTCCTCTGGGGTAAACAGAACTTCGACGACGACGGCAAGCCCCTCCCCTTCCTCGACCTCTACGCCATACGCACCATTCCCGGCACGGACAAGGCCCGGATCGAAGGCGAGTCCATCGAGAACGCCGGCCAGGACTTCGACCCCAATACCAGTGAGGTGATCGTCGAGATGAGCATGAACAAGCAGGGCGCCAAGGCCTGGGCTGACATGACCACCAAGAATACCGGCAAACCCATCGCCATCGTACTCGACGATATCGTCTATTCGGCGCCGTTCGTCAACGAACCCATCACCGGCGGACAGTCCCGCATCACGATGGGCAGGGGCCGCAACTCGCAGCAGAGCATTACGGAAGCGCAGGATCTGGCCAATATCCTGAAGTCGGGCAAACTGGACGCGCCTGCCAAGATCGTTGCCGACTACACCGTCGGTCCCAGCATTGGCGGTGCAGCAGTCCACGGCGGTGCTATGGCCTTCCTGATCTCCTTCCTGGTGATCTTCGTCCTGATGCTGGTCTACTATAACACGGGCGGCTGGGTGGCCAATATCGCCCTTGTCCTCAACCTGCTGTTCACTATCGGCGTCCTCAGCGCGCTGCATGCCACACTCACGGCGCCCGGTATCGCCGGTCTGGTACTGACCGTCGGTATGGCTGTGGATACTAACGTAATTATTTTTGAACGTATAAAAGAAGAACTCAGCCGGGGTAAGACCTACCCCCTGGCGGTGAAAGACGGCTACAGGCGTTCGCTCGCACCCGTACTGGATGCGCACGTAACCACCCTGCTGACGGCTATCATCCTCTTCTACTTCGGTCTGGGTCCGGTGCTCGGCTTCGCCACCACGCAGATCCTCGGTATCCTGCTGTCCCTGTTCTGCGGTATCCTCGTATCCCGCCTGGTCACGGACTTCTATACCAACAAAAATCGCCACTTCAACTACTTCACTCCCCTCTCCCGCCGCATCTTCAAACATGCTGCATTCAAGTTCATCGAATACCGGAAGGTCGCTTACGGGATCTCAGTCGTCGTACTGCTTCTGGGTGTCGGTGCACTGGTACACGGCTTTAAAGAAGGCGTAGAGTTCAGCGGAGGCCGCAGCTATGTGATCAACTTCCACAAGCCGGTGGCGGCAGAAGTGGAATCGATCACTGCGTCGATCAGGAAGGTCCAGCCCGGATCTGCTCCCCAGATCAAGACCTATGGCGGCAACGAGCAGCTGGAAATAACCACCGACTATCTGATCAAGAGCGCGGGCAGCAATATCGACTCTTCCGTACTCAGCAGCATGTATGAAGGCGTGAAGAGCTTCCTGCCGGAAGGCGTCAGCTACCGCGAGTTCGTCACAACCAGATACCTTGGACAGACCAAGAAGGTTGAACCGACCATCTCCGATGACCTGAAGGCCGGCGCCGTAAAAGCGACCGTCTTCGCGATCCTCATCATCTTTGTCTATATCTTCATCCGTTTCCGCGACTGGCGCTACTCGCTGGGTACGATCATCGCCCTGCTGCACGACGTCTTCGTCACGCTGGCGGTGTTCTCCTTCCTCCGCGACCTGGTGCCCTTTACGCTGGAGATAGACCAGCACTTCATCGCGGCCGTGCTGACCGTTATCGGCTTCTCGATGAACGATACCGTGATCGTGTTTGACCGTATCCGTGAGAACAGCCATCTGATGAAGGGCGCTACCAACGGCGAGATCATCAACAAGTCGGTCAACGATACGCTGAGCCGTACCATCATGACCTCCCTGACAGTGTTCCTCACCATCCTCATCCTCTTCCTGGTAGGCGGTGAAGTAACGCGCGGATTCGCCTTCGCTATGCTGATCGGGGTGATCACCGGTACGTACTCCTCTATCTTTGTAGCTGCTCCCTTCCTGGTGGACTTTGCCAAGGGCAAACCCCTGGGTCAGGAACCGGAAGCCGGCAAGACCGGTCTTGCAAAGACAAAGGTGACTACGGCGACGACAAAATAATATCCGGCCTAAGGCCCATAAAGAAAAACCCGAAGCGATGCTTCGGGTTTTTTACTTTAGTGATGTACCGTTTTGTGGTGATGATGGACCACGTGGCGCTTGTGATGAACAACGTGTTTTTTCTTATGATGAGTCTGATGACTCTGAGGGTGATGAGTCTGAGCCATCGACATCGTCGTCAGCGCAAGCAGAACGACCACGAGTGAGACCAATTTTTTCATGATGTGAGTTTTGTGTGGGCATTATGCAAATAAGATGCCGTCTTAGCTCTTCTTTGCTTTGGCGTCCTTGTTGGCTTTGTAGCGCATGTCGGGTGTGCCGTCCTTCTTGGTCGGTCCGGCGGGAGCGGTCCTGGCGTCCTTGTTCGCCTTGTAGCGCATGTCAGCAGTGCCATCCTTTTTCGTAGGACCGGCAGCGGGCTTGGCAGTCTTTTCGGTTTTTGCTTTTGTGGGAGCCGCAGGCGTTGTCTGGGCAAAACCAAAACCGACGGAAGCAAGCACCAGGCTGGCAATCAGAAATAACTTTCTCATAAAATGGGTGTTTTTTTTAAAATCTACGATGATTTTCTCAAATACTCGCGTTTAACGTAAAATATCTTTTGTTATTGCTGTATTAACAACTAGTTGTACATTAGAAAGATAAAGGATATCTGGCAATGTTTAACCAGTACTTAACTATATTCCTGGTGTACAACGGCCAAAGCGTAGCAATTTTGCAACCATGCGTTCATCTACCTTAAAATGGATCGTGCTTTCCGCCACTTTCCTGGCTGCCATTGTGGTGACAGTCCAGCTATACTGGCTGAAGAAAGTCTATTCTTTTGAGCAGAGACAATTCAATCTCAACGTAGTAAAGAGCATCAGGGGCCTGTTCGAGGACCTGGAGATGAACGATGCACCCGGCACCAATCTCCAGCAGCTGATCAACAAGCCGGACAACAACGACAACTATTTCCTTTTCAAGGCGGATACCATCCCATCAAAAGACAGCCTGGTCTATTATATTCAGGACGAGTTCGCCGATTTCGGGGTACTGACGGATTGTAAGCTGGGGGCCTATAACGCGGCGAAAAAACAATACGTCTACGAGGAATTCATACCTGCACCCGCCTCCCGGTATGCCGGGGTCAAGCCGGTGACCGGAGAAATGCCGGTATTCGACGACGAGTCCGACCATATTCTGCTGTATTTCCCCCACCGCCACGAGTATATCCTGGGACAAATGGACTTCTGGATCGTTAGTACCGTCGTCCTGTTCCTGGCCCTGATCGGTCTGGCGGCGAGCCTGTTCTATTTCTACCGTCAGAAATTCCTTTCGGAGATCCAAAAAGACTTTGTCAACAACTTCACCCACGAATTCAAGACGCCGCTGGCCGTTATGAAGATCGCCGCCGACGTGCTCGGACAGGACCATATCAGCCAGCAGCCGGACCGGCTTCAGCGGTATGCGAATATCATCAAGAACCAGACGGAACACCTCCAGGGACAGGTCGAACGACTGCTGCGCACCGCCTCTATCGAAACCAAAGACCTACCCATCCGGAAAGAAGAGATCGACGCTCACCAGCTGATCGAACAGGCACTGGGCAAGGTACAACCGCTGATCGAGCAGAAAAAGGCCCGGGTGGACATCAAAGTGGAAGAGAGCAACGCACGCGTTCAGGCTGACAGGGCCCATCTCGAGCTGGCGGTGGTCAACCTGCTCGAGAATGCGCTGAAATATTCGGTCGAACCCCATATCGTTGTGGAGACGGGACAGCTGGAAGACGAATTCTTTATCTCTGTCAAGGACAATGGCGTCGGCATCGAAAAGCAGTACCTCAAAAACATTTTTAAAAAATTCTATCGGGTGCCAACCGGGGATATTCATAACGTGAAGGGGTTCGGACTGGGCCTCGATTTTGTCAAACGGATCATCGATGCCCACAACGGGAAGATCAAGGTCAACAGCCTTCCGGGCATCGGTACAGAATTTAGATTATTTATCCCCCTTAACTAGTGTCTATGCAACAAGCAGGTAAAACAAAAGTGCTATTGGCGGAAGACGATCTCTCACTGGGATATGTCATCAAGGACAATTTGATCGATGCGGGCTACGAGGTCGTGCTCTGCCCGGACGGACAGGCGGCCATCGACAAGTTCGACAAGAATGAATTCGGCATCTGTCTGCTGGACGTCATGATGCCGAATAAGGACGGCTTTGCGGTCGCCCGAAAGATCAGGCAGCAAAGCGATATGGTTCCCATCCTCTTCCTCACCGCCCGGTCGATGGAAGAAGACAAGATAAAAGGGTTCCAGAGCGGCGCCGACGACTATATCACCAAACCCTTCAGCATCCAGGAGCTGCTGATGCGGATGGAGGTATTCCTCCGCAGAACAAGGAAGATGCACTCCGAAAAAAGCCAGACCTTTACCATCGGACAGCTCAACTTCTCCTATACCGACCTCAAGCTGACCATCGGCCCGGAAACCTTTAACCTAACCCAGAAGGAAGCCGACCTGTTGAAATTTCTCTGCGAACACTCCAACCGGATACTGAAAAGGGAAGAGGTGCTGCTCAACGTCTGGGGCAAGGACGACTATTTTCTCGGACGCAGCATGGACGTTTTCATTACCAAGCTGAGAAAATATTTTAAAGCGGACCCACACGTCAATCTGGAAACCATCCATGGAGTTGGTTTCCGGTTCAACACGCCACAGGAATGATGCAGCTAGTCAGAAAATTGCTTCTGGGCCTTTTTGCCCTGCAGATACTGAATCTCAGTGTCGGCAATCCCGATGCCTGGGACGGAGCGAACTATGACTATTCCTATACCTACAACAAGACCTATGACCCCACGGAGTCAGCGGTCGAATGGATCGTGGAGCTGAGCTATGGCCAGCAGCCGGGCTTCAGCTATACATTGCACGAGGACGCCAGCAAAAGCCCTACAAAAAGCCTGCACTGGAAGACCGACCTGCAGGAGACCACCGCGGAACTTCATTGGATGCCGGAGATCATCCGTCTGCACCCCGAGTTACCCCTGATCCGGATCACCCCGCAGCCGCTGCAAATATTCTCCCCGCCACCCGAAACATCCTCCACCCGCGCCTGATCTCATCTATGTCCCTTCCGGGAGCCTCATATAGGTGAAGAAATTTATATTTAATAAATTGCGCAAAAAAGCGTTCATAAATGCTTAACCCCTGATTAACATCTAAAAAAAAGATATTTGCACACTAAAAACTCAATAGCTACACCTATGCAGAAAAAGTGGATGCTCTTCTTTGCAATATTTTGTTTCAGCAGTTTGTTCGCCGTGGCTCAGCCGCAGAAGGATACCCTGCGCCTGCCGCTGGCCTCCGCAGAGAAGATGTTCCTGGATAGTAATCTGCAGCTGTTGGCGCAACGATACAGTATCGACGCCAGCAAGGCCCTGATCATCCAGGCCCGTCTCTGGCCCAATCCCAATTTCAGCATTAGTCATACGCTCTATTCCGGTGCGCTCAACAAGTTCTTTCCGACCGGCCGTAATGACGAGACCACGGTAGGCCTCTCGCAGCTGATCCTGCTGGCTGGCAAACGTAACAAACAGATCAGGATCGCCCAGGAAAACGTCCGCCTCAACGAATATCAGTTCTTCGACCTGCTGCGAACACTGAAATATACCCTCCGGACCGATTTCTACCAGATATATTACCTGAAGCAGTCGGCGAGGATCTATGACGAAGAGATAAAGGCCCTCTCCCAGGTCGTTCAGGCCTTTTCGGAGCAGCAGGGGAAAGGATATATCTCCGAAAAAGAGGTCGTCCGCGTCAGGGCCCAGCTCTACAGCTTCCAGAGCGAGTACAGCGAACTGATCAACCAGATCAACGACACGGAAAGCGAGCTTCGCCTGATCCTTCAGACAAAGCCGAATTTCTTCATCGAGCCCGAGGTAGATTCAGCGCAGCTGGGCAAACTCGATCCGTCGCAGTATCCGCTGACCACCCTGATGGACTCGGCCTACCACAACCGCACCGATCTTCAGATCGCCCGGACCAATGCAAAGATCAGCCAGCTGAACTACAACTACCAGAAATCCCTGGCCGTGCCGGACCTGTCCCTTTCGCTGGGATATGATGAAGCGGGTAGCTTCCTGACCAACTATTATGGGGTCGGCGCGTCTATCGACCTGCCCTTCTTCAATCGCAATCAGGGTAATATAAAATCCGCCAAAGCGCAGATCGCAGGCGCGGAAGTAGCCCAGCGCAGCACGCAGGCGACGGTCGAGGAGAACGTGGCCAACTCCCTGCAAAAGGCATTTGCCCAGCAAAAGCTGTATCAGACCATCGACCCGAAATTCTATCTGGACTTCCAGCGGCTGCTGCACGAAGTGCTCAGCAACTACCAAAAAAGAAATATAGGCTTGCTGGAGTTTTTGGACTTCTATGATTCCTACAAGCAAAATACGCTGCAGATGAACACGATCCAGTTCAACCGCGTCAGCGCATTCGAGGATATCAACTACTATACAGGAACCAGTTTCTTCAACTAGTCTAACCCGAAACCACACCCGTTAAACGACAACACGACATTTATGAAAAGAATATATTCGTTCCTCTCCCTGCTGATCGTCGGAAGCGTTCTGCTCCAGTCCTGCAGTTCCGAGGCCAACAAGCCCGCTGCCGAGAAAGAGAAATTTTCTATCCCCGACACCGTGATGAAGACCCTGCGGATCGATACGGTAAAGACTTCCCAACTGATCAACGCCATCACGCTGACCGGTAAGGTAGGCAGCGACGAAGACCACGTCATCCCCGTGAACGCGCTGGTCACAGGCAATGTCCAGGACGTAAAGGTGATGCTGGGCGACTACGTGAAGGCAGGGCAGGTGCTGGCTACTATCCGCAGCGCCGAAATGGCCGGATACGGCAACGACCTCATCAACGCCCAGTCGAACCTGCGCGTGGCGGAAACCAATCTGCAAAAGACGAAGGACCTCTATAAGAGCGGGCTCGCATCCATGACCGACTCGCTGAATGCGGAAGTGTCCGTACAGCAGGCCAAATCCGAGCTCAACCGCGTCAATCAGGTCCTGAAGATCAATGGCGGCAGCACCCAGGGCGAATTCGTGGTGAAGGCCCCCATCAGCGGCTTTATCGTTCAGAAATCAGCCATCAACAACATGGCTATCCGCAGCGACAACAGCACCTCTCTGTTCACCATCTCCGACCTTAAGGACGTCTGGATCCAGGCGAACGTATACGAGTCGAATATCTCTCTCATCAAGCAGGGCGAGAACGTCGACGTTACGACCCTCGCCTACCCCGGCAAAGTATTCAAGGGTAAGATCGACAAAGTGATGAACGTCCTCGATCCTTCCAGCAAGGTCATGAAAGTAAGAGTAGTCCTGGCCAACCCGGACTACCTGCTGAAACCCGAGATGTATGCGAGCATCACCGTCGCTGACAAGGAGAACAAGCAATGCCTGAACATCCCGTCCCAGGCCCTGATCTTCGACCACAGCCAGTACTACGTACTCGTATTCAATAGCAAAACTGACGTAAAGATCACGCCCGTTCAGGTGCTCAATACCGTTGGCGAAAGAACCTTTCTTGCTTCGGGAGTGACCGATGGACAACAGGTCATTTCTTCCCAGGCTATTCTTATTTATAATGCATTGAACAGCTAGAGCTCTCCTGACTAACATACTGACTGACCTAAGAATCCCGCTGATCTGACGAATCTAACGATTCCAATTCCTGCGGGGCTGCATCTTATTATACAAATCTTTAAACTTAAGGAAGATGAATAAGCTTCTTAGGGCAGTTATTGGGTTCTCTTTAAAGAACCGTTACTTCATATTTTTCTGTACCCTCTTGCTGCTGGTTTCCGGGATCCTCACTTTCCGGAGCATGCCCATCGAGGCCTTCCCCGACGTCACCAATACAGAGATCAGTATCATCACGCAGTGGCCGGGCCGCAGCGCGGAGGAGATCGAGAAGTTCATCACGATCCCCGTCGAGATCGCGATGAACCCTGTCCAGCAGAAGATATCGCTCCGGTCGACCAGTATCTTCGGGCTTTCCTATGTGAAGCTGATCTTCGAGGACGGGGTCGTGGACAAGGACGCGCGTCTGCAGGTCAATTCTTTGCTGGCCAATGTCACCCTGCCGGATGGTATCCAGCCCCAGGTGCAGCCGCCGACCGGCCCGACGGGAGAGATATTCCGCTATACGCTGAAGAGCAGCATTCGCGACGAGCGCGAGCTGAAGACCATGCAGGACTGGGTGATCGACCGCCAGCTGCGGGCCGTTCCGGGTGTCGCGGATATCGTCAGTTTCGGCGGCCGTGTCAAGACCTATGAGATCAAGGTAGACCCGGGCAAGCTCACCAATCTTGGCATCACCCCGCTGGACGTATTCTCCGCGGTTCAGAAAAGTAATATCAATATCGGCGGAGACTTTATCGTCCGTAACAATCAGGCCTATGTGGTGCGGGGCATCGGCCTGCTGAACGATATCCACGAGATCCGCAATATCATCGTCACGAATAACAACGAAGTACCGGTACTGGTGAAGGACGTGGCGGAAGTAGAGGTATCCAACCTGCCCCGTCTGGGCCACGTTGGGCGCGCCGATCATGTGGATTCGTCAGGACATACCGCCGTGGAAGACCAGGACGACGTCGTCGAAGCCATCATTATCATGCGCAAAGGCATGAACCCGACGGAAGTCGTTCAGGCCGTGAAAAAGAAGATCGACAAGCTCAACGACGTGGTCCTCCCGAAGGATACGAAGATCGCTCCCTATTACGACCGGGAAAACCTCATCCACTACGCCACGCATACTGTACTGCACAACCTCGTGGAAGGCATCCTGCTCGTAACGCTGCTGGTCTCCCTGTTCATGTTCAACTGGCGGACCACGCTGATCGTATCCATCATCATCCCGCTGGCCCTGCTGTTCGCTTTTATCTGTCTGCACCTGATGGGTATGTCGGCCAACCTGCTGTCGCTGGGTGCCGTGGACTTCGGGATCATCATCGACGGCGCCGTGGTCATGGTCGAAGGCCTCTTCGTCATACTCGATCACCAGGCGCACGAAGCGGGCATGGAACGTTTTAACAAAATGGCAAAGATGGGGCTGATCCGAAAACACGGGACGCAGCTGGGCAAGGCCATCTTCTTCGCCAAGCTGATCATCATCACAGGGCTGCTGCCGATATTCGCCTTCCAGAAGGTCGAAGGCAAACTGTTCTCGCCTCTTGCCTATACCCTTGGATTCGCACTCCTTGGGGCGCTGATCACGACTCTTACCCTCGTACCGGTACTCATCAATGCGCTGCTGCGGAAAAATGTTCACGAAAAACACAACCCCTTCGTCCATTTCCTGACGGGGATGATGGTGAAAGGCTTTATGTTCCACTGGAAGCACAAAAAGACGACCATCGCGGTCAGCTTCCTCATTATCATCGGCGGCTTTTATGCCTTTACCCTTCTCGGGTCGGAGTTCCTGCCCGAACTGGACGAAGGCGCGATATGGCTGAGGGCCCAGCTGCCCTACAGCGCCTCGCTGGACGAGAGCGTGCAGACCGCCAGACAGGTCCGGAACATCCTCATGACCTTCCCGCAGGTAAAGACCGTCGCATCCCAGACGGGCCGTCCCGACGACGGCACCGACGTGACCGGCTTCTATAACAACGAATTCGACATCATCCTTTACCCCGAGGACGAATGGAAGCCGCGCATCACCAAAGACGAGCTCGTCGGGCAGATGCACCAGCGGCTGTCGGGTCTCCCCGGCGTAGACCTCAACTTTTCCCAGCCGATCAGCGACAATATCGAAGAAGCCGTCTCCGGTGTAAAAGGTTCTATCTGCGTCAAAGTCTTCGGGGACAGCCTGGAATATATGGAGGGAAAAGTGGCCGAGGTCTATGACGTGCTGAAACACGTGCGGGGCATCGATGACCTGGGGGTCATCAGGAACATCGGCCAGCCTGAGCTGGATATCGACCTGGACCAGAAGAGCATGGCGCTATATGGCGTCGCCACGGCCGATGCCAACGCCGTCATTCAGATGGCTATCGGCGGCAAGGCAGCCTCTTCGCTGTACGAAGGCATCAAACAGTTCGACATCCGCGTCCGCTATCCGGAAGCCTATCGTGGTACTGTAGACGATATCGGCAACCTGCTCGTACCAACTCAGAACGGATCGAAGGTGCCGGTGCGGGAGATCGCAACGATCCTGCAAAAGACTGGCCCCTGTCTGATCTTCCGGGATGACAACGAGCGGTACTCGGCCCTCAAGTTCTCCGTCCGCGGCCGGGACATGGGCAGCACCATCGCGGAGGCTCAGGAGAAAGTGGACAGGATCGTCAGTCTGAAGAAGGGCTATTCCATGGTCTGGCAGGGGGATTTCGAGAACCAGCAGCGCGCCACCCTCCGGCTCGAGCAGGTGGTGCCCATCAGCCTGTTACTAATTTTTATTCTCCTGTTCGTGATGTTCGGCAACCTGAAGGACGCGGGGCTGGTCTTCCTCAACGTGCCGTTTGCGATCGTCGGGGGAGTGATCGCCCTCCACCTGACCGGGACGAACTTCAGCATCTCGGCGGGCATCGGCTTTATCGCGCTGTTCGGCATCTGTATACAGGACGGCGTGCTGCTGATCACCGTTTTTAAACACAATCTGGAGCACCTGCGCAACGAGAGCAATAC